>Ga0182030_10025079_pt1 | contig 10895 bp, 9 predicted proteins | sample 812S3MmetaG_FD_121299 | JGI IMG/M metagenome (GOLD analysis project Ga0182030, IMG submission 121299) | Permafrost microbial communities from Stordalen Mire, Sweden - 812S3M metaG (Illumina Assembly) | ecosystem: Environmental > Terrestrial > Soil > Wetlands > Permafrost | place: Sweden... | reverse complement strand
TTCGACCCGGTCTTTGGTTCCGAGGATGATCCCGAATTTCTTTGGAATCTGTTCGCCAGTCATTTCGGCGAACATTTCCGAATAACAACAAAGCTGGATGGAGTAATGCGGCTTGGGCGATCTGCCGCGCGGTAGGCCGCTCGCGTTGCCGGCTCAACGTTGTTCCGCCCGTCCGGCATCCTTGAAGTTGATGGCGAAGTAAGGGCCCCTATAAAACTGCGCGTTGGTTGTGGTGGAGATGAACCGGCCGGCCTCGAAGTCGCCAAAGCCGGCGCCGATGTTCAGGTGACGGTTCAATTCGTACCAGGTGTAGATGTCCGTCTCCTCGCCGATGTGCTTGCCGTCGAGGCCGATGGAGTTGCGCACAATGGCTCCGCCGGAGCTGTTGTAGGCTGCGTCCTGGGCAGCGGCGAGCCAGAAGTCGAGGAATTGCGCGGTGACGGTCCAGCGATGGCGCGGCACAATCATGGCTCCGCCGCGCGGGGACTGCAGGTTCTGCCATCCAAAGAGATCGAGAATGCCAAAGCGATCGTGAGCCGTGGGGTAGATGGTGTCGAAGGCGCGATGCTGAGTTTATCACTCACGCGCTCAAAGATCTCCGTTCAGCGCCAACCGGGCTTCTACCTGTTGAATTCGTGTATGGCATCAATCATGGCGACAATATTTTCGACGGGCGTTTCCGCCTGTACATTGTGGATCGGATTGAAAACGAATCCTCCGCCCGGCGCGAATACTTCGCATCTGTACAGAACCTGTTCCCGAACTTCGGCAGGCGTTCCGAAGGACAGCACCTGCTGCGTGTCTACTCCGCCGCCCCAGAATACGATCTGGTCTCCATAATTTGCCTTTAGTTGCTCAGGCTCCATGCCGGTTGCCGAGCACTGTACCGGGTTAAAAATGTCGAAGCCCGCCTCAATGAAGGTAGGAATGAATTTAGAGACCGCGCCGCAGGAATGCTTGAAGGTCTTCCAGGGCGTGTGACTGTGAATCCAGTCGTTGATTTGCTTGTAATAGGGAAAGTACAGGTCGCGAAGTGTCTTGACGGAGCAGAACGCAGACGTCTGGGTGCCGAAGTCCGTGCCGCAGATGTGCACCGCCTGCACTTGGGGGCCCACTGCTGCGTAGATGCGCTCCAGATTGCCGAGAGCAATCTCGCATTGGCGCTCGAAGACTTTATGGATGTAGTTCTGGCGACTCTTCGTTGAGATATACCACTCCGTGACGTCTCGAATACCCTTGGGCTGTTTGAGCGCCGGACCCGGGACCAGAGCGACGTCGCCAAACCCCATTCCTCCAAAGCTTGCGATTACACCGCGGCCTGTGGCTGCTGTTTCAACCGCGGAACTTGCCAGGTAACTGAGGTCTCCCTGCGAGATAGAACGAAATTCTTCCACATTGTCTTCGGGATTCAGATTCTGCTCGTCGAACGGTTCCTGGCGAACAATGTAGTCGAAATAGTAGCCGCCTTTTGTCATACGCCCGCTGGCTGGCGCCGTAGTGTCGCCTTCGGGGTAAATGAGCGTGTCGCCATCTACATCCACGGTCGTGTTGAAGTCCCCCGGCACCAGCACCTCCAGTCCATTCAGCAGCCATGGCTTCCATCGTTCTGCCGGAAAACCCCACTTGGTACGTCGCGGGAAAATGCCCGCGATATCTATGCCCATGGCTTCCTTCAAATCTTCGTCCATCGTGCCAAGCATCTGCCCCGTCTCGCAGATCCGCACTAGCCGTTTCTCCAGTCCGTAGTAGTCGCGGAGCGCAGCTACGCAACTGGCGTGGATACCACTAACGGAAGTTCCACCAATATCTATTGGGATGCGATCGGGCTCCTTATGATTCAGCGTGGCAATTAGCTGCTCTCGACCCTTTGTTATTTGCGCTGTACTTGCCATCTTCTGCTCCTTAAAGTGATCGGCTTTGCCTGTCGGCCGTTTAGCGTTTGGTTTTTCGGGGCCCGATCGCAGTTCTACTCAGGTCTCGTTCCTCTTTGGAAAAAATCATGCAATCTACAAATTTGTCCTGACAACCTGGATCGGCGGCGAGAACGACGCGCAGGCTGGATCCGGTTGCTCCAGATGACAGAGCGTGACTTGAACAAACTCTGAAACCGTCCGGGCTACAAGCCATAGCTCGCCTTATCGTAGAGGCTGCCGTATTGCTCCTCGAGTGCGGCCACGAGCGCAGCTCCTTCGTCGGGCAATTCGTCCAGCGCAGATTCAATGCGGTCCAGCCACAGTTGTTCCTTGCGCGAAATGCGCAGCTTCTCCGCGGCAATTCCGTCCTTGAGAATCGCAACGGCCGCACGGCCCGCGGCGATCGTTTGCCGGTAGGGATTTTCCTCACCCACAATACTCTCGGCGATGCGGATGGTTGCCGCGGGCGAAAGTACCGCCGCCTGCGGGCTGAGCCACTCGTCGGACGCGGTCATCCAATTGCGCAGGGCGAGCGCGCCATTCTGACTCGCTGCGGCGTTCATCAAGCGGCAATCGTAGGCCAAAAGCTCAGTGAATGCTTCAGGCGCACTGCCGGAAAGCAGGCGCACGTTCTGCACCGACTCGTTGCTCCACAGGTCGCACATGGCCGCGGCAATGTTGCCCAACGGGCTGAAGTGAGCGCAACTCGCCGATTTGCCTTCCATCGAAATCGGCCGGCCGGTAATGGCTTTCATCACCGGTCCCTCATAGGCACAATCTTTTGACGGCCCTACAGCGCCCTGCTCAAAAGCGGCCAGACTGCGCACCGCGGTCATGGCGCGCACCGTGGCAGCCAGGACTTCGGGCAGCATTTTTTGATGAGCCAGCTGCATGGCGGTGTTGGCAAATCCGCATGCGGAGTCGCCCCCAGCCACCACTCCTGGATGCGCCTTACAAATGGAAACGATCTCGCCCCATAGCCACGCCATGTCGCGCGGCGCGAGCACGCCCAGTGCCAGCACGATGCCGGGAAAATCGCCGAACATCAGCGCCTGGTCGTGCACCTCTTTCGCGCCCACCGATTCGATAGAGAGAATATCGGCGCCGGCTTCAGCGCAGAGATCCAGCGAGCGCCTTAACCGCCGCCAGGGATCGCCAGTGCGCAATAGCGGAGGCTTATGCTGGTCGCGGATATCAGTAGGCGTGACGCGCAGAGCACAAGGCAGGTTATATTTCTCGTGCGCGACAACCAGGTGACGCTTGAGGATCGCGGTGATTTCGGCTCCCCACTCGGGCTGATCGGTCATCGCCGGGAGAAGTTCGAATTCGAGCACGATTCCGGGCGTGCCCAATGCCACCGCGCGGCGCAGAATGTGGGTGGCCATCTCTTCGTAGTGAGCTTTTACTTCGGCCCACGTTTCCGCAGTGATAGACATGGGAGGAAGGGTGAAGTTGACTTCGGGAAAGACCACGCCCGCACCGATGGTCAGGCCCAGCCCGCATTCAAGTGGAAAAGGGCTCACGCCAAACAACAGTTGATCTTGGCTTGGAATGGCCAGCGTGGTAAATTTCTGGGCTGTCTCGGCAATCATCATCGGCCCTCCGCGAGCAGATTCTTAACTAAGCCGACAGCACCGTTGGCGTTCTCGCTGTAGCCGTCGGCGCCAATCTCCCTGGCGTATTGCGTCGTGACTGGAGCGCCGCCGATGATCACCTTGACCCGGGTTCGCAAACCCGCCGTCTTGAGGGCGTCAATGGTAGTCTTCATTGCGGGCATAGTGACCGTGAGCAACGCTGACATGCAGACCACGTGTGGCTGACGCGCTTCCACTGCGGCCACAAAACTCTCTGGCGAAACATCGGTGCCGAGATCGATTACCTCGAAGCCACTGCCCTCGAGCATTGATGCAACGATGTTCTTGCCAATATCGTGCAAGTCGCCCTGGACGGTACCGATGACCACACGAACGGCCATCTTTTGGCCGGATGCGGCGAGCAGCGGCTTGAGCAGTTCCATGGCGCTTTTCATGGCTCGGCCAGCTAGCAGGAGTTCGGGAACGAAATACTCTTCAGCCTCAAATAACCGACCCACTTCCTCCATGGCCGGAACCATGTATTCCTGAATCAAGTCCATTGGCACTGCGCCCGCCGCGAGCGCTTCCGCGGTCGTAGCATGGGCTTTTTTTGCATCACCGTTCAAAATCGCGTCGTAGAGCTCATTCAAATGCGCCATGTAATCACATCCTTGGTTGTCTTGGTTTCAAAAACAGGCGTCTCCATCCACCGGATATTCGTCCATGCATGACTGGAACTTGCAATACCAAAGATCAGCAGACTGAATACCGTCTCGGAGATGACGCTGTTGCGGAAAAAAGGCAGCGCCGCAATGTAGCAGGTCGCGAGCCCTCTCCCTGTGTGGGGATAGAGGGCCCACGCATACCACACCGCGAAGTTGCTGGCGAGAAAGAACGACACCGACGCCAGAAGTGAAGCTGCCAGCACACGTGGAACTGATGCGGAGCTTCGCAGAACTCCCGCTCCGAGGAACGCCACTGCCAGATACCACACCCAAGTGACGGCTTGATCGCCGGTCAGCGCGTAGCCGTATCGGTGAATGGTGAGAAAGATATCCACCCCCACCAAGGTCAGCACTGGTATAGGAAACTCGCGCTTGGGCCGGGTTGCACCAAAGAAAAGGATGCAGGCAAACACGGGTATGAAATTATAGGGGTAACTCGTCATGAGACGGAGCAGAGCCGCACTCGCAACCAGAAGATAGGGAAGTTTACACCAATTCCTGCTTTTGAAGCCCTCCATAAAATTAGTCCTTTCAGAGCTCTTTGAACACATCTTGCGCACTCGGTCATCCTGCGAGAATTGGCGCGGGTTGCGCGGGTTATTCGACTTGTTTGTGCCAGGCACTGTCATGGTTAAAACTCGTCATACGCAATCTGCTGTTCGGGGACGCCGAGCGACGCCAGCATCCGGGTGCAGGCCTTGATCATCATCGGCGGCCCGCAAAGATAAAATTCCGCGCTCTCTGGATTCGCATGGTCGCGCAGGTATTTCTCGAGCACAACTTCATTGATAAAGCCAACGAGGCCGGTCCAGTTGTCTTCGTCGAGTGGCGACGAGAGCGCGAGGTGGAATGTGAAGTTCGAATGGCTCGCTTCGAGCTGGCGAAAATACTCTTCGTAAAAAATCTCCTGGCGGGAACGCGCTCCATACCAGTAGCTGATTTTGCGGGCGCTATCTTCGCTCTCGAGGAGATGGGATACATGCGCGCGCAGCGGGGCCATGCCCGCGCCGCCGCCGATGTAAACCATCTCGCGCTTTGTCGGCTTGATATGAAAGTCTCCGAAGGGACCGATCGCCGAGACCACGTCGCCCGGCTTGAGCGAGAACACATAGCTCGATCCCACGCCGGGCGCGCAGTCCTGGCCTGGAGGCGGCGTAGCGATGCGCACATTGAAACGCAGCTGCCGCTCCGTGCGAGGATTGCCGGCCAGCGAATAGTTGTTGCGTTTTCCAGGTTGCGGGTTGCGCGCCACCAGATCGAAGACACGCTGATTCTTCCAAACCGTGGCAAAGGGCTCGGGAATGTCGAAGTCGCTGAAGCGGATGGAATCGTAGGCGGGAATGTCCAGCTGCAGGTAATCTCCCGGCGCGAACGCGATTGCGCCGGCGCCGTTCTCCGGCTCCAGCACCAGTTCCTTAATAAATGTGGCCACGCTCCTGTTGCTCACCACGTGGAAACGGAATGCCGTTTGCACATGCGCGCCCACGCCACCAGCATGGATCACGTCGATCCAGATGCGGCCCGCTCGTTCCGCCACCGGGTAGGTGGCCAGCCCGCGGCAAATAGGTGCGCGCGCCGGCGATCCGTCGACGAGATTGAAGCGCCCGTTGTGCTTCGGGCATTCGATGATTCCACTCTTCACCAGGCCGTCGGAGAGGTGCGTGTTGCCGTGAGTGCAGAGGCCGTCGGTCGCGCAGAGCCGGCCGTCTTCACTGCGGTAAACAGCGTAGGTTTTTCTGGCATGATCGAAGCGGATGGCATCGGCGCACCGCAGATCGGAAGCTGCGCAAACCTGAACCCAGCCTTCGGCGTCGGGCTGAGCCTCTGAGATGAAACACGCTTCACGCGTCCGCGGCTTGGCCTCGGGCAGTCGTCTTTTTACGTGGTAGGCCGGATCTTTCATCTGCTTCAGCAGCGTGGGAATAATCTCGCACCAGGCGTTGAAGAGACTGACGTACGGCGTCGGACAATCATGCTTCACGACCGCATGCAACCGGGGCAGCGCGTGATAGGGCACCAGCGGAAACATATGGTGCTCGACATGATAGTTCATGTTCCAGTAGAGATAGCAGTGCACCGGATTCATGTAAATGGTGCGGCAGTTGAGGCGATGATCCAGCACGTTTTCAGCCAAACCCGCGTGTTGCGTCAGCCCATAGATGGGCATGAGCCACGTGCCGAAGAGATTTGCCAAACCAATAAACAGGAGAGGCAAAACGCTGCGCTCGTAAATCGACAACGCGATGACACTCACATAAATGATTGCGTAAATGCGCGCCACCCGATGAATGCGCGGAAATTCGGTGGCGGGAATGAAGGTCTTCTCCGCGGCTGACATGCATCCCACGCAGTGCCTGGCAACCCCGCCGAAGTAACGGGGATAGCCGCGCAGATTGAAAAACGCCATCAAGATCGCTATCAAATCGGGCGGCAGCGGCACGGCAATCTCGGGATCGCGGCCCACAATAATCGTGTCGCTGTGGTGACGATTATGGCTCCAGCGCCAAACCGTGGACTCGCGCATAACCATGAAAGATGCGATTTCATAGAGCACGTTATTCATCCAATCGGTCTTGAACGCAGTTCCGTGGCCGCTCTCGTGCCAGCGTGAATCGGAAGTGGAGGCGTACAGCACGGCATAAATTGCATACGGCAAGATCGCCCACCATGAGCCCCAGAGCGCCCACGTCGCATAGCCGGCGCCGAGGATCAGAGCGAACCAAAGAATGGTGTCGCGAATTGCGGGGCCGTCGCGCCGGACAAGAAGGTCACGCATGGTGTCACGCGAAACGTCGCATTGATACCAATCGGCTTCGGCAAGCCCTTTCTCAATCGCCAGCTTGGCATTGACTCCGGTCAAGCTGTAGTCCGGACGGGAAACCGGTTTGTCGAGGAGGGCCGCATTGTGGCTCATGGACGCCTCTTTCGCTCAGGTGAAGTGAGGCCGGCATTCTGCCTCGACATGCCATTTGTTGTTTCCACTGAGCTAATTGAGAATGCGTAGGCCGTTGTGCGTCGCTGTATCTCGCCGGGATGCAGCAGAATGTCTTTGCGCAGCGTGGCATTTGACGCATCGGCGTACCCTTGGCACTCCAGACACACACCTGCGTAGGGCCCGTACGCTGCGCCGGACTTGCCGGCGCGAGTGCCGCTAAGGCGACTGCCAGTGTAGAGTTGCAGGTACCTTTCCGTTGTCGATACCGTCATCACGCGCCCGCTGCTTGGCTCTTCAAGGCGCGCCGCGATAGTGAGTTCAGGGGCCGGGCGCTGCGGCAGCGCATAAAAATCGCCGTGGTTCTGAAATAGCTTCGGAATCACATCGCCAAGCCGCCGCGGGTAATTAAGGTCGTTTCCATGGCGAGCTGTCGATTCCAGCCTTCCGGTCAACGTCAGATTCTCATCGGCAGGTACGAACTCGTTTGCGAAAATCTGCAGCCGATGATCGGCAATCGATCCTGAAGCTTCGCCGGCCAGGTTGAAATAAGAATGATGTGTAAGGCATAGCGGAGTGGTACGGTCGGTTGTGGCCTCAGTTTCAATCAGAAAGACATTGTCGTTGGTGACGGTGTAGGTCACCGCTGCGCGCACATTTCCTGGGTAGCCTTCTTCGCCGTCGGCGCTAGAGTATGCAAACCGCAACGACGGCGCCCCATCTTCCCGTTCCATCGGCGTCGCATCCCAAATGCGCTTGTCGAATCCGCAGACTCCGCCATGCAGATGATTCGGAGGATCGTTGCGGGCGAGTTGGTAAATCATTCCGTCCAATTCGAAGGCGGCGTTTGCGATGCGCCCGGCCACGCGGCCCGTGATGGCGCCAAAGTAAGGGTGCCTCGCGAGATAGGAATCGAGATCGTTGAACCCCAGCACAACGTCGTCAACTCTTCCGCCGCGTCCGGGCGCGAGCAGCCGCGTCACGATCCCTCCGTAGTTCATGGCTTCCAGCACAAGGCCGCCACGCCCAGTGAGAGTCCATACTTCCACTGTTCGATCCTGGCTCGATGCGCCGCCAGCGATTTCCCCGTATGTCTTTGATTTTATTAAGGAAATCATGGTACAGCCACCTGCGCATTTTCACGTTACAGCCGGTGCGTACCTACTGTCTTCTCGACAGATGCCCAAAAGTTATCGTATTTTGTCCATATGTTGACGGATCTGAAAATCGGCCGCAAGTATGACGGGTTTTTATTCTTCTCGGAGTCTGCGCGCAATGTACCCAAGCTCGACAGTCACCATCACATCGAGCTTGAACTGAATCTGGTGGTGCACGGATCGATCGCCTATGTCGTCGGAGAACGATGTTTCACGTTTCCCGCGCGCACGTTGCTCTGGTTGTTCCCTGAGCAGGAGCACCAATTAGTAACACGCTCCGCGGATGCGCAATTATATGTCGCGGTTTTCAAGCCTTCCCTGATCAGCAGGTCGTGCCACACACCCGCCTATTCCGATTTGCGGCGCGGGAACTTCCAGAGTGGCGCGATTCTGAATGCGCATCTCGCGCCGGATACTTTCGATCTGATCCGCAAGACGATGGATTCGATGATGCAGATATCGCTCGACCCGGATGTGCTGAACCGCGAAGCGGGATTCGGAGGACTGTCGAGTTTTCCCTACCAGGTAGGCGATCCCGACGGCCTGAATGCCGGCCTTCGCCACCTTTTGCTTCTCTGCTGGAGAAGTCAGAAGACAGGCAAAGTGCGGGGCGATGCGACGGCCCTGCATCGCTCTGTCCGGCGCGCGCTGCAATTGTTGAGTGACGGTGGGTCGGAGATGAATCTGAGCCAGCTTGCCAAGGCTTGCGGCGCCAGTGAAGCGTACTTGAGCCGGACCTTCTGCAAGCAGATTGGCGTTCCTCTCAGCCGCTACCGGAACTCGCTGCGGTTGTCGCGCTTCTGGGAAGAATTTCACCAGCCGGAACAGAAATCACTGGCTGAAGCCGTTTACGCGGCGGGCTTCGGCAGCTATGCGCAGTTCTACAAAGTTTTTACGCAAGTCTATGGGCAAGGTCCCCGCGCGTGCCTGGCTTCCGATACCAAGCCGTAGGCTGGATGCTCAAGCGTTCGCGGCGGCCGGCTTGTCAAGGGTGCGGTACTTGCGGCCCACGGCGAACAGCGCGATTGTGCCCATGAGCGGCATGAACGCCACGCACGCAAACACCGGCGTATAGGAAATGCGATCGACCAGCACGCCGGTCAGTAACGGAAATAGCATTCCGCTGAGACCGCCGGCGATGCCGGTAAGCCCGGTGGCCCGTCCAACCTGGTGCTCGGGAAACAGATCGGTCGCCGCGGCGAACATGTGCGCACCGAGAAAATTGTCTGCCGCGATGGGAATGCTGAGCAGCACCAGCACCGGGCCCACTCCCTTGATATATGGAGTGGCGAAAGCCGTCGTGCACACCAGCGCGCTTGAGTACATCAAAATGCGCCGCGTGTTGCGCACCGTGTATCCGCGCCTTAACAGCACGCCCGCCGCCCACCCGCCCAGAACGCCGCCCACGTCACCCATCAGAAACGGAATCCACCCGACGATGCCGATCTCCAACATAGACAAGTGGCGCGCGCTGTAGAGGTAGCTCGGCGTCCAGTACCAGTAGAACTGCATAACCGGCCCGATAAAGAACCGGCACAACATGACCGCCCAGGACGACGAGTTGGTCAGCATTTGCCGGATTGAAAGCGCGGGCGTAGCGGCTTTGACCGTTGGCTCAGGCTCGCGGCGGTAGAGCGCCAACCAAAGCGGTATCCACAACGCGCCGGCTACCGTGGGCACCATGAATGCGACGCGAAAACCGTAGTGTAGGAGCAGGTAGACGATGACTGGTGGCGCCAGCGTGGCTCCGATCACGCTGCCGCCGTTAAAGATGCCGATGGCCAGTGTGCGGTCTTTCCTTTGGAATAGGCGCGCGACCGTTTTCACGCCTCCGGAGTACGCGCCGCATTCACCGGTTCCCCTCCAGAATTGCGAGAGGCCCAGGCTAAGCGCGCCGGTGGCAGCACCAAGCGATGCTGTGGCCGCCGTCCACCAGCCTACGGCCAGCGCAAGGCCCAGCCGGCATCCCAAACGGTCCATGAGCGCTCCGACGGGAAATTCGCCGGTCATCATTCCGAAACCGAGGGCCGACACGACACGCCCGTAGGCCGCGTTGGATAGATGGAACCTGCTGCGAAGAACGGGCGCCATGATCGAGAGCGACTGCCGGGCAATGAACAGGATGACGGTAAGAAGGAATAACAGGGTGAGAATCAGCCATGGACGCCGCCGGTCCAGTACCTCAGCTCTGGCCACTTCAGCGCCTTCAGAAACTTCAGCAGTGTGTGGCAAAGGTTTCTCCTGTGACTTGGCGTCGCTCGCAGCTTTGTGCAAAAGGTCTCCCTATCCTGTCGCAGAGCCCTACAGTGCCAGACGACACAGTTGATATGCAAAAAGCAATTCTTGCCTCTCCAAGCACACCTTGCCGTCCTCAAATCCTTTCACTTCATCCAGCCCGCAAATCGCGGTCGGCGGTTATCGCATTTTCGCAATAGCGACACGCCATAGCCCAGGCGCTCAAGCTGCCTTATCACCGAAAAGCGCCGCATTCCTCAATACTCAAGATGCTCCATGGTTATTGTGACAATGCCTTAAGACTGCGCCACGATCTTGCGGATGAATGCCAGATTCTCACTCATGTCCGCCGCTACCTG
>Ga0182030_10025078_pt1 | contig 10896 bp, 7 predicted proteins | sample 812S3MmetaG_FD_121299 | JGI IMG/M metagenome (GOLD analysis project Ga0182030, IMG submission 121299) | Permafrost microbial communities from Stordalen Mire, Sweden - 812S3M metaG (Illumina Assembly) | ecosystem: Environmental > Terrestrial > Soil > Wetlands > Permafrost | place: Sweden... | reverse complement strand
GGGGATGATCCGCTGAACGCGACGGATCCCTTGGGACTGAGTTCCGCGGCCGCCGCTTATCGTGAGCGTTTGCTTGAAAAGACATCCAACGATGACCTTCGAAGCATTCTTGAGTACCTGTACCGAAAGGGAGCCTCCATAGGGAACGGAGGCCCGGCCGACGCTCTTAAATCGGAGGTTGAACACAGCGAGTATGTAGTTCGCGCGGGAGGTGAAATATCATTTACCCACTTCGAAAAAGCGACTGGAGGATTGAAGAATCTTTCAAAGCTGATCAAATCGAAGGTGCTTGGCCCCGGAGATCAAGAGATAGCGATTCAGCAAGCGGAGCAACTGAGGGGAGCAGTCCAAACAGCCACAAGCAGGCTCGACAACATCTATGAAGTTGCACAGGATCTCGGTTTTAGTGCAGTCAAAACTGCTGCTCAGGAGGGGCTTGTATCAGGAGCGGATCGCATTCTGAGCTACGCTAATGAAGTGCTCGATACGGCTGGTGATGCCGCTGGAGCGGCGGGCTAGTGTCCTACAAGTGTGGCTGGTTGATTCCAGCAAATGAGCGTGCCGCTGCCGCTGCCTTCCTGAAGATATCGCCAACACTTCTTGAAATGCGCAAGCTGGAAGTTGACACGGATCTGCCGCGGGATGCGTGGGACGACGCTATTACGGTCGCCCTCTATTTCATGGATCTCGCTGAGTCTTCACCACTTTCGATCGAACTGAACGAGTTTCGCGATCTACTCGAATCTATGTGTTCGATTCCAGGTGTGGATTGGTTGCAATCGTGGATTCAGATCGGGATCATAGAAACAATCCAAAATTCCTTAGCGAATCGCTTTTCAAGAAACAACCAGTCACTGTCTCCGAAGGACTTCTACGGGAGCCTGGGTCCGATGAGTCAAAAGGCATGGCGAGCTGTCGACAAGATGTGGGGAACGTCGATCAACGATATTGACGAATAGCCACCGCCCACCGCCCTCCTTCGCTCCCAAATCGTTGCCGCAGCGCGCTGTCCGGCATGACGACCTCCCAGCTCCTCCCTCCGCTGCCTAACCCTGATACACAGGCCTCGGCGCCTTCCTGCGCGCTCCTGACCCAACCCCCGGCATCTTCTGGGTCACTTTATGGTTCCCGCTCCCCAGTTCTTTGAGGCACCTTCCAAATGTCTTGAACACGATTGCAAGGGGTCCCCTTGCCGACGAGGAGCTGGCTGTGGCATGGATGCGGATGATGGGAGCGGAGTCGGTCGACTATCACCGTGAAACCATCATCGAGCGCGGGGACGATCACCGTGGCGCGGCACTCGACTACTACGCCTCGCGCGGTGAGACCCCGCTCGCCTGGGGCGGCTCGGGAGCCGCATCCCTCGGTCTCTTCGGTGCGGTCGATAACCCCTCCTACGACGCCGTCTTTGGACCCGGCGGGGCCACCGATCCGACGACCGGTGAGCGGCTGGTCTCGGCCAAGCGGCCGGGCATGGAGCTGGTGATCGCCGCCCACAAGTCGGTGGCCGAACTGGGTGTGCTGGGCCGGGCCGAGGACATGCACGCCATCATGGACGCCGAACGCGACGCCACCTTGGCCTACCTCGACGAGCTGACCAAAGAACGCGGCGGGCGGCGGGGTGTGGCCGCCGTTCCGACCGCCACCTCGGGCCTCGTTTACGCCACGGCCCGCCATGCCACGACGAGGGCCGGTGATCCGGGCCCGCACGACCATGTGCTCATCGCCAACGTGGTCCAGATGCGCGACGAGAGGGGGGGGACCAAGGCGCCCGACACCACGCTGTGGCGTGAGCACCTCCACGCGGCCACCATGGTCGGCCGTCTGGCCTCGGCCAAGGTGGCGGTCGACCTCGGCTACGGCATCGAGGCCGACGGTGGTCCAACCGGCAAGCTCGGGCACTGGAAGATCAAGGGAATCCCCGACGCCGCGTTGGCCGTGCACTCCAAGCGCGCCGCCGAGATCAACCAGGCCGTCTCCGAGCGCGGCTTTTCCACCTACGGGGCCCGCGCGGTGGCCGCCCGTGAGACCCGCAAGCAAAAGCGCCACAGCGCCGTCGACGATCTGGTGCCCATGTGGCGGGGCGAACTCGATGCCGCCGGCTTCGCACCCCGCCAGCTCGAAGCTGACATCGAGCGGGCCGGGCTCGAGTACCAGCGCAGCCACCCGGCGCGCCGCTTGTCGCCTCGGGAGCTGTCCGCCCTGGCCGCCGACGTGCTGGGTCCCGAGGGCACGTTGTCGGCGCGCAAGGTGTTCTCGCGTCGCGACGTGATTGTCGCCCTCGCCCCCCACCTCTACGGCCGCTCTCCCGCCGAGTTGGACCGTGTGGTGTCTCGCGTGCTGCGCGATCCCGAAGCCATCACATTGGTGGGTGTGCCGCGGGCGACCGAGCGGGCGTATTCGACGGCCACCGTGCTGGCTGCGGAACGCTCCGTCGAGCACGCGGTCGCCCGGGGCATCAGGGCCACGACCGCGGCGTTGGTCACAAAAGAGGTGGCGGACGCAGCGCTGGCGCGCCAGGGCCAGGCTCTCGGTGGCCCCTTGGGCGGCGCCCACTTGACCGAGGGACAAGCAAACGCGGTCAAAGGGATCACCACCTCGGGCCGGGGCGTCGAACTGGTCGTCGGGGTGGCCGGATCGGGCAAGACCACCGTCATGGCCGCCGTCCGGGACGCTTTCGAGGCCGGAGGGTATGTGGTGGTCGGCACCTCGACCTCGGGCCAGGCGGCGCGCACCTTGGGCCGCGAGGCGGGCATCGCGGAGTCAAGAACCCTGGCTTCCTTGCGCTGGCGGATCGAGCACGAGCGCGTCGCGCTCAGCCCCCGCCATGTGGTGGTGCTCGACGAGGCGGGCATGGCGGCCGACCGCGACATCGCCTTCCTCCTCGACGAGGCCCGCCTGGCCGGGGCCAAGGTGGTCCTGGTCGGCGACGACCGCCAGTTGGGTGCGGTCGGGGTCGGGGGCGCGCTGGGCGCGCTTATCGAACGCCACGGCGGAGCCGTCCACACCCTGGAGCACAACGTCCGCCAGCAGAACCACGCCGAACGCGAGGCCCTGGCCCACCTCCGCGCCGGCGACGTTTCGCGCGCGGTCGAGTTCTACGCCACGAGCGGCGCGGTGGTGACCGCTCCGGGGCGCGACGCCGCGCTGAAAGAGATGGTCGAGGCGTGGTCGGCCGATGTCGCTGCGGGCAAGGACACGGCAATGTTCGCCTGGCGCCGGGCCAACGTGGCCGAACTGAACCGCCTGGCCCGAGAAAAAATGGCAGCTGAAGGAAGGCTGGGCGGCCCAGAGCTCGAAGCCCGTGGGGGTGCGCGCTACGCGGCCGGGGATCGGATCGTGACCCTCGCTCCTGGGAGAGACGGCACGGTCGTGACCTCAGAGCGCGGCCTGGTGTTCTTGGTCGACCAAGAAGCACAGCGCCTAGTGGCCAAGATGGACGACGGGCGCGAACAGGTCTTCGAGCGTGACGAGATCGGAGCCACGCAGTTGGCCCATGGGTACGCGACCACGGTGCACCGCAGCCAAGGGGCGACCACTGGGCGCGCCCACGTCTACGAAGACGGTGGCGGACGCGAACTGGCCTATGTGGCCATGAGCCGGGCCAAAGAGCACACCCACGTCTACGTGGCGGCCGACGATCTCGATGTCGCCCGCGAAGATCTTGGGCGCGCCTGGCAGCGCGAGCGGCGCTGGAGTTGGGCCATCGACACCGGCACGCCCGAGATCAACGGCCCCGAGATCAATGGCAAAGAGGTTGAAGCGAGAGAGCCTGCCTCCTTGCGCCGCCGGGCCCTGGTGGCCGAACGGGCCACCTACAAAGCCGCTTTTCCGGTTGATTTGAGCGAAGAACGACGCCAGGCCACCTCCGAGCGAGCCGCCGCTGTCCGTCAGCTGGAGCGGTTGCGCCTCGACCAGGGGCGGACCGCGGGCGGCGAGCTGGGCCAGGTCGCGGGTGAGCTGTCCGTCGCCCGCCTGCACCGCCTCGCCAATGAGCGGGCGGCGCACGACAAGGACCTGTCGCGGAAGTTCCGCCGAGGCGCTCGCCACTTGGCCGAGGCGGCCGCACACAAAGAGCGCGCAGCTGAAGAAAGGGTGGCCGGGCTGTTCGCTGCTGAAGAACGCCGGCTCGCCGAAGCTCTCGACAGAGCCGATCGAAAGCTCGGTGCCCTGGTCGAAAAAGACGCCGAGCGGGGCCGCTGGCTCGAGAAGCACCCCGAGGTGCCGGGCCGCTTGAGGGAGATCGGCGCCGAGATCTCCGGCATCGACAAGGAGATGGACCGGGCGCGCCGGGCGGTGGTCAAAGAGCTGTATCCAGCGCCCGAACGCTCACGCACCCAGGGGCGTTCCCCGTCCCACGACTACAGCCGGGATATCGAGCCACCGGACCTCGATTTCGGACTCGGTCTCTGACGCCAAGTCGAAGCAGCTCTGGCGCGCCGCCCTCGGGCGCTCTCAGCAGTTCGCGGGCTTTGCAGTCCTCAAGAGACGACGGCCCAGCGCCGGGCTTCGTGCTTTAAGAGCACGGCTTCGATGAGCCCTTTGACCATCTCGCGTTCGTCGGGATCGAGGTGGCGCGTCGCCTCATAGGACAGTCGAAGATCTTCGTCGGGATCGCGATCATGCTCTCCGAAGACGAGCGAGTCGGTCGTCACATTCATCGACAGGGCGATCTTTGCCAGCACGTCGAGGGTGGGGGAGCTGGTGCCCGCTTCATAGCGGCGGATCTGGGTGACATGGATACCGACGCGGTCGGCGAGGGCCTGCTGGGTCAGGCCCCGTTCTTTACGGGCGGCGGCGAGTCGGGTGGCGAAGTCCATGAGTATGTGGATTGTTGCTACGTCGACCATACGGCTGCCCTCCGACAGTGCTTGACCTAATAGAGAAGTATCTCTACTCTCAATAGAGCAAGATAGCTTCTTGACAGATCTTAGGAGGAACTCGTGGCCCGTGTCCCAGATGAGGAGATCGAGCGGCTGAAAAAGGAAGTGGACCTGGCCGAGCTGGTGATCCGCTCCGGGGTGGCGCTGAGGAAGGCCGGGGGCGATCTGGTCGGATGCTGCCCGTTCCACGACGACGCAACCCCGTCCTTGGTGATCACGCCGGCGAAGAACTTGTGGCACTGCATGGGGGCGTGCCAGGCGGGTGGCTCGGCCATCGACTGGGTGATGCGCACCCAGGGGGTGAGCTTCCGCCATGCCGTCGAGGTGCTCCGCGAAGGCATGGCGCCGGTGATCACCCCGGGCCGGGGTGCCCCCGTCGCCAAGCGGTCGGTGTCGAGACGGCTCCCCTCGCCCCTCGACATCTCGGCCGAGGACCAGGCGGTCCTCTCCCAGGTTCTCGACTACTACCACGCCACCTTGTTGGAGTCCCCAGAGGCCCTTCGATACCTGGCCCGCCGCAAGATCGACGACCCCGAAGTGATCGCGCGCTTTCGCCTGGGTTACGCCAACCGCACCCTCGGCTACCGGTTGCCCTCCAAGCAGACCAAGGAGGGCGGCGCCATCCGCACCCGCCTGATCGCGCTCGGGGTGCTGCGGGCCTCGGGCCACGAGCACCTGAGCGGCTCGGTCGTCGTGCCGGTCATCACCCCCAGCGGTGTGGTCACCGAACTCTACGGACGAAAGCTCCGCAACAACCTGCGGGTGGGCACACCATCGCACCTCTACCTGCCCGGTCCGCACAAAGGGGTCTGGAACGAGGAGGCGCTCGCCGGGGGCGAGGTGATTCTCTGCGAGTCCCTCCTCGACGCGCTGACGTTCTATTGCGCCGGTTTCCCTCACGTGACTGCCTCCTATGGGACTGCCGGCTTTACCGCCGATCACACCGAGGCCTTGGCGCGTCAGCGCGTCACCCGGGTCCTCATCGCCTATGACCACGACCCCGCCGGCGACGAGGCAGCCAAGAAGTTGGCCACCGAGTTGATGGCGACCGGCATCGAGTGCTTCCGCATCCTCTTCCCCTACGGAAGCGATGCCAATGACGTGGCCATTGCAGCCGCCAAACCGGGCGACGCCCTCGGCCGGGCGGTGCGGGCGGCCGAATGGATGGGGGCGGGCAGGCTGACGCGCCGTCAAGCCGCTCCGGCCGGGCTCAGTGACGTCGATGCGGACCAAGGCGACAGTGAGCGGGACGACAGTGAAGAGGGTGACGGGGCCGACACTGATGGAACGGATCACGGTGGCAGTGAACAGGGTGACAATGCCGACACAGAAGTGGCGGACCACGGTGACACCGTCCAACCCCCTTTCTCCTCAGCTGCTGTCTTTACTGTCGCGGCGCCTCTCGCGACGCCGGCCGCCCACGACGAGCTGATCCTCGACATGGGACCGCGACGCTGGCGGGTGCGCCACATCGCCAAGAACCCCTCTCCGGGCAGCCTGCGGGTCAACGTCATGGTGTCTTTGGGTGAGCGCTTCCACGTCGACACGGTCGATCTGTACTCGGCCAAGGCACGCACCGGCTTCGTCGAGGCGGGTGCCGCCGAGCTGCGATGTGAGCGCGACACGCTCAAGGCCGAACTCGGCCAGGTCCTCTTGGCCACCGAGGACACCCAGGCCGCCGTGGCTGTCCCCGAGGCTTCCGGGGTGCCGCCCATGAGCGCGGCCGAGCGCGAGGACGCCCTCGCGTTGCTCAGCGCGCCCGACCTCATGGACCAGGTGGCCGGCGCCTTCGTGACGCTGGGCGTGGTGGGTGAGCAGACCAGTGCGCTCACGGCCTGGCTGACGCTGACCAGCCGTCTGTCGGACCGCCCCCTCGGAGCGGTGATTCAGTCGTCGTCGTCTGCGGGCAAGTCGACCCTGGCCGACGCCGCGCTTGCCCTCATGCCGAGCGAAGCGACCGTGGCCTATTCGGCCATGACCGGACAGGCCCTCTATTACTTGGGGGAGACCGACCTGGCCCACAAGGTGCTCTCCATCGCCGAAGAAGAGGGAGCGTCTCGGGCGTCCTACGCGCTGAAGCTGTTGGTCTCAGAAGGCCGCCTCTCCATCGCCGCGGCCGGGAAGGACCCGCTCACCGGGCGCCTGGTCACCAACACCTACGAGGTCACCGGTCCGGTCGCGCTGTTGATGACTACCACGTCACCCGAACTCGACGAGGAGCTGGCCAACCGCCTCTTGGTCCTCGCCGTCGACGAGGGGCGCCACCAGACCCGGGCCGTCCATGTGGCCCAGCGCGACGCCGAGACGCTGGAGGGATTGGTCGCCCGGTCCAAGCGGGCCGAGGTGATCGCCCGGCACGCCAACGCCCAGCGCCTACTCAGTCCCATCGCCGTGGTGAACCCGCACGCACCGGGCCTGGGGTTCAGCGACCGTTCGACCCGCCACCGCCGGGACAATGCCAAGTACCTGGGTCTGATTCGGGCCGTCACCTTGGCCCACCAGCACCAGCGGGCGAGGAACCAGGTCAACGTCGAGGGCAAGACCGTCACCTACATCGAGGCCACCACCTCCGACGTGGCCCTGGCCGAAACACTTTCTGCCCACGTGCTCGGCACCACTACCGACGAGCTGTCGCCGGCGACGCGCAACTTGCTCTCGGCCATTGTCGACTTCTGTGCCAAGGAAGGCAGTCGGTTCACCCGCCGGGCGCTGCGCGACGCCACGGGGCTCGGCGACAGCCAGCTCAAAGTCCACCTCTCTCGCCTGGTCGACCTCGAATACGTGGCCACAGAGCGGGCCGGGCCCTCCACCTCCTATGAGCTGGTCAGTCATGTCGACCACGGGGCTGAGCATGCCTATGGCTCCGCCTCTTCCAACGACACGGATCGGCCGGGTGAAGAGGGCTATCGGCCGGGTCAAAGAAGCTATCGGCCGGGTGAAAACTCCGATCGGCCGGTCATCGGCCGGTTCAAGAGTCATAAGAAGAGGACCCAAAATCCCCAGCTGGGTGGCACTCTCGATCCACCGGGTGATCAATCGGGCGGAATCGGCCGGGTCGATGGAGAGACCGAGAAACCACTCTCAGCCAGGGACAACCTGCCCCCCGATCCCGATCGGCCGGGTCTGCGCCAGATTCACGGGACAGGGACAGGGGGCGACGAAGGCGTCGTAGTCGGCCGGGCCCGGGTCGGTGGGTCATGAGCCCGCGGCGCTCACCGCCCAAGCGGGGCGGCAAGCAGGTCTTCGCCATCGGGGGCAACGAGAGCGATCCGAGCGGCTTCTACGTCATCGGGACGGACTGGCTGGAGTGGCAGGCCACCCACAACTACGCCCATGGCACCCTGGTCGACCGCTCGTTCTACCTGGCCCGCTTCGTCGCCTGGGCCGAGCTGCGAGGGATCTTCCGCCCGGCCGACGTCACCCTCCCGGTCCTCGAGGCCTACCAGCGCCACGTTTCCTTGCGCCGCAAGTCCGACGGCACTCCGTTGGCCTGGTCCACCCAGGCCAGGTACCTGATCCCTTTGCGCGCCTTCTTCTCGTGGTGTGCGAAGAACCGCCGCATCTTGTCCAACCCGGCCGCGGATCTGGTCATGCCCAAGCACAACCACTCTTTGCCCGCCGCCACCTTCACCCACGAAGAGGTCGAGGTGGTCCTCTCGGTCCCCGACACCTCGACCCCGATCGGGCTGCGCGACCGCGTGGTCATGGAGATCCTCTACGCCACGGGCATGCGCCGGGGCGAGGTGGTGGGCCTCGACCTCGTCGACGTCGACCTGGCCCGGCGCTGGCTGACGTTGCGCCAGACCAAGACACGTTATGACCGCGTCGTCCCCATGGGCGAGCGGGCGGCCGCCTGGCTGTCCCGTTACTTGAGCGAGGCCCGCGGCCACCTGCTCGTCGGTGAGGACCCCGGTGCGGTGTTCTTGGCCACCAACGGGCAGCGCCTGGGGGCGACGTGGCTGACCGGACAGGTGCACCACTACATCGAGGTGTCGGGCACGGGCAAGGTCGGGAGCTGTCACCTCTTCCGCCATTCGTGCGCCACCCTCATGGTCGAACGCGGTGCGGACATCCGCTACGTCCAGGAATTGCTCGGGCACCGCGCCCTCACCTCGACCCAGATCTACACCCGGGTCGCCCCCGAGCGCCTGGCCGCCATCCACGCCGCCACCCACCCCGGAGCCCGACTGCGCCGCGGCACCGATGGAGGAGACGAACGCCTTGGCGATCCCGGCAACCAGCAGGGGGGTGCGCCACCGCCAGGGTCCCCTCAAGGGTCCTCCGCTCTCGCTCCGGATCACACGTGACGGCTGGCGCCGCCCTTGACCGTTCCCCGTCGGCGGCGAATGGGCCGATCAGGTGAGCGACGCCGGGACGTCGCTCACCTCGAACGAAGGAGGACCAGTCATGACCATCCACCACAGCAGTGACCACCCTGACAGCTTCGGGATTACCTACACCGGCGAGGCCTGCCACGAGAACGAACACGAGAGCTGTCCCGCCTGGTGGGGCAAAGGACGGGCCGGGACCAGGTGCGACTGCCCCTGCCACCTCCCCGAAGCGCCGGCTGCGCAAAAGTCCACAGTCCTCGACGATGGTGATGACACCCTCGTGTTCGTCTCCTTCTATTGCAAAGCCGGCTTCCACGACAACTGTCCCCGCTGGCGCCAACCCGCCAACCGCTGTGCCTGCCCCTGTCATGAGCCCGACCAGCGACCGGCCTGCGCCACATGACAACCACCAGCCGCCCGTTCCTTCCTCCGCTGCTGTTCCCACGTCGCCGATAAGGAGGCACAATGGAAGAGATGGCTGTCGTCGATGTGTCAGAAGAGCGCCGCCGCCGGCGCCGGGCCGGTGATCCCCGCCTGTCCGCCGCGGGCCAAGAGGTGCTGGCCCGGATCACGACCGGGGACCTGGCCGAGGAGTTCCAGGCCGCCCTCGACGCCGACGTAGAGGCCGACCCGATCCTCGGTGGCCACCACCACGACGCCGCCTGACCCAAGCGGACACAACCAGCAGTGATTGTGGTCGACGAGTACCTGGCCGTGCGCGTCGTCGGCGGCCGGTGGCCGGAGGGTCTGCCCGACGACGAGGACCTGGTGCTCCCGGCCGCTCGGCACTGGCGGCTTCTCCAGCGCATCCACGCACCCGGTGACGGTCAGCTCTCCGAGCTGCTCGCCACGTTGAGCACGACGGATCGAGACACCATCCGCTTTCCCCATCCAGAGGTGCTCGGGGTCGCAGATCCCCGGCCCCTCCTCGACGAAGCGGCGCGCCTCGCCGCCCGCTACGGCGGCACCGGATGGCTCACCGGTGAGACCCTCGCCGCCGGTCTCACCTACGGGCGGGCTCTGTGGTTCGGCACGCAACGCAACGTCGGCAGGTTGCTCGCCAGCGCAGCCGACGACCTCGGCATCACCGTTCACGTCGTCACCTAACCCGTCCCGTTTTTTCTCAGCCGCCTGTTGGTCTCGAACCGCAGCGACCCCCATCATTAACCCCTTCATGATCGCAACCATGAACCCCTTGGCCTGGTGTTGCACCGTCACACCGATCTTGGTCACGAGCCGTGCGCCACAGCCACCGCGAACCGATGTCGCTCCACTCGCCGACCATCATCAACCCCTTCATGATCGCAACCATGAACCCCTTGGCCTGGTATTTCAACATCACCCGTCTTGGTCACCGTGCTGAAGGCTCGACGATGGGAGAGTTGGCAACGATGGCGGTGCCAACCACCAACACGAAGCGCCGCACTGTCCACTGCTCGAAACACGCGTTCGCGCCTATTGCCTCGTTCCATCCCAAAAACGCCGTCGCACCGAACGTCACCCTCCCAGTTCAAAGACATCAAAGCACTCTCGGTCGAGCGGGACTCGCGTCGGAATCTCTCGTTACCGGGGATGATCCGCTGAACGCGACGGATCCCTTGGGACTGAGTTCCGCGGCCGCCGCTTATCGTGAGCGTTTGCTTGAAAAGACATCCAACGATGACCTTCGAAGCATTCTTGAG
>Ga0182030_10025077_pt1 | contig 10896 bp, 10 predicted proteins | sample 812S3MmetaG_FD_121299 | JGI IMG/M metagenome (GOLD analysis project Ga0182030, IMG submission 121299) | Permafrost microbial communities from Stordalen Mire, Sweden - 812S3M metaG (Illumina Assembly) | ecosystem: Environmental > Terrestrial > Soil > Wetlands > Permafrost | place: Sweden... | reverse complement strand
TGGCTGATGGAGCAGATGGAGAAGCAGGCCGCCCATGTCGGCACCCGGATCGTCACCGATCTCGTCGTCAAGGCCGAGCTCGGCCAGCGGCCGTTCCGCCTGAGCTGCGACAGCGGCGACGTCTACCTGGCGGAAACCGTGATTCTCGCCACCGGCGCCCAGGCGCGCTGGCTCGGCACGCCCTCGGAAGAGAAGTTCAAGGGTTTTGGCGTGTCGGCCTGCGCGACCTGCGACGGCTTCTTCTACCGCGGCAAGCAGGTGGTGGTGGTCGGCGGCGGCAACACCGCGGTCGAGGAAGCGCTGTTCCTCACCAACTTCGCCTCGACGGTCACCATCGTGCATCGCCGCGATCATTTCCGCGCCGAGCGCATCCTGCAGGAGCGGCTGTTCAATCATCCCAAGATCAAGGTGGTCTGGGACTCGGCCATCGACGAGATCTGCGGCACCGAGAACCCGGGCAAGGTCACCCATGTCCGGCTGAAGAACGTCAAGAGCGGCGCGCTGAGCGAGCTCGCGGCCGACGGCGTCTTCATCGCGATCGGTCACGCGCCGGCCACCGAGCTGGTCGTCGGCCAGATCAAGCTGAAACCGTCGGGCTATGTCGAGGTGGCGCCGAACTCGACCGCGACCTCGGTACCGGGCGTGTTCGCCGCCGGCGACGTCGCCGACGAAACCTACCGGCAGGCGGTCACCGCCGCGGGCCTAGGCTGCATGGCCGCACTCGAAGCCGAACGCTTTCTCGCACTGCGCGCCAGCGATCGCGCGGCGGCGGAATAATCATGGCCCGAACTCGCGACGGATTTACCGATATGGACTGGGACAAGCTGAAGGTGTTTCACGCCGCGGCGGAAGCCGGCAGCTTCACCCATGCCGGCGAGCAGCTCGGCCTGTCGCAATCGGCGGTCTCGCGGCAGGTCAGCGCGCTGGAGCAGGAGCTTTCGGTCTCGCTGTTCCATCGCCATGCCCGCGGCCTGATTCTCACCGAGCAGGGCGACCTGTTGTTTCGCACCGCCCACGACGTGTTCATGCAGCTGCAGGCGGCGCGCGCCAAATTGACCGACAGCCGCGAGCGACCGAGCGGCGATCTCAAGATCACCACCACCCCCGGCGTCGGCATCAACTGGCTGATTCCGCGGCTCGGCGAATTCACCGCGCTGTATCCGGAGATCCGGATTTCGCTGATCGTCACCGACGAGGAACTCGATCTGTCGATGCGCGAAGCCGACGTCGCGATCCGCACCCGCAAGCCGACCCAACCCGATCTGATCCAGCGCAAGCTGTTCGCGATGGGCTTTCACGCCTATTGCTCGCCGGAATACATCAAGCGCTTCGGCACCCCGCGCACGCTCGACGAACTGGACGCGCATCGCATCATCACGCTGAGCGACGGCCAGGTCGCACCGCATCTGCAGAATCGCAACTGGCTGATCGAAGCCGGCCGCAACGGCTCCGGTCCGCGCGAGACCTATTTCAAGGTCAACAACATCCTCGGCCTGGTGCGCGCCTGCCAGCAGGGGCTGGGCATCGCTGCACTGCCGGACTATCTGGTCGAGGAAAACAACCGCCTGGTGCAACTGTTCGGTGAATCCGATTCGATCCAGCTCGATACCTATTTCGTCTATCCCGAGGAGTTGAAGACGGTAGCGCGCGTGCAGGTATTCCGCGACTTCGTGGTCAGCAAGGCGCAGCGCTGGCCGTCCTGATTGAGGCCGTGCCGGAGCCCGCGGTCTCCGCATGACTGACATGCGGAGGGGACGCTTGCTGCAGGACGTCGACGCGGATCATAATGATTGGGTGCTGAGCATTCGGGTTGCGCTTTTGTCCCCCTCCTCCAGTGACGCGGACGCTCAGTAATCCCTCTTGGAAGGTGATTGTGTCGGCCTCACGTGGCCAATACCTCAAGCCGGACTCTTTGGAGTCCGGCTTTTTTTTGGCGGATGCGGGCCGCGCCTGCGCGTTGACCGCTTCCGTGTTGCCCATCATTTCGTGCCGCGATCACGAATTCGTGCACGATCGCGCTGTCTGAAAAAGTCGCGCCGCGGCGTCAGCGCGGAGCTTGCCGCGTTGGACCGGGAATTCGAACGGCGCGCATTTTCACGATGACGCTCTAATCGAGCTTCGTCCGTGCCAGTCGCAGCGCATTGCCGATCACGCTGACCGACGACAGCGCCATCGCCGCGGCGCCGACCATCGGCGACAGCAGGATGCCGAACACCGGATAGAGCACGCCGGCGGCGATCGGCACGCCGGCCATGTTGTACAGGAACGCGAAGCCGAGATTCTGGCGGATATTGCGCATGGTCGCCACCGACAATCGCCGCGCCCGCACCAGTCCCAAGAGGTCGCCGGTCAGCAGCGTGACGCCTGCGCTTTCGATCGCGACATCGGTGCCGCCGCCCATGGCGATGCCGACATCGGCCGCGGCCAGCGCCGGCGCGTCGTTGACGCCGTCGCCGACCATGGCGACACGGCGGCCGTCCCGGCGCAGCCGCTGCACGACGTCGCTCTTGCGTTCCGGCAGCACGCCCGCCTCGATCTCATCGATGCCGAGCGTCCTGGCGACCGCGCGCGCGGTGGTGAGATTGTCGCCGGTCAGCATCACGATGCGCAGCCCGTCGGCCCGCAACGCGCCGAGGGCGGCTTTCGCCGAAGCCTTGATCGGGTCGGCGATCGCGATCACGCCGGCGGCGCGGCCGTCGATCGCGATATAGATGGCGGTGGCGCCGTCCAGCCGCGCGGCCTCCGCCGGGCCGTCGACAGCTGGCGTCGCGATGTTCAATTCGCCCATCAGCATCGCATTGCCGAGGGCCACCGTCTTGCCGTCGACGGTGCCGGTGGCGCCCTTGCCGGAGGGCGAGGCGAAGTCGCCGACCTCGCCGAGGTTCAATTGGGCCGCGTTGGCGGCATTGAGGATCGCCTGCGCCAGCGGATGTTCGCTGGCGCGCTCGACGCTGGCCGCCAGCCGCAGCAATTCGTGTTCGGCAAAACCATCGGCCGCAATGACACGCACGACTTTCGGCTTGCCTTCGGTCAAGGTACCGGTCTTGTCGATCACGATGGTGTCGATGCTCTCGAACCGCTCCAGCGCCTGCGCGTCGCGGATCAGGATGCCGGCATGGGCGCCGCGTCCGACGCCGACCATGATCGACATCGGGGTCGCCAGACCGAGCGCGCAGGGACAGGCGATGATCAGCACCGTAACGGCGGCGACCAGGCCGAAGCTGAAGCGCGGCTCCGGCCCGAACAGCATCCAGGCCGCGAACGCCAGCAATGCCGCCACGATCACCGCCGGCACGAACCAGCCGGCAACCCGGTCGGCGAGGCGCTGGATCGGCGCCCGCGAACGCTGCGCCCTGGCCACCATGTCGACGATCCGCGCCAGCATGGTGTCGCGGCCGATCCGGTCGGCGCGCAGCACCAGGCCGCCGCTCTGGTTGACGGTGCCGCCGATGACGCGGTCGCCTTCGGCCTTCGACACCGGCATCGACTCGCCGGTCACCATCGACTCGTCGACCGACGAACGGCCCTCGGTGACGACGCCATCGACCGGAATTTTCTCGCCGGGACGCACCCGCAAGCTGTTGCCGACCGCGATCGCATCGATCGCGACATCCTCGTCGCCGTGATCGGTGATGCGCCGCGCGGTTTTCGGCGCGAGCCCGAGCAGCGCCCGGATCGCGCCCGAGGTTTGGGCGCGCGCCCGCAATTCGAGCACCTGCCCCAGCAACACCAATACCGTAATGACGGCAGCGGCCTCGAAATACACCGCGACCGCGCCGTCCATGTCGCGGAAGGCCGGCGGAAACCATTGCGGCGCCAGCGTGCCCACCACGCTGTAGACCCATGCCACGCCGGTGCCCATCGCGATCAGCGTGAACATGTTGAGATTCCGCGTCACCAATGAGTGCCAGCCGCGCGCGAAGAACGGCGCTCCCGCCCACAGCACCACCGGCGTCGCCAGCGCGAAGCAGATCCAGTTCGACCAGCCCGGCGGCACCAGGTGCATCAGGCCGAGATGGCCGCCCATCTCGATCACGAACACGGGCAAGGTGAGCACCAGCGCGATCCAGAACCTTCTCGTCATGTCGATCAGTTCAGGGTCGGGCGCGTCGTCGAGCGAGACCTGTTCCGGCTCCAGCGCCATGCCGCAGATCGGACAACTGCCGGGACCGACCTGCCGCACTTCCGGATGCATCGGACAGGTGTAGATGGTGCCGGCGGGCGCCGTGGGCTCCGGCTTGTCGGGCTGCAGGAATTTTTCCGGCGCGGCCACGAAACGGTCGCGGCAGCGCGCCGAGCAGAAGAAATAATCCGTACCTGCATGCGAGAAGCGATGCCTGGCGGTGGCGGGGTCGACTTTCATGCCGCAGACCGGATCGATAGCGCCGGCGGCGGAATCGCCTGCGCCAGGATGCTTGCCGCCGCAGCAGGCGTGAACCGGCGCCGCGGCGCCGTGGTGATGGCCGGCAGCGGCCGCGCCGGCGCCGTGTGCGTGTTCCCGATCCGATTGCGTCACCGAAACGCTCCCCTTGAACTATATACCCTGGGGGGGTATATGAGCCGAATGCGCACCGAGATCAAGAGCTCCTGCCTGAAAAGGCTGAAACGAATCGAAGGCCAGATCCGCGGCCTCGCCGCCATGGTGGAGGACGACCGCTACTGCATCGACGTGGTGACCCAGATCGCCGCCGCCAAAGCGGCGCTGCGCCGGGTCGAGGAGGAAATCCTGCGCGACCACGTCGCCCATTGCGTCGAGCATGCGATCTCCTCGGGCGACAAGGCCGATCAGCGCCGCAAGATCGCCGAGCTGATGGACGTGGTCAGCCGCGCCGACCGCTAGCGCCGGATGGCTTTAAGTTAAGACGGCACAAGCGATAGGCACCTCGCCCCGCAAGCGGGGCGAGGGAGCAGAGGGCCGTTCGCGCGGCGAACCAACATCAACTCAAGAGTCGTCCCTGCGAACGTTCGCAGGGACGACCCGCTGAGAGTTTTGCGAGGCCACGACCGCACAATCTGCGGTTCAGATAAAATTGGTTAAGCCGCGCTAACGCGGAAAATTCAAATCCGCGCGAGGTTGCGGCCGGGCCTTTAAAATTTACGGCCTATTGCAATCCCACAACAATAAACCGGGGGAAACCATGACCATTGCAGCCATCGCCGATTTCAGCACTCCGACCAGCGCACGAACCGAGTGGCTGCAGGATTTTCTGCTGCTGTCTTCATTCGGGCTGTGGGCCGTGCTGCTCGGCCTGTCGCCGGTGCTGGCTTTCCACCTGCTGATGGGAAGCTGACGGCGCCAGCGCGCCGTGGTTAATCGACGCTAGCACCTGTGTTCAAATGCGAGCGATCTTGCGACCGGCTTTTTAAAAGTCCGCGCGTATCAGTGATCCCGCAACAACAAAAAAACGCGGGGGCGTCGTGACTACGCAGCACAATTCATTTCCTCAACGACAGGGTTTCAGCCGGCAGGATATTCTCTGGGCGCTCGGCATCTGGTCGGTGATCCTGAGCCTGTCGCCGGTGATCGTGTTCTACGTGCTGATGGTGAATTGAGCGGAACCCGAGGGCGCGGCTTCGCTGTCCGGGCCAGCCGACCGCGCGCGCCAAAGCGCGCCCGGGTGGCTGCTCCGCCACCGGCGCATCGTCGCCTGGCTTTGCCGGCGCGGGTTCACTGCGTGCCGGACGCAACGAAAAACGCGCGGAAGCCGCGCGTTCTTGGCTGGCCCGACAGGCGACGAAACTAGGCCGCCTGCTTGTGCATCGCGCCGGTCGCCGACGCCGTGCCACGGATCGCCTTCACCGATCGTTCGATCGCCGCCCACAGCCGGCTGATCTCCGCCGCGGCGCGGCCTTCGGCATAATATTCCCGCACGCCTTCGCCCTTGCCGAGCGCCATCAGCAGATCGGCACGGTTGGTGATCTGGCCGCCCCACACCGGCGCCTTGAACTTGGCCAGTGCCTCGCGGGCGATGGTGACGATGCGGCTCTCGACGTCGTCCCGGCGGGCCGGCGCGCCGTTGATCACGACCGCATAGGGCTTGCGCGCCGCGCGGCAGGTCTGAATGGTTTCCTGCACCGCGTTGACGTCGAATACCCCCGGCCGGGCCGGAATGATCACCATGGTGGCGTTCTTGATGGCATCTTCGACCACGGCCGACACATTCGGCGGCGTATCGATGAACACCCATTCGATGCCGTCGCGCTTGGCGGCGGCGAGAATCCCGCTGACCGAATTGACGGCGGTCTTGATCGGCGGCTCGTTGGTGCCGCGCAGCTTGTGCCAGAGCGTGAGTGACCCCTGCGGATCGGCATCGATCATCAGACAGGGCTTTGTTGCCTTATGGACATGTGCAGCGAGATGAGCGGCCAGGGTACTCTTTCCTGAACCGCCTTTACGCGATGCGAAAACAATGACGTTCATACCTTCGCCTCCAGATTGACCCCAGAAACCAAAAATGAATCAGCGCGCTGATTCGTGAAAGAAAAATTTACAGGCAATCGTGAGGAAGTCTCTGATTTATCTTCAGGTTGTCTTTTGAGTCACACCCTGCGCCGCAACACGGCGCAAAAATCGCGAAAATCGAATCCAGATGGCGCTTTTCGGCGCTGTTGGGGTCATGCCAGCGTCACTCAACCGTTGCGAGCATCCGCGTCATCGTGGTTTGTGACAAGCGCGCGCACGCGAACAAAACGAGTCCGCGGCCCGTCCTGCCCTCAAATCGGGCAAAAGGCCGGGAGCGGCGGGCCGCGTTCAGGCGACCGCGCGCCCCTCCCCCGACGCCCCTACTTCACGTCGTCCCAGCTGGCGCCGTTGAAACGCTGCAGCTGCATATAGGTGACCACGCGATAATCCGTGGCCGAGGTGTTGATGCGGCTATCCGGCAGCAGCAGCCCGACGCGGAAATCCCGCAAATTGGCCGCCTGCTTCATGATGTTCTCGCGGGTCAGGTCGTCGCCGCACTGCTTCAGCACCTGTTCCAGGGTCTGGGCAAAGCTGTAGCCGGCCGCGGTCAGGCTGTCGTTGCGGTCGGCGCCGGGCAGGTTGGCCTTCATCCACTCGGTCCAGGTCTTGACGTCGGGATCATCGGCCCATTTCGGATCGGTGACGTCCTTCATGAAGCCCGCGCTCATGATGCCCTTGGATTTTTCCAGCCCGGCCGGCTTGAAGGTCGCGCCGACCGAGGCTGCGCCGAGATGCAGATAGGTCTCCGGCTTCCATTTCAGGTCGGACATCTTGGAGATCGCCTGCGCCGCCTGCTTGGCATAGGTGAACAGGAACAGGGCGTCGGCGCCGGAATTCTGCAGGATCACCATCTGGCTGTCGATGGTGGGGTCGGTCGACTGAAAATTCTGCGCACTGACGATCATCTGGTCGGCGTCCTCGCCGAGGCCTTCCTTGAGGCCGGCCAGCAGATCCTTGCCGAAATCGTCGTTTTGGTAGAGCACGGCGATCTTCGGTTTCGCATCATGGGCGAGCAGGTTTTTGGCGTAGAATTTTGCCTCGTCGCGCAGATTGGGCTGCCAGCCCATGGTCCAGGGGAAATGCCCGGGGTCGTTCAGCGCCGACGAGCCGGCGGCGACGAACAGCTGCGGCACGCCCTGCTTGTTGAGATAGGGCCGGATCGCCATGTTCAGCGGCGTCCCCAGCACGCCGAAGATCAGCGCGACCTCGTCGCCTTCCACCAGGCTGCGCGCATTCTCGACCGCTTTCGGCGGCGAATAGCCGTCGTCGCGGCTGATGAAGGTGATCTTGCGGCCGTTGATGCCGCCCTTGGTGTCGTTCAGCCACTTGAAATAGGCGGCTTCGACCTTGCCGAGCGTGCCATAGGCCGAGGCCGGCCCGCTATAGGCGATGGTCTGGCCTATTCTGATCTCGGTGTCGGTGACGCCGGGCCCATATTGCTTCTGGGCCAGCGCCGGCTGCGCCGCCAGGACCGCGATAACCGCGCCGAACAGCGCAGACCTGCTGATGAACATCGACTTCCTCCCGCGTTTTTTGTTGTGGCGGAAGTGTGGGTGAACGGCCGCAGGTTAGCAAGGGAGGCGCGCCGACCCCGGACAAATCGGCAATCGGCGCCGCCGCCGTCAGGTCGCGGCCGGCCTGACCGGCTTCTTCGGCTTGTGCGGGCTGGCGTGGACCGGTTTTCGCGCGAGGAGCGGCCTGATGCGAAGCGGTCGGCCCGCGGCGGCCGGCATGGGCTCGGGCTCCGGCCGGAAGAACGCCCGGCAGCCGGGCGAGAGCTGCGCCTTGTTCCGGACCATGCAGACCGTGACGCGATCGACATCCGGAATCTCGGCATTGCAGAGCCGAAACGCGTCGCCGGTGCAGGCCTGCTGCTGCTCGGGGGTGTAGGCTCGGCTCGCGGTCGGAAGCATCGCGACCGACAGCGCCGCCGCCAGCATCGAACCGACGTGAAAACTCCCGGACCGGACTGCGGACATGAATGGCCCCTCCCCAAGATCCCCCGAAGCATTGACCGCGAATTGTGGGTGAAGGGTGCGGGCTTGGCAAGGCGGGCAGACCGATCCTGGCCTGTCGTTCGGGCGAGACGGCGCCGCGTGCGCAGGCGGCGTCACGCCGCGCGGCATTCTGCAATTTGACCGCCGCGCGGCGATGGCCCGGAACGGTTTTTCCGGGGCCATCGCCGCAGCGATCACCAATAGTGCCTATAGCCGCGGTGCCAGCCGCCGTAATAGACCGGCGCGCCGTAATAGGCCGGGCCGCCATAATAGCCATATCCCGGGCCATAGCCGTAGGCGTCCGCCGCCACACCGGCGGCAACGGCCGCGGCCGCAGCCGCGGCAACGCCCGCACCGACGCCAAAACCTCGCGCCTGCGCCGGCACGGTCGCAGCCGTCGCCGTCAGCGCGGCCACCGTTGCAAGTATCAAAGCTGTCCGTTTCATCTGTCGTTCCCTTGTTTGATCGCCGACCAGCAGACGGAAGCTGGTGACGTGAAAATCAATCCTTGGCTCCGCCTGACGGGGAGAACACTACGAGCTTGCGGCCGCGGATTATGTGCGCGGTGTCACACACGCGCGGCAGCGACAATGAGGAGCGAAGGGATGCGATCGGCTGAGGCCCGGCCCAAAAAAATTAGCTCGACCTATCTGCCGCGCCTGTGTGGGTCCCGGCTCAGCGGAGCAGCGCGAAGAGGCGCGGCACCGCGTCCGGGACACGATGGCGTTCCCCGGATGCGGCGCTAACCGCGCCGCGTTTGCGGCGTGGTGCGCTGCCGATCCGGGGTCCAGCAAAACAGATGCGGTAACGGCAAATTCCGTTGACGGCGTCTGCTAGCCGATTTCTTGCCCGCCGCCGCCGACAAGTCCGACGGAGCGGCAGTAGGCGAAAAACAGCTGATAATTCTCGCGCAGGGTCTTTGCGGTCTCGGCCAGCTGATCCAGGCTGTATTCGACCTGATCGTCGTAATCCTCCAGGAAATCTTCGGCTCGCCCGTCCGCTCCGCTGTGCACCGGCTTGACCGTCGGCTTGGGCCGCAGAATCCAGTCGGGCTGGATCGAGCTGGACGAACGGCCCGCAACCCAGGTTGAATGCAGGATATCGCCCGCCAGCGCGCGGAATGTCTCCGGAATTTGCAGATAACCAGAGATCGCGTCGACCTGGTCGTAAGGCACGGTGCGGTGACGAAGCAGGCTGAGCAAGGCAAGGCGCTTCTCGCCTTGCGTCAGATCCCTGGTCAACAGCATGACATCGGAGGATTGCGATCCGATCACATGGGCTGCGATCCGCTCGATCAGCACCTCGTGCCGGGCCATCCAGTGCACGATGGTCCCGAACAGCGTGAAATGCCGTTCGGTGAGGCAGCCATCCCTGGTGGTTTCCATGTCCGTCTCCCGGAGTGAGGTCGATGCCCCGCGATGTTTGCGGCGTTGAGGGTCCGTCGCGGGCGATCCGCCCATTCTATCGGGGTTTGCCCCCAACGTCCGGCGTTTCACGCACTCTTGCATGGCGTCATCCGGGCTTTGGCGCCGCCCGCGGCGTCCCGGCGCGTCCGCGCTGGAAGCCGGCGCCGCGGCCTCGTTTCGGCACCCGTCAATTGAATGCGTCAGACGAACACGCAAGGCGTGTCATTTGGCCTGTCAAATGCCCGAATTCCCCGGAGTTCTACTGATTTCGATCGCAATGAACCGCTAAGGGGTCTTGACGTACCGTCAGTCCCGGCGCCGACCGCCGCTCGCCCGAGCATCCCCCCGGAGACATCGCCGTGAAACTGAACAATATCAAGATCGGCTTCAAACTCGCCATCCTGGTCGGCGTGGCCCTGGTCGGCCTCTGCGTGGCGGGCACGCTCGCCGGTTACCTGATGCAGCGGGAGATGCTGAACGCGCGCATCGAGCAGACCCACGCCATCGTCGACGTGGCGCGCAGCATGGCGGCCGGCCTGCAGAAACAGGTCGACGCCGGCCAGCTCAGCAAGGAAGCGGCGATCGCCGAGTTCGCCAGGCGGGCCAATACGCTGAGCTATGACAACGGCGCCGGCTATTTGTTCGGCTACACCATGGACGGCATCACGGTGCTGTCGCCCGATCCCAAGTTCATCGGCCAGAATCGCCTCGACACGGTAACCAACGGCAGGACGATCGCGCGCGAGTTGCGCGATGGCGTCGCGGCCAAGGGAGAGGCCACGCTGTTCTACGACAACAAGCGGCCGAACCAGGAAGAGCTGAGCCGCAAGATGGGTTACGCCGCCGCGATTCCCGGCTGGAACATGCTGGTCGGCACCGGCGTCTATCTCGACGACATCGACGCCAAGATGAAACCGATCGTGTGGACGCTGGGGCTGTCGATCCTCGGCATCGCGGTGGTCGCCGGCGGCATCGCCTGGCTGATCGGCCGCAGCATCAGCTTCCCGCTCAACCAGCTCGGCGGCCGCAT
>Ga0182030_10025076_pt1 | contig 10896 bp, 10 predicted proteins | sample 812S3MmetaG_FD_121299 | JGI IMG/M metagenome (GOLD analysis project Ga0182030, IMG submission 121299) | Permafrost microbial communities from Stordalen Mire, Sweden - 812S3M metaG (Illumina Assembly) | ecosystem: Environmental > Terrestrial > Soil > Wetlands > Permafrost | place: Sweden... | reverse complement strand
CCGCCGCCGCCGCCGCCGCCGGCGGGGCGGCGGGGCGACGCGTACCGGCAAGAATACCGCCGACTTGGCTTTATCCGCCTGGCCTCGCCTGCCAATTACGCCTTTGCGCATCAGGGCTCGCTTGATCCACGTCCACTGGTGCATGCTGATCTGCTTATCCCGGCAATACTGCGAAAAGCTCACCCCCAGCTTCTTCGCTTCCTCCAGATGGGCCAGACACGCTCGCTCCCGTTCGCTCAGGGCTTCAACCTTCCGTTCGGTCATCGTGCTCTCCAAGTTCGCGGCAACAGCGCCGCGGTGGATAGCTTCGCCGGGTCAGATCAAGGCGGAAAGTACGGGGATGTTGGAGTGGTTACTCAAATCCTGTCACCCCGACCATTGATTCTAAAAGTATTTTTCTTCCCTTTTTGTGCGCTCGGTGTAAGTTTCAAACCAAGCTTGGTGCAGATTTGGTGTAAGTTTAGCCGAATCTCTACGGACTGCTGAGGACCTCGCCATCGAGAAATGCGATCTGTTCGGATATGGACGGTGATAGCGGCCGCAAGTCGAGTCGTTCTGCGAAAAGATCGCGATGGATTCAGGAGAGAACTCTGGGCGTGCATTCTCGAGGTCGGCGCGTTGATCGTAGGGCTGAAGGATCTGTCGTGTTCGTCCAGAGCGCGGTCTGGGCGGCGATGCGTGAGCCCCCGGACTATGACCATCGGCCGGGCGCCCGCCTCTCGCGCTGATGGCTGAGTTTCCGCGGATCGAGGAGGGCGTGGGGCGCCTCGGGGATGTCTCGGGTGTGCTGGCGCGCCGGCTGATCCGGCTGAAGCAAAGGCTCGAATGTGCCAGCGCACCGATCATGTGGCTTTGCGCAGGGGCAGGGAGCGGTAAATCGCGCCTCATCGAGGCCTTGCAGCCGAGCGTCGGCGAGCGGAAGTGGACGTTCCTGGACGATCCTCCCGCGGCGATCCTCTCGTCCGCTCTCGAGGGCGTCACCGGTATACATGGCGCCGACCGCCCCCGACTGCTGGTCGCGACCCGCCCTCAGTCGGCGAACTCGGCTCTGCTCCTGAAATCCCCCTGCCTGGAATTGACCGAGACGCTCGCGGACGCGGACCTCTTCGTGCGCATGGAAGACACGACGCCGCAGGAGGAGTATCTCATCGCGGCGACCGGGGGTTGGCCATGGCTGATCGACGCTGCACTCAGCGGACGTGAGGCGGCTGTTCGGGCGCTTCTGCCGGAGTTTCTCGAGCGTGAGGTGCTCCCCCATCTGCCGGACGGCGTGGTGGCGGCACTGTTTGCCGCCCTGAGAGTGTCGCTCCCACCGAGTGCGCTCGAGCATCTGGGCGCGGAATTCGAGCATCCGCTACTCGCCAAGGAGCTCTCAGGTGCGCGAATTGCGGGTGACTGGGTGCGTGAGGCGCTGCTCGCCCTTAGCAGCGGCGCGGTGGCCCGCTCGGCCGGTGTGCGTGAGCGCCTGATGCACCTCTATACGAGCCAGGACAATCCGGCGCCCGCCATCGAGGAATTGCTCAGTCGCGGCGATTGGAGCACGGCGCTCGAGGTCTTTCGTCAGGCGGGCGGTGCGTATTATGGCTACCATCACGGCTATCACGCCCTCGAGCGGGTGCTCGCGTTGTTCGGGCCGGAGTTCGAGAGGCGCTCCGAGGAGATCCTGCTGGCAAGGCTCTGGACCTTGGTGAAGACGGGGCGCACGCGCGAGGCGCTTCTGCGTCTGGAGGCGCAGCATCCGGGCCTTCCCGTAGATCTACGGTCGCCGCGGAGGTCGTACCGGCCGGAGCTGCTCCTGCTGAGAGCGGATATGTCGCTCGATCTCGACGACATGCCGCCGCTCGAGATCGTTGCGAGCTGGGGACGCTTGCAGGAGATCATCGTCCCGGGCGATGATCTCTCTCAGGGGATATTGTACAACTCGATGGCGATCGGCCATTTGCAGGCGGATGCGCTCGTCGAGGCGCGCCAGCTTGCGGAACGGGCGCTCGGTGCGTACGAATGTGCGCGCTTGCCCTATCTCGCTCACTTTATGCACGTGCACCTCGCGGAAGTGGCGCTGAGGCAAAGCCGCCTGGCCGATGCCGCCGGACACCTGGAACGTGCCGAGCTCATGTTGGCCGCCTCGGGGCACGAGTTCAATTCCGAACGCGCAATCCTTGCCTCGCTCAAATCGCGAATCGCTTTCGAGCGCGGCCACTTCGAGCACAGTGCGAACCAGATAGGGCCGCTGCTCGAAGCGCTCGTCGTCGGCGATAGCTGGCCGGACCTGCTTCCAAGAGTCGCCCCTCAGGTGGTGCTCGCCGCGTTCTGGCGTCATGGGCTGAAAAGTGCCCTGGAGCAGCTCGATCGGTGCGCGCTGGCACAAAGCCGGCGCCATGGCGTGATCGTCGGCCGGCGTCTGAAGCTGCTGCGGATCCGGCTCCTGCAGGTGGCACGGCGGCACACCGAGGCGCAGATGCTGCTCGAGGAGTACGATCTCGCGCCCGATGCGCATCCGTCGGCCGCTCTCGAGATCGAGAGCGGCCTTATCCGGCTGCGCCTTGCGCTGGAGCGTCAGAATTCGGGCGCCGAGCGAATTCGCTTGAGTGCGGTGCTCGCGCGGCATCCGGCGCTCGAGATTCGGCAGCGCATTTCCCTTGCGCTGCTCGAGGCGGCCGGCCGGCAACTCGAGGGCGCCGAAGCGGCGGCACGGCGCCATTTGCGCCTCGCGCTGCGCGAGGCCCACGCACAGGGTCTCGTTGCGGTGCTGATCGAGGACGGCGAGTGCTTGGAACGGCTGCTGCCAGGCTTCATTGCAGTTCCTGGACCGGGCAACGCCCGGCTGGCGGCATTTGCCGCCTCGGTATTGCGGCTCTTGAGGCGCTTGCCCATGACGCCCATGCGATCGGAGAATTCCGCGGGACTGTCGCGCCAGGAGCACCGGGTCTTGTCGTACGTGGCGGACGGCTACAGCAACAAACAGACGGCGCGCGCGCTCGGCCTCACCGAGAGCACCGTGAAATTCCACGTGCAAAACCTGTTCCGCAAGCTCGCTGTCGGCACCCGCGCGGCGCTCGGCGAGGCAGCCGGAACGCGGGGAATCTTGACCTAACCGATTTCGGCGAAAACCTATCCTTCCGGCGTCGCTAGCATCTCTCACCATCAGAATTGGGGCAGCAGCCGTTCCGCATCGAGCTCGAGGCGGGCGTATGCACGAGGAGCGGTATGGCGACCAAATCCAAGGTTTTGCTGATCAACTCCATAGAAGGCCCTGCGGGCCTCTCATTTACCGAACTGGAGCCCGCACAACCCGGTCCCGGGGAGGTACGGATCAGGGTCGCCGCGTTCGCCCTGAATCGCGCCGATCTGATGGCGATGAGCGACACCCATTACTTCGTTGCGCAGCTTCCTTCGCGCCTCGGCTGGGAGGCCTGCGGGGTAGTCGATGCAGTAGGGCCGGGGGTGCAGGGAGTGTCCATCGGCGATCGCGTGACGGCAATCCCGGGTACCGATTTCGATCACGGTACCGCCGGCGAATTCGCCATCGTTTTGGCCCGATTCTTGATGGCGTGGCCGAAGTCATTTACCGCCGTTGAGGCGACCTCGCTTTGCATGCAGGCATTCACAGGCTATTTTCCGATCGTGGAGCTTGCGCGGACCGGTCCCGGCGACGCCGTGTTCATCACCGCAGGCTCGAGCAGCGCCGCCATCGCCGCCATTCAGTTGGCCCGCCTGCAGGGCGCCATGGTGATCGCTCAGACGCGAAGCGGCGAGAAGGCCGACTTCATCAAACGCGTCGGTGCCCATCATGTCATCGCCAGCGACCATGAAAACATCGAGCAGCGTCTGCAAGACATCACCGAGGGGGGCGGAGTGCGCGTGGTGTACGACTGCTACGGAGGCGACTTCGTACAGAAATACATCGGTGCTTTGGCGCCGCGCGCGCAGATCTTTATCTATGGAGGCATGGGCGGAATGCAAGTGCAGTTCCCGACGCTGGCGTTGGTCCGTCCAGGCGCCACTTTGACGGGCTACAGTCTCATTAACTACGTGCGGACCGATGAGGAACTCGATCGGGCCAAGGATTTCGTCGGTCGTGCGGTTGAAAACGGCCATCTACGTCCGGTCATCGACCGCGTGTTCTCGTTCGATGAAACAATCGATGCGTACAGGTACATGCAGTCTGGGGCGCAGAAGGGCAAAATCGTTGTCGTCGTCGATTCAAATCTCGGGGGCGACAGCCCGCCGTCGGTGACTTGAGCCATGGCGGTTGTTCGGCCCGAAATGGCAAGCTTCCATACTCCGCGGGCGCTGGTCCTGGCGGCGGTGTTCTTCAGTGGTTTTGCCGCGGCTGGATTGCTGGTTCTGAAGCCATTGCTCGTCGGCGCGTTGATCGATGATTACCACTACACGGCTGCGCTAGCGGGGTTTGTGGCCGGTATCGAGATGGCCGGCATCGGAATCTCCTCTTTGCTGTTTGCGACGATGGGTGCGGCGTGGAACCGGCGTCTCGTCATGGTCATAGGCGCTTCGCTCGGCATTTTGGGATCGATCGCCCCCGTGGTGTCAGATGCGTATGTTCCGCTCCTGCTGTCGCGGCTGATGGCCGGGATGGGCTGTGGCCTGATATCGGCGGTCGTTCTTTCCGTCATCGGTACAGACCGGAATCCAGATCGAACCTTCAGCTGGTATTACCTGATTGCCTTTGGTGGCAGCGCGCTCCTGGTACCTGTGGGTGTTTGGGCGATATCGCGGTTCCTAGTGGCGGGAGGCTATATTCTGCTCGCGGTGCTGCTGGTGTTCGTCTTTTTGGCGGCGAATATCTTTCCGTCGGTCGCGCGCAATGAACCGAAGGGCCGTATCTACACGACGCATTCTGCCATTCGCACAATGCCGGCACTGTGGAGCCTGGGGTTGTCGCTCTTCTATTGGATCGGCTTCGGTGGCGTGTGGGCGTTTATCGAGCGCCTCGGCATTCGCGCAAATCTCAGCCACGCCGCAATCGGCAGCGTGCTATCCCTGGGACCACTGGCCTCAATCGCCGGTGCCATATCCGCATCCATACTTCACACCAGGCTTGGCCGCATTCCGATCTTGTTGGCATGCATCGCGCTCGTGATGATAAGCGTGGTGATGCTTGGCTGGGTCTCATCACGATCTTCCTTTGTCGTCGCCGTCCTTGCCATCAGCTACGTATGGCCTCTGTTTCTAGCCTACCTGGGCGGCACCATGGCGGCGATCGATCCAACCGGCCGCGTCGTCGCCATGAGTGTTGCCAGCCAAACTCTCGGGATGGCGATTGGTCCTGCCGCGGCCGGCGTGGCGGCCGGCTATTTCGGCTACGTCGGCATCGCTGCCATGGCGCTCATCTGCTGCACCATGGCGCTCGTTTGCTTGGGAATGTTGGTGTGGAGCAGACGATAGGGATTCTCCTCGGGTACAAGTTGGTGGGTGGTTGCCGCCGCGTGGACCCCCCGGCGACCGCAAGCGCATATGCAGGCTCACGCAATAGATAAGGAACACTTGCTATTGGTGGAGAACGACACACTGGTCGCACTGAATAACGACGGAAGCATATCTGTCAGAGGTGCGGTAATAGACTTCGAGCGACAGGGAAATCGTACTTTCCAGCGGGGCGAGATCCTGCGGCGCCGATCTTTGACTTTCGAACTCCGCAAGCTGCTGCCGTGATTGCTCTAGAGATTCACGCAAGTGAGTAAGAGGTGGTCCCACAAATTTAGACAGATTTCGCGGCCGGGATAAGTGCAACTCCGCGGGTGTCAGCCGGCGGCGCCCGGCCGACGCCGGCCGTCCCCACGCGGATGCTTCGGTTATCCCAGGTGATCGAACGGACGGGGCTCGGTAAAACCTCGATTTACGCACTCCAGAAGTCCGGCAATTTCCCGCACAGCGTTGGGCTCACGGCCAATTCCGTCCGCTGGATCGAGGCGGAAATCGAGGCGTGGCTCACTGCCCAGGCCGCTGCCCGCGCGCCGCGCTAGCCAGCCCTAGGCGGCGAGCGAGGCGGAAGGAATGAGGCGATCGCCCGTCGCCTCGGCTGGCGCGCATACATAGGTCATCTTCTCGGTCGCGAGGAGTTCATTCGCCCAATCCGTGAGGACCTTGCGCACTTCCTTGACGTACGCGTACCGATTGTAGATTGCCGTGACGCTCTGCTCGGCGTGCCCCAAGACGCGCTTCACGAGCTTATCGCCCGACTCGCCGGTGGCCTCCGCAATCCGCGTCGCGACGGTGCGGCGGATGTCGTGCGGCGTCCAGGGCTTTAAGAATCCGCCGGTATTTGCGTAAATGGCATTTCGCAGCCGCGCGTGCGCCTTCGACCACCCGGAAATGGGCTTCTCCCCGTCGGTCCCCGAGAAGAGGTAGGGCCCGGACTGCGGGTGATGCGCGAGCACCCATCGCAGGATCTCAAGCGCCTGCGGCACCAAGGGCATGACGTGCACGTGGTCGCTCTTGTAGGAGGCGGCTGGGATCACCTGAAGTGTCTGGTCGAGGTCGACGTAATCGCGTAGGCACTTACCCCATTCGCTGCGGCGGTTCCCGGTGAGGAGCTCCAACTGATAGACCGGCCCGAAGGGATAGCCCAAGTCACCGGCGGCGCGCCATACCGCGCGCGCCTCCAGCAGCGAGAGCACGCGCTCGCCGCGCTTTTTCTTGGGAAGATTCTTCTCCATGTTCGCAGCCGGGTTCGATTCGCGCGTGATCTTGTCCTCATCGATTCCCCAGGTGATCAACTGCCGCAGCACCGAGATCATGGTCCTGGCCGCCTCCTGGCCGCCGCGCGCCCGATCTTTCGGATCCTCTCCGCGGGGCTTTTTCACCATGACTTTGTTCATGGCGCCGCGCACGTCCTCGCGCGTCAATCGGTCGGCGAGAATGTCTCCGAGATGCGGCACGATGTGAACGGCGATCGTCTGCTCGTACTTGCGAAGCGCCCGAAGGCCGCGGACCTTCGCTTACTCTTCGATGAAGGCGTGAGCGAGCCGGTCCAGGGTGAGGCCGCCGATGGTCGCCTCCGCCTGAAGGGCGTTCGCGGGATTCACCCCGCGGCGCGCTTGATCCAAGTAGGTATTGGCGCTCGCGCGCGCGGCCTCTAGGGTGAGGCCCGGGTATTCGCCCAAGGTCACGCGGTAGAGCTTGCCGTTGATCTGCCGACCCCGGGCGGAGACGCCGCCCTCCCCTTTGACCCGAAGCTGCAGCGACCAGGTCATCGAATGCGGGCCTCGGCGAAGCGCGAGCCCGGGCACCGAGCCGTGCGGTATATCCTTAGCCTTCGCGGGCGGGGATTTCTTCCAGGCCCGAAGCTGCGTATCCGTGAGCCTCGCCATTTGGTAACAACTCCCGCTTTCTCGTAACAACTTTGGTAACAGGTAGGGGTGGAAGGGGGCGAACGTGCGTGGCCGCGGGAGAACGCCAAGCGAGTGCATTATACTATTTTCTAAGGGATTTTTAAACGTTGGAGAGCGTGCCTGAATGGGCTAGCTCAGAATTCGGGACGTAGGAGTCGCAGGTTCAAATCCTGTCACCCCGACCATTGATTTGCAAGGTTTTTTCCCTCTTCGTGGGGATCAAACCGGTCCATTGGTAACAAGTTATCGCTGGTTTGGTAACATCTTTGGCAACAACTTTTCTGGCATCGCACGTTGACTGCATTGCTCCGTCAAGCGAATCGAGCAATGGATCGCTGAGATAGCCCCATCCCTCCCGAATCTCGTTTCGATAATTTACTTCGTTAGATTCGATAACGGCCGCTAAGCGAAGCCTTATCGATCGTAGCCCTACGGCATATCGTCAGCGTTCGGTGCCACCTTCGGTGCGCGGCGCAGATACTTGAGCATGTCCTTGGGTTTCGCCGTTCCCGCGCGTTCACGCAGGAAGTCGTCCGCGGCGCGCAGGGAGCCAACCTTTTCTGCCACTGCAGCCGCGATGAATTGGTTGAGGGATACGCCGTCGGTAGCCGCCAATTCCGCGGCCGCTTTCTTCACCGACGTGGGAAGTTTCAATGGATAGGTGTTCTTGCTCATTTCCTCATCCTCTTGAGCATGACGCTCGGTGTAATCACTTCGATCTTGAAGTCGCGAGTTGCCGGCAAAAAGTCGCGAACGTTGTGCGTGACAATGGCAGAAGCACGGCCGTTCACCGCCGCCTCCAGCACTATCTCGTCAGCGGGATCGGCTAATTGTGGCCGCCACATAAAGTGAACATCGACGGGCTCTGCGGCGCTCGCCAATGCCGCCAAAAAACCCACCACGTCATCCACAGACATTCCCGTCGCCAAACGCTGCTCCGGCCGATTGAGCACGTCCTCGTATTCAAGAAACAGAGCCGTAGTCACCAGGGGTACGAGCCGCCGCTCGGCAACGAGTGTGAGAATACGATTGCTCGCGCCTAATTGACTGCGAAGGCCTGCCCCGATCACAGACGTATCCACGACAAGACGCAGCTCATTCATAGAGGTAGATGTTCTATAGGATGTCACATCTCATGGGAAGTCAAAAGTAAGTAATCGGATGCAATCCCCGATTTAACGCCCTTTCACGTCTTTTTTTACAGAGCGGGCTCGACCCCGGGGGCCACGGTGTGACGCGCGTTATCCGCAAATTATCGTGGGCGCTTGCCCTCGTGCCATCGATTCGCTCATCTCGCGCGTGAGCAGATTCGGAGACCTCACCTCGTTCGGTTAAGGAGCGTAACGGGTGAACAGAAAATCACGACCTTTCACAGGTACGTGACAGGCAAAACAGCCGCTGAGTCCGGTGGCATCGACCGGCTTTCCATCGTTAAACTGCGCGAATCCCCACCCACCCGTCGCTACATATTTCTTTGAATCCTTGACCATGAACTGCACGTTGGTAGCCTCTCCCGCGACGAACGACTGCTCACGGCCAAACACTTTGTTGTTCTCCTCAGAAGGGACGTACTTCCAGGCGAGCCGGGCTATGATCGCCCCGTCCGGAAACGGAAGCTTCCCTTCACGATAGGCCTTGACCGCGATGTCATTCCCTAGGACGGCGCGCAGATCATTGAGATTCCCGGCCTCGTGTGCCACAGAGACGACCTTCCAATCGCGGTATCCAGCGGGCAGTTGGTAGATGTCGAAAACCGGCGTGGCCGCGCTGTCTGCTCGCGCAGGCGCGAGAGTGATGTACGCGCCCGCGGCGGCAAGGGCAATAGCAGCAGTAAGGATATATCCGATCCGTCTCATGGGTGTCTCCTCGATGGTTAATTGGCATGAGCGAGGAAACATCTCAACAGTTACCTGAGCGCGAACATATTGAACCATGGTAGGGGACGCAGACGGCGGGAGCCCGCCTGCCGGGGCTCTATAGGAAACGGAATCTACTTGTTGTGCGAAGCGTTTGGCGCAGGCGTCAACCCGAGTCTTGCCCCCATATTCACAAGGTCCGCGAAGGTCGCCGCCTTCATCTTGCGCATGATTTGCCCGCGATGCGCCTTCACGGTGATTTCCGCCATGCCGAGCTCGCCGCCCACTTGTTTATTCAAGAGCCCGCGGACCACCAGGGTCATGACGTCACGCTCACGAGGTGTGAGCTTCGCGTAAAGGCTACGAAGCGTTTGACGCCCGCTCTCTTGATCGAGCGTTATTCGACTGCGGGCGATGGCACTGCCGATCGCAGTGATCAAAACATCTTCCGCAACGGGCTTGGTCAAGAATTCTACCGCGCCGGCCTTCATGGCCTTGACCGTCATCGGTACGTCGGCATGCCCAGTGATAAAAATAATCGGCATATCGATACGATCGCCCGCGATCAATGATTGCAGCTCAAGACCATTGAGACCGGGCATGGTCACATCCAATACCAGGCAACTGGGGACTGAAGCCCGCGGAAAGCTAAGAAAGCCCTGGGCTGATTCGAAGACTTGCGCTCTCCATCCAGCCTGAACAATCAGCGATTCCAGTGCCTCTCGCACCGATGGATCATCGTCCACGACGAACACGATCGGTGTCGCAGAAAGCATGGGAAATGACCTCGATGCAGTCCGAAGTGCGTTGCTATTCGTGTCTATCCTACGGGTTGGAAGCGAGCTTTGCATGTCGTTAGTTCACCCGAAGCGCAGTGTGAAGGGCATCAATGAGGGCCTGCTCACTGACGGGTTTGAATAGGCAATCCACCGCACCTTCCGCCAGCAGCCGCGGTCGCAGTGCTTCATCTCCAATGGCAGTGACAAAAATCACGGGGATGTCTTGCCGTCGACGGATCAGCTCTCGATGCAGCTCGGGGCCTGTCATGTCGGGCATGGCGACATCGAGAATGAGGCAGCGTGTATCGGCAACCACACTCGATGAGAGGAAGGCTTTCGCGGACGGGAAGGCTTGGGACGAATAGCCCAGTTCCTTGAGCAAATCGGGTAACGCTTCGCGCACGAAGGCATCGTCATCGACGACCGATACCAGTGATCGCTTGGCTGTCATGCATTTCTCAGGACCGCTTCGCTCGTTTGGCGATTAGTCGGATTGTTGATGATTGAAGCGGCAACAGGGTCAAGCGGTATGGAAAAAGCAAAGGTCGCACCTGGACCATTCTTTGGCGTGGCCCATAAACGGCCGTGATGACCTTCAATAATCGTGCGGCTGACAGACAGGCCGATACCCATGCCTCCCTGCTTGGTCGTGTAGAAGGCATCGAAGAGAGACTCGGCGCGCTCAGGTTCGAATCCTACGCCGGAGTCCTCGACGCTCAATCGAACGTGATCCCCGCCTTCTCTTTCAGTCTTGATGACCAACTGTCGTGGCCGGTCCTCGACGCTGCTCATCGCATCCGCCGCGTTCAAGAACAGATTTAAGATCACCTGTTGAAGCTGGACACGGTCACCCGTGACTTGAGGAAGATCCTCCGCGAGATCCGTATGTAGAGTGACTTGAGCTCTTTG
>Ga0182030_10025075_pt1 | contig 10897 bp, 10 predicted proteins | sample 812S3MmetaG_FD_121299 | JGI IMG/M metagenome (GOLD analysis project Ga0182030, IMG submission 121299) | Permafrost microbial communities from Stordalen Mire, Sweden - 812S3M metaG (Illumina Assembly) | ecosystem: Environmental > Terrestrial > Soil > Wetlands > Permafrost | place: Sweden... | reverse complement strand
TGCTGGTCGAGCGGGATGCGTACTTTTCCGTGGGCGGGCACCGCGTGGTCGGGAAGCAGATCCTGGAGGATGTGGCACTCGCCCGCGCCATCAAGCGCGCGCACTATGGCATTCGCTTCCGCTATGCCCCGGATGCCCTGGCCACCCGCATGTACCGCACGCTACCGGAGATGATGGAAGGCTGGACCAAGAATCTGGCGCTGCTGATGCCCCGCCCCCTGCTGCTGGCTGCCATGCAGACGCTGCAACTCCTGCTCTTCTTCGGCCTTCCCGTGCTCGCGCTGGAGTTGCCGCGCCTGGTGTCCTTGCAGCGCGGGGCCATCCTGCTGGTGTGGCTGCGCACCACCTGGGGCTTTTACCACCGCGTGGCGCGCTCCCACTTCCCCGTCGCCGACCAGGCAGTTTCCATCCTGGGAGTTCCTCTCTTCGCCGCTTTGCTGGTCCGCAGCTATCTTCATCGCCGCATCAATAAATCGGTAGGCTGGAAGGGGCGGACGTATAAAGTTGAGCGGTAAGCGGATAACCCGGCACGCCGGCGCAACGATACGTCCTGAGTTTCATCTAATCAATCGGGCTGCCGCTTCTTCAACCGCTGGTCGGTCTTGCAGCAACTCATAAGGGGCACAGGCAAACACTATGGTTCTTCTCACCCGTAAGGCGGAATTCTCGTCCGCGCACTACTACTGGAACGACTCCTGGTCGCCGCAGGAGAACCAGCGCATCTTCGGCAAATGCGCCAACCGCAACGGCCACGGCCACAACTACACCCTCGAGGTGACGGTGGCGGGCGAGGTCGATCCGGTCTCCGGTTTCGTCGTCGACCTGAAGCAGTTGAAGGATATTCTGGAGCGCGAGGTCGTCAGCGTCTACGACCACCGCCATCTCAACCTTGAAGTCCCCGAGTTTGCCACCCGCATCCCAACCACGGAAAACATCGCCATCTCCATCTGGAAGCGCCTCGACGGCAAAATCCCCAACGCGAAGCTGCACCGGGTACGCGTCTACGAAATGCCCGATCTCTTCGCGGACTACTATGGTGAACCGTGAGCGGCCCCGGCGAGCCTCGCCATCCGACGCCCGCAGCCGCTCCCCGGGCGCACCTCTCGCGCCGCTATCGCCTCAGCGCGGCGCACCGCCTCCACTCCGACGCCTTCACCGCGGACCGGAATCGCGCCGTCTACGGCAAGTGCAACAATCCGCACGGGCATGGGCACAACTACATTGTCGAGGTCACGTTCAGCGGTCCCGTCGACCCGGAAACCGGAATGGTCTGCAACCTGGGCGATCTGGATGCATTCGCGCAAACGCACTTGCTCGACCGGTTCGATGCGACCAACCTGAACACACTGGAAGTTTTTCGCGACCTGGTTCCGACCACGGAAAACCTTACCATAGAGATCTACCGCATCTTCGCGGCATTCCCCGGGGCCAGCCTCGCCCGCGTGAGTATCCAGGAGACCAGCAACAATTCGTTCGCGTACCTAGGCCCAATTGACTCTCAGAAAGGTTGAATCGACATGGGCGCACCCATAGCTTCGGAATCAATCTCGGCCGCATCGCTTACCACCCAGGAACTCTACCGCGAAATCCTCGTCCGCATGGGCGAAGACCCCAACCGCGACGGACTGGCGGACACGCCGGAGCGCGTGGCAAAATCCATGGCCTTCCTCACCCGCGGATACTCCATGGACGTCAATGCGGTCATCCACGATGCGCTGTTCGACGTGGACTACGACGAGATGGTCGTGGTCAAGGATGTCGAATTCTTTTCCCTGTGCGAGCATCATCTGCTGCCCTTCTTCGGCAAGGCCCACATCGCCTACCTGCCCAACGGAAAGGTCATCGGCCTCTCCAAGATCCCCCGCGTCGTCGACGTCTTCGCGCGCCGCCTGCAGGTGCAGGAGCGCCTGACTACACAGATCGCCGACGCTATCGCCGACGCCGTCAATCCCCAGGGTGTCGCCGTCATCCTGGAGGCGCGGCACCTGTGCATGATGATGCGCGGCGTGGAGAAGCAGCACTCCGCCACGGTCACCTCGGCCATGCGCGGCGTCTTCAAGACGCAACTCCAGACCCGCAACGAATTCCTCTCGCTCGTCCGCCGCAACGGCGACGGCCTCTGAGGATCGCCATGAGGTTGTCTCGTTAAGGGCACGGCTTCACGCAGCACGAAGGAAAGCCCGCCTCGTTAAGGGCACGGCTTCAGCCGTGCCGTAGACAGCAACAGGAGTGTCCGGGCTTTAGCCCCTGAGGTACGCTTTTTCAAGCCCCCTGCGCGATCGTTCCTTGGTGGAACACAATCTTCCACCCGTCCAACGTTCGCCGCCAGACCGTCGATCGCCGCGTCAGCCGCACCCTGTCCTGCAGCAGCGTGTACGTCAACAGATACAAATCCTCCGCCAGCCTCTGGCAACGGAAATCCGACGTCTCCCACACATCCGAGTGCGGCTCCGCGAACCGTCTCTCCAACTCGTCAAGAACACACTCGCGGCTATAACGCTGCCCCGAAGCTCCGACCTCCCAGAACTCATTCGCCGTCATCCTCTCGAAGTCCGCCCGCGTAGTTCCCAACTCCGGCCGATGGAAGATCGGCTCCCGATCCATCAACTCGGCCAGCACCCCTGCAAGTTCCGGGTCCGTCCGCCGCTCCGGCTCGCGCTCGTCCACCATGTCATAAGGATACAATCGCCAAGGCACACTGGGTGTGCACAAAGGTGCTGGCATAGCTGTGAACGGACTCCTGATTGTCGATAAGCCTGCGGGACTCACCTCGCACGATGTGGTCGATGTCGTCCGCAGGGCCACCGGCGAACGCTCCGTCGGCCACCTTGGCACGCTCGACCCGATGGCCACCGGCGTCCTCCCGCTGCTGTTGGGCAGGTACACCCGCCTCGCCCAGTTTTTCGCCGCATCGGACAAGAGCTACGCCGGGACCATCCGCTTCGGATTTGCCACCGACACCTTCGACGCCGAAGGCACGCCCGCCGCCGAGCCCGCGCCGCTCACCCTGTCTCTCTCCGAACTTCGCGCCCTCGCCGCCCGCTTCCACGGCGAGATGCAGCAGATGCCTCCCATCTTCTCCGCGAAAAAGGTCGGCGGAATTCCGGCGCACAAACTGGCGCGCGCAGGCAAGCCCGTCGAGGTGAAGCCAGCGCGCATCGTCATCCATCGCTTTGAATTGCTCTCGCTCGAGGGCCCGTCGCCCATGGAGATGGCGGCGCGCTTCGAGATGCAGGTCTCCGCCGGCGGATACGTGCGGGCGGTGGCCCACCAGCTGGGACAGCTCGCGCAATGCGGAGCGCACCTGTCCGCGCTGCGCCGCACTCAGGCCGGCGCGTTCTCGCTGCCCCAGGCGATTCCGCTGGACGAATTGAAATCGCTCGCCGCAACACCCGGCGAGATCGAGCGGCGGTGCCCTCACCCGCGCACGCTGTTGCCGGAGATGCCCTCCGTCACCGTGGATGAGCAGCTCGCCGGCCGCCTGCGCAACGGAATGCAGGTCAACCTGCCCGACTTCTCCACCGCCGCGCTGGTCAAGGTGTTTACCGGTCCGGCCGAACTGCTGGCCATCGCCCGGCGCATCGCCGGCACTCTCATGCAGCCCATCGTTGTGCTTGGCTAGCTGAACCGGCGCAACCTGGAACCCGGCCCATAAGTCGCTGATTATTTCCTCAACAGCTGCGTCACCAGCGGCAGCACGTTACGCGCCACCATCTGGTTGCCTTTCGCCGTGGCGTGGATGTTGTCCCGCTGCATCATTCCCGGAACGCCATACACATGCTGCAGCAGAAACGGCAGCAGCGGCACGCGATACTTCTTTGCCAGCACCGTGTAGGTGTCGTCGAACTGCTTAATGTAGTCCGGCCCATAATCGGGCGGCAGCGTGATGCCGGCCAGCGCAACCTTGATGCCCGCATGCTGCAGCGTGCTCACAATCTCGTCCAGGTTGGCGCGCGTGTCCTCGATCGGCAACCCGCGCAGCCCGTCATTGCCGCCGAACTCCACCACCGCAACCGCGGGGCGCAGCGCCAGCACCTCCGGCAGGCGTGCTACGCCGTCCTTGGTGGTATCGCCGCTGACGCCCTGGTTGTCAACGCGGTAGCGGTAGTGCAGGCCATCGAGATCGGCCTGCAGATAGTCGGGATAGCTCTGTCCGGCTCCTGTGCCATGCCCCTCGGTCAGGCTGTCGCCAAAGCAGACCAGCACCGGCCGCCCGTCATCTTTGTGCTCATTCTCCCGCGCCGCTGCCGCACTGTGGTCATCCGCTGCTGCCCCGGCGGCCGCCTCCGCGGGCGTCGCATTGCTCGTCGGACTGCTCCATGCAGCGCTCTGCGGACCCGTTCCCGGCGCCGGTTCAGGAGCGCCCTTCGAGTGGCATCCCGCCACCGCTAATGCCAGGCCCGCTATTATCGAGAGAGAATAAACTTTCCGCACCGTTCCAACGTATCAAATTCATGCGTACTCGCGGTCATTCGGCCGCCGCATAGGGGGCTTTGCTTTTGTCCACTCAACCCGCAGGCAACACCCAGCCGATGATTGTGGTGGACGGATTGCGCAAGTCGATCCGCAATGGCGCGCGCACCGTCGACATCCTCCGCGGCTTGGACTTCAGCGTGCCCCGCGGCGAGTTTGTCGCCATCATGGGCGCTTCCGGCAGCGGCAAGTCGACGTTGCTTGGCCTGCTCGCGGGCCTGGACACGCCCAGCGCGGGCAATGTGTCGCTCAATGGCACCGCCATCAGCTATCTGCCGGAGGACCGGCTTGCCCAGGTGCGCGGCAAGACCGTCGGCTTTGTCTTCCAGTCCTACCAGTTGATCCCCACGCTTACCGCGCTCGAAAATGTGCTGCTGCCGCACGAGTTGAACGCCGATTCTGACGCCGACGGCCTTCCCCGCGCCCGCCAACTGCTCACCAGCGTCGGCCTCGGCGACCGCATGGATCATTACCCGGTCCAACTCTCCGGCGGCGAGCAGCAGCGCGTGGCGCTGGCCCGAGCCTTCGTCCTGCACCCGCCCATTGTCCTCGCGGACGAGCCCACCGGCAACCTGGACACCACCAACGGCGCCCACGTCCTTCAGCTTCTGCTCGAACTCAATCGCAGCGAGGGCACCACCCTGGTGCTGGTCACCCACGACCCCATGCTGGCCGACTATGCCACCCGGCGCATCGTTCTGCGCGACGGCCTCATCGTCTCCGACGAACGCAGCCCCGCCCGTCCGGAGCCGGCCCTTTCCGCTTCTGCCGCCGTCCCGGTGGGGGGGTAAACCGTGGCCAGCGCCCTCACCTGGAAGTCTGCCGCCAGGATCGCCTCCCGCGAAATGCACGCGTCGCGCGGCAAATTCCTGTTTGTGCTCCTTTCCGTTGCAATTGGAGTTGCCGCCCTCACCGGCGTCCGCGGTTTCTCCGCATCCTTTCGCACTTCGCTGTTGTTGCGCGCGCGTTCCATCATGGCCGCCGACCTCGCCGCGCGCATGGGCCAGCAGCCTACCCCCGGCCAACTGAAGGCACTCGAAGACGTCCGCGCCACCGGAGTCGTGGAGACCACCGTCACCGAGACCATGTCGATGGCGTCCTCGCCCAAATCGCCGGACCCGATCCTGGTTGCTCTCAAGGCCGTTGATCCCGCGCTTTATCCCTTTTATGGCCAGGTGGAGCTTGCGCCCGCGATCAGGCTGCAAACCGCGTTGGGACCGCACTCCGTGGCCGTAGGCGACGACCTGCTGCTCCGCCTGGGGTTGCATGTGGGCGATGACCTCAAGGTCGGTGGCCAGATCTTCCGCATCTCCGCGACCGTCGTCAATGAGCCGGACCGGCTCTCCGGAGCTTTCGCCGCGGGCCCGCGCGTCTTCATCTCCCGCGAATCGCTCGCCTCAACCGGACTGCTGGCTCCCGGCAATCGCGCCAGCGAACGCTTCCTGTTCAAGCTGCCGCCGTCGCCGGATGGGCGCCCGGGATCGGACACTGCAGTCGAGGCGCTCAAGGCGAAGCTCGTTGCCATGCTGCCTGACGCGCAAGTCACCGACTATCGCGAGACCAATCCCGCGCTCACCCAGGGCCTGGACCAGGCAACCAGCCTGCTTTCGCTCATGAGCCTGGTCGCGCTGGTGCTGGGCGCGGTCGGTGTCGCCATGGCCATGCGCGCACACCTCCGCCAGCGCCTGGACACCATCGCCATCATGAAGTCGCTGGGCGCGCGCAGCTCGCAGATCATGAAGATCTACCTGCTGCAAACGCTGCTGCTGGGTCTCGCCGGCGGCGTGCTGGGTGTGCTCTTCGGGGCCGGAGTGCAACTCGCCTTCCCCCTGGTTCTGCCCAAGACCATCAACATTCCCACCGACTTCCTCATCCAGCCCCGAGCCATCGCCGTCGGTCTGTTCGCGGGCGTCCTCACCACCCTGTTGTTCACTTTGCCGCCCCTGCTGGACATCCGCAGCGTCAGGCCCAGCCTCATTCTGCGCCGCGATACAGAGTCCGAAGGATCCGCCGAGACCGTTGGCATCTTCACTCATTTCGTGGGGCGTCTGCCCTGGCTTCTGATCGCTTTCATCGTCACGTTGTTCAGCGTTCGCATCGTCCAGCACCGCTGGCCCGGGCACGGGCTCGCGCTCATGCTGGAAGCGGTCTGCCTCTTCGCCGCGGCTGCGTTCGGTCCGTGGCTGGCAATCAAAGCACGCAAGAATCCGTGGCAGATCGGCGCGTTTCTGCTTATCCTTGGCGGCCTCGCCGTCATCGCGACTGCGCTCTCTGAAACTCCCCTCGCGCCCGATGCGCCCCGTGTCGGCGAAGTCTTCTCCGTCGGACTGGTGCTGGTCCTGCTTATTCTGCTGGGCGCATCGGCCGGTGTCCTTGCCGCGCTCAAGTTCTTTCTCAATCACACCCGCCTCCATCTGCCTTCCTCGCTGCGCCACGGCCTGGCCAACCTCTACCGCCCCGGCAATCCCTCGGCCGCGCTGCTCGCCGCGCTGGGCATGGGCGTCATGCAGATCATGACCGTGTTCCTGGTCCAGCAGGCTGTAGTCAGTCAGTTGCATATCACCGCCGCGCCCAACCTCCCCAACGTCTTTCTGGTTGACATCGCCAACAGTGAGATCGACGGCATGCGCAAGCTGCTGAAGGCCCAGCCCGGAATCACCGCCGAGCCGGAGCTTGTGCCGCTCGCCGCTTCGCGCATCGAAGCCATCAACGGAGTGCCCGCCGCCACCGCGAACCTCAGAAACTTCTCGCGCCGCATGCTGCGCTCCACCCAGCTCACCTGGTCCGATGCACCGCCCGCCGGCACCAGGGTGGTCGCCGGAGCCTGGTGGAAGCCCGACGAATCCAGGCCCCAGGTGGCCATCTCGCAGCGCATGGCCGAACGCCTCGGCGTCACCGTCGGTTCCACCATCACCTTCGCGGCCCAGGACTCGCATATCGACGCGACCGTCGTCGCACTCACCAGCGCCAACGGACAACATGTATTCTCGCGCGCCGACTACATCCTGCCGCACGCGTCGCTCAGCTCGCTCCCCATCATCTGGGACGGAGGCGTTCACGTCGATCCGGCCAGGGTCAGCCAGCTCCAGCGCGCGCTCTATCAGGCGTACCCCACCGTCACCATCATCAACGTCGCGCAGACCATTGAAACCGTGCGTACTGTGGTGCTGCAGATCACCTATGTCATCCAGTTCCTCGCCGGCTTCTCCATCTTCGCCGGCGTGGTTATCCTCGCGTCCTCCATCGCGGGGACAAAGTACCGCCGTCTTCGCGAGGTGGTCGTGCTCAAAACGCTGGGCGCCACCCGCGGGCGCATCGCCGGCATCTTCTCGATCGAGTTCGCCGTGCTTGGGCTGGTCGCGGGCGTTGTCGGCATCTTCTTCGCCAATCTCATCGCCCAGACCCTGCTGCATCAGCTCAACGTCGCCTACGACGCGCATTGGCTGTTGAACCTGGGCACGCTAGCCGGCACGGCCGTGCTCACCGTCGTCACCGGCTGGGTCGCCAGCCACCGCGTCCTCGGCCAGAAACCCCTCGAAGTCCTGCGCGAGGAGTAGGCCCGCAGCCCGCAGCGCGCCTCTAGTCAGTTTTTAGGCCGCGGCATGCGCGCCTGCAAGGCCTCCAGGAATCGGGGATCAAGGTCGCCTTTGTTTGGCGTAGCCTCAGCGAGTTTCACTTTCTCCCAGGCGTCGGAGTATTTCCCAACGGCGAACAAAGTCATCGCCCAATTCTGCAGGTTCTTAGTGTTTTGTGGCGCCTTGTCGTAAACCCGTTGGAAACGATCGAATGCATCCTTAAGTAAGGCGTCGTCGTGTCGCTGGGAGCCCACCATTCCAATCGCCCTTGCATAATCAACCGAAAAGTTGATCTCGCCGCTGACAAACTTCTCAGCTTCTGAGAAGAGCTTCAGGGAGTCATCGAGCTTTCCCCAATCGGCCTCGACAGCTGCCATCCCCCAGAGGGCAACGCCGCAGTCATTCTTCAAGAGCCAAGCTTGATTAAAGCGTCGCATTGCGTCCTCAGGGTCTCCGGCAGCTAGGTATTGCCAGCCGCGCGCTGCCATATCGGAAGAAGCCTTGTTCCGGTCTCCGCGATAATCCTCGTCCATACCAGCAATAAACTTGTCGTCAGCAGCTTTCTGCCAGTCGGCTTTTGGCAATCCGCCGTACTTGGGCAGCAGGTTTATTTCCTGTGCGGGAGCGGCATTGGCAAAAAGAATGAGAGAAGCGAGGAGCAGACCCTGGACGAACCGTCTTCTTTCCATGCCAGAAGTTATATCCCCGCATCCGTGTAGAAGGAAGCAGAATTGGCCGGGTGCCCCATCCAAGCTCTGCTTGAGTGGGAGTGGCTCGTCATTCTGACCCGTCAGGATCAGAATCTCAGTCGTTGCCTATCAGGAGTAGCAACGGGCTTTCAGCCCGCGGTAACGGCCGCCGAAAATCAAGGGGCTTTAGCCCCGGCAATTTCCGCAAGAGGTGTGTCCCAAATCACAGACTCCCCAACCACACGCTCCTAGAATCGAACATAAGCCAAATTGTGCCCAGCGTCGTGTTCACCGGACCGGACCTGGAGCCTGCGGCGGGGTGGAAAGTGAAACCAACGCATCGACAACAACCGTGCGAATCCGTGCGTGCGCTTCGTCTCAGCGTCGCAACCGAGGCTCTGCGATCAACGCCGCTCGTTCCAATGACTTTGCGGCGATGTCCTACCTCCAGAACCGACTTGGTCCATCCGAGGTCGTGGCCTAACCACCTTCGCAGAAATACTTTGGGACCACGAGGTCCGGAAATTAGAGATACCCCGGGGGGGAGGGGTCCCCGGCGAGCTTGCTCGCTGGGGTCAAGGAGGGGTGACCCCTCGCTACGGCACTCTCCACTCGCAAATCGCCTCTCCACTCCTCTCCAACTTAACTTCCACTCCCTGCTCGGCTATCATCCTCCTGCCCCATGCGGAGAACATTTCGCGTGCTCAGTTTTCTTCCACAGTTCCTAAAGTGAGGTCAGCAATGTCTTTGCAGCACAAGTTTGGAGTGTTCGCCCTCGCGGCGAGCGTTTGCATGTTCGGGTCAATTCCCCGCAGCGCCTGGCCACAGCAGCCCGCATCGCCGGCCGCTACCACCCCGCCGGCCGATACTCCCGTCGCACCGCCCCAAACTGACGCCGCGCGCCTCAACGGCATCGCCAAGGACGCCGCCCGCCACTTCGGCTCCGATCCAGACGACCCTGGTCCGCTCGCCAAAGATCTCTCCCCCGCCATCAAGCCCGCGGCCATCTCCGCCGCCATGCGCAAGGTCGCCGACTGGCAACTCGCCCAATCGCAGCAGTACTTCACAGCCGTCGACGGCCGCATCTGGACCTGGGGCGCGCTCTACAGCGGCTTCATGGCAGCCTCTGAATCCCTCGGCGATCCCAAGTACCTCAACATCATGCGCGACATGGGCAAGACCAACCACTGGGAGCTCAGCCTCGGAGAATCCGACGCCAACCAGCGCAGCCTCGCCCAGACCTACCTCGAGATCTACCTCCTCGACAAGCAGCCCGACGAACTCGCCCCCACCAAGGCGGCCCTGGACAAAATCCTCGCCCAGCCGCGCGCGGAGCTCGGCACCAACCGCCGCATCGCCTGGTGGTGGTGCGATGCTCTCTTCATGGACCCGCCCGCCTGGGCACGCATGTACGCCGCCACCGGCGATACAAAATACATCGGCTACCTCGACGACGAATGGGCCAAGACCTCGACCCAGCTCTACGACCAGCAAGCCCACCTCTACGCCCGCGACGCCAGCTTCGTCGAGAAGAAGGAGAAGAACGGTCAGAAGACGTTCTGGTCGCGCGGCGAAGGCTGGGTGATGGCCGGCCTTGCTCGCACGCTCGAATACCTGCCCAAGGACGATCCCGCCCGCGCAACCTACGTCAGGCAGTTGCAGGAGATGTCCGCCGCGGTCGCCAAAATCCAGCAGCCCGATGGCCTATGGACCGCCGGCCTGCTCGATCCCGCCGCCTACAACAACCAACCCGAAATCTCCGGCTCGGCCCTCATGACCTTCGGCATGGCCTGGGGCATCAACAATGGCATCCTCGACCGCAAAACCTACACCCCGGTCGTCACCCGCGCCTGGGCCGGAATGCTCAAGCACATCTACGCGGATGGCCGCCTCGGCGATATCCAGCAGACCGGCGCCGCCCCCTCCACCTACAAGCCTTCCGCCAGCTACAACTACGGCGTTGGCGGTTTCCTGCTCGCCGGCAGCGAACTCCACAAAATGGCCGAGGGCAAACACGCAAAGAAATAGTCGTATCAACAGAATAGAGACCGGGTGCCCCATGTTCGACGCAGCCTCATCGCGCCGACCATGGGGTTCACTCTTTGCTTGTCATTCTGAGCCGAGCGAAGAATCCCCGCATTTGTCTTTGCTTCTACTGAC
>Ga0182030_10025073_pt1 | contig 10897 bp, 7 predicted proteins | sample 812S3MmetaG_FD_121299 | JGI IMG/M metagenome (GOLD analysis project Ga0182030, IMG submission 121299) | Permafrost microbial communities from Stordalen Mire, Sweden - 812S3M metaG (Illumina Assembly) | ecosystem: Environmental > Terrestrial > Soil > Wetlands > Permafrost | place: Sweden... | reverse complement strand
GCCCCTGCACGCTCAACCCGCCCGATTCCTCCCCGCCCACAATGACCGGCTCCCGCTCCATGATCGCGCCAATATACTTAAAACCCACCGGCACTTCATGCACCTGAATGCCGAACCGGGCCGCCACCGCATCGACCTGATGGCTGGTCACCACCGTGCGCACCACGGAGCCTTTCCAGCCCCGATGTTTGACAAGATGATACAGGGCCAGGGCCAGAACCTGGTTGGCCGTGAGAAAAGTGCCGTCGGCGTCCACCACCCCAAATCGGTCCGCATCGCCATCGGTCGCCAGACCCAAACGCGCCTTGCCCGCGCGCAACGCCTGGCGCACCTCCGGCAAATGTTCCGCGGTCGGTTCCGGGGGAAAGCCGCCAAAAAACGCATCCAGATCGTCGTGAAAAACCGTCAAAGCCGCCCCGGCCTCGCGCAAAAGCGTGTCAAGATAGCCCCGCCCGCAGCCGTGCATCAAGTCCACCGCGATTTTCAGCCGGCCCTTTTTCAGCGTCGAAAAATCCACCAACTTCCTGATCCGTTTGAAGTATTCCGCCTGAGGATCAAGGTTCTTGCATTTAAAAGTGCCGATGACGGCCGCGGGAAAAGTCCAGTTCTCCTTTTGCAAGCGGACAATCGTGGCCTCGATTTGCCGGGTGACCTCGGGCGGCGCGCCCGCCCCGTCATAGCGCGAAAACTTAAAACCCGAATATTCCGGCGGATTGTGGCTCGCCGTGATGTTGATCCCGCCAATGGCCTTGCGCTGGCGAATCGCAAAAGAAAGAACCGGCGTCGGCGTGTCGCGGACGCACAGCAACGGAGTCAGTCCGCTGGCCGTAAAAACCTCGGCCACCGCCAGCGCGAATTTCCGCCCCAGGAACCGGCAGTCGTAAGCAATAATCACCTCGGGTTTGCGTCCGTAAATGGGCGAGCCGTTTTTGGCCAACTCCGTTTGCAAATATTCCGCCACACCCTGGCTGGCCAGCCGGACATTGTCGAAAGTAAAGTCCCGCGCAATCAGCGCGCGCCATCCCGCGGTGCCGAATTTGATCGAAGCCACATTCACCTCAATGTTTCCAGTCGAAGGCCCCTTTTTTCAACGCATACAAGTAGCCCACAAAAAGGATAAACATGAAACACGCCATCGAGCCGATTATCAAAGCCGCATTTTCGGCCAGCATCGACCGGTAATTGACTGCCCACGGATAAAGAAAAACGACCTCGATATCGAACAGAATAAACAGCATCGCGACCAAATAAAACTTTACTGAAAGCCGGGCGCTGCCGTCTCCCACCGGCAGCATACCGCATTCGTACGCCGTGTCCTTGATGGCCGAACGTTTTCCCCGTTTGCCCACGACGACCGAAGCCAGCAAAGTGCCGCCGGCAAACAACACAGCAACCGCCCCGAGAATTAACACCGGGATGTACTGAATGAGTTGGTCATTTGACGATTCCATAATCAAAACTTAAAAAGCGATCCCGCCCTTGGCAAGAGCGAACTCCGTTTTCCTAATTATCATTGCGCCGTCGGGCCTTGGCTTCGCACCGCATTTTGCGCCTGAGCCTGTCGTGCGCGCATCATATCAGCCTCCTCGCGGATGTTCTCCAGCGAAAGCTGCGTCGCGTGAAACAAGTGGGCGCAACCGCCGATCAATCCCCCGACGCCGATAAAACCCAGCACCAATCCCACGCCAATGACGAGGCGCATCAGGATTTCATTTCCAAGTTGCCCGGCCACCGCGCCGAGCAACGTCACCAAGCTGGCGGCCGCAAAAGCTCCCAGCGCCACATACACCCAGTGCAGCGTCGCCATCAGCAGCGCCGCCTGTTTTTCCACCCGGTTGACCTGTTCGATGAATTTATTTCCGTGCCGCGTCGTCTCGCTTTCCGATTCTTCCCACAACTGGTGCATTCGTTCGCGCGTCCGCAACATGCGATTAATGGTGCTCATGGCCAACACGCTCGTCGCATTCGTCAAGATCGCAGGCGCCGCCATAAAGGTAAGCACTGCAAACGGATTATTGGTCAGTAAATGGTTTTCCATGATTTCCGGCTCAAAAAAACCTCCCGTTAATTACGCTCAAACAGGCATTACGGTCAACCAATCATTAGGGAGGCGCGTCCCTTTTTTACCTGTTCCTAATCTTAATCTTAATCTTAATCTCCCAACCCAAAGCGCCCGGGGACGGGCGCACTCCGCCGCTCTCGCTCTAGCGCTCGCAGTTTTCCAACTTCACCATCGTTGGAGCAAGACGAAGAATTAATTAGAATCCTGAAACAGTGTTCAAAAAATGAAATGCAATTCGTTCATTGGGGGCGCATCTGGACACTGCTACCGTGATAAGGGAGGAACTTTTGTATGGAGTCCCGCCTTCAGGCGGTCCGGGGCCTTCTCGAATGTAAGAGCCGCGTAAACGCGGGACTCCAAACGTAGCAGTGTCCAGATGCGCCCGTTCATTGGTCCGGCGGCTGGTAACGCTTGAACCCAGACCCAAACCATCTTATATTTGGCCGTGTCCATGACACTGGATCAAATCGTTGAAGAAGCCCGCCACTGGCCTCCTGAGAAAGTCGGCGAACTTGTGGGGCGTCTAACCGAGGACCTTCACGCCATTGATCCTGAAACCGAAGTCGCTTGGAAAACAGAGATTGGCCGGCGCATCGAAGAGATCGAAAACGGCAAGGTCCAACCAATCTCCCCCGACGAAGTTTCCGCCCGGATCCGCAAAATACTCAGGGAGTGCTGCAGAAGTAAAGTCCGTAAACCCCCCCAAGCAAAGCCAACACTCACCGCAAATCCCGGCATTCAAAGAACTGCACCCGCCGCACGATGTTCCCGTCCACCACCACATCCCTTATGCCAAGATCAGTGATCGACTCAAATTCCTGCCGCACTTCCGGCGGTAACGGACGCGTTGGCGGAAGAGCGTTCTCGTAAAGATCGCCTTTCCGGCTCCACCACCGCGAAAACCAATCCGGACGAAATCGCGGTTTTTCAATTTCCCGGACGAAAAGAGCATTCTGCCCAACACGATTCAAATAATTTGGCCAATAATAGTATTGATTCTCCGCCGTCGGCGTCGCCAGGTAAAAAACAATCGGGTCCGTCGCAACCCGTCGCTTTGCTTCGGGCAAATAAAAGGAAATTTGCGACGTGAATCCGTAATGCTCGCACAGGATGAAAGCCGGCTTGCCTTGCGCCATCATCTTCACGCGCTCCTGGCCGGCCATGCGCGCCAATTCCTTCCAACCATGCACCCGGTGCAATAAATCCAGACGGGGTGGCAACTGCCGATGCACCAGCTTGTTGAGCAGTTGCGTGTCATGCGCCATCACCACCGCAAAAATTCCGGCCCCGATCCCCGCCGACAGGCAGGGCCGCAAAATCCAGGACAGCGATTTCCAGCGATCCTTCCAATAAACCGCCATCAAACAGAACAAAGGCAATATGGACGGTGCAATCCAATTGGCCAGGACGCGGCTGTGGAAGCTGAGCAGAAAATACATCAGGAACAACGGCGCGCCCATGCTGAACAGATACAGTTGCCAGGGGTCGCGCCGTCCGCGCCGCCAAAAGGCCACCGCCGCCCAGATCGCGCCGGCAAAAAACACCGGGTTAAGCACGCCTGCCTCGTAAAGAAGAAAATCCACCACAAAAGTCCGATGCCATTTCTCGCCCAACTGGCCGTCGCTGGCCACATGTTTTACCGTGCTCCAATCGTGTTGACTGTTCCAGATCACCACCGGCAGCGAACTCACGAGCACAATCAATATCGCCAGCCACGGTCCCGGCCGCCGCAGGTGCCGCCGGGCCGGCGCCCAGAGCAGGAAAAAAACCGCCCAGCACACCAATTGAAACAGGTTGGTGTATTTGCTTAAAAGTCCCAAGCCCATCCACAATCCCACCCACAACCATTGCCGCGTTGTCCCGCCCGGCCCGGACGCCCTCCACCCGGCAATCATCGCTGCCGTCCAAAACAACACGGACAAAGGATCGACCGTCATCACCACGGAACCCAAACCCACCAGGGGAGCTGCGTTGGTAATCAGCAGCAATACGAAGGCAATCCGCCCGCCGGCTTCGCGCGCCATGAACCGCAGCAGCAACAACGACATCACGGCGGCAATGACCGGCGAAAAAAATCGCACGCCAAATTCCGTGTCGCCCCATAGATGCGTGCCCAAAAATTGCACGCAAGCGATCAGCGGCGGTTTGCTGTAATAGGAGAGCGCGAGGTGCTTTGACCAAAGCCATTGATAGGCTTCGTCTTCGGACAGTTCGATCTTTCCCGATGCCAGGTAGGCCAGCCGCATCAGCAACAAAAACGCTGTCAACAAATAACCCAGGCGCAGCCACTGCGCGTCGCGCAAACCCTGGTCCTCCGCCGATGGCGCCGCGCCCAGGACACGCGCGGGGCGAATCAGTGACGGCCATTGCGCCTTCCACAGCGGAAACCAGCGCGCCCCCCATGATTGCCAGAGCGCATCCATCAGCCAGATTATCGCGGCACTGTAGCCCGCGCCCAAAACCGCCCCGGCCAGCACGTCACTGGGATAATGCACCCCGTTATAAATGCGCGACAACCCAACCAGGACCGCCATCGGCAGCATGACCCAGATGGTGCGCCGATAATAAATCAGCAGCACCATGGTCATGCTGAACCAATTGGCCGCATGGGAGGACGGCAGGCTGAAACTGTCGCCCATCCCGATTCGCAAGACGGTGTCGGGCAGAACTTTGAAGGGACGCAATCGCTCCACGGCGTTTTTGATTGAGTCGCAAATCAGCCAATTGCCGGCGCATAACGACAGCAACAGCATTAAAACGCACACCCGTCCCCGCGCCCCGTCCTTCCAAATCAAAAAAACCAACAACGCCAGAAGCAAATAACCAAGCCAGGGAGAATTGCTCACGAACGGCATCAACTGGTCGAAAAGCGAATTGCTCAACGACTTGTTGATGAATCGGAAGAGCGTGATGTCGAAGGATTGCAGCCAGCCGATCATGGCCCCTGCTTAATAGACCACCAGCGAACGAACCGGGAGGCCTTTCAGCCGCTCGCGTCCTTTTAGAAAACTCAGCTCGATCAGGAAGGACAGTTCCAAAATAGTCACGTTCAACTTTTGCAGCAGTTGTGCGGCAGCCGCAGCCGTTCCGCCCGTCGCCAGCAAATCGTCAATCAACAAAACCCGGCTGCCCGGCTTGATGGCGTCAACATGAATGGCGATGGTGTTGGAACCGTATTCCAAATCGTAGCTTTGCTCGAAAGTGCGATACGGCAGCTTCCCCTTTTTCCGCACCGGCACAAAACCGCATTGCAACCGGTAAGCCGCGACCGCGGCAAAAATAAACCCGCGCGCATCAATGCCCACCACCGCATCCACCATGCCCGGGGCAAAACGCCCGATTAATTGGTCGATTGATCCGGCAAAAAGCCGCCCGTCAGCCAGGACGGGGGTAATGTCCTTAAATTGAATGCCCGATTTTGGAAAATCCGGGACGTTACGAATGGCCTCTGCCAACTCTTGCACCGAAACTTCGTTCGTACTCATGACTGCCAGCGTAACGCAGCCGCTCAGGCTTTAACAGCCTCAAGTTTCTCAATCATCCGGCGCAACTTGTGCAACGCGATGTTTTGTATTTGCCGCACCCGTTCGCGCGTCACGCCAAATTTCGCCCCGACTTCCTCCAGCGTTTTTTCGCTCCCGCCATCCAATCCAAAACGGTATTGCAGAATCGTGGCTTCCCGCGGATCGAGCGTTTTGACCATCTCCCGCAACATTTTGGTCACGGTCTTGTCTTCAAGTTGTTGATAAGGCGTGTCGGCATTTTCATCCTGGACGACTTCCGCGAAATTATTTGAATCGTCGTCGCCAATCGGCGCATCCAATGAAGCCGGCCGGATGGCCGCCGTGCGCATTTGCGCCACTCGCGACGGAGACATCCCCAGTTCTTCGGCCAGTTCTTCGTCAGTCGGCTCCCGCCCGAAAATCTCCTGTAACTTCATCGCCGTCCGGCGCATCTTGGAAATCTTGTCCACCAGATGAACCGGCAACCGAATGGTCTTGGACTGATTGGCCAGGGCGCGTTTGATCGATTGCTTAATCCACCATGAGCCGTAGGTGGACAACTTGCCGCCCTTGGCAGGATCAAAACGCTCGACCGCCTTCATCAGGCCGATATTGCCCTCATTGATCAAATCCAGCAGGGGCAAGCCGAAATTCTCGTAGTCGTGCGCGATCTTCACCACCAACCGCAAATTGGCCTTGATCATAAGCTCGCGTGCTTTTTTATCACCCCTCTTGATCCGGGCCGCCAGCGAGATTTCTTCCTCCGGGGTCAACAGTTTGACCTGCCCAATTTCTCGCAAATAAAGCTTGATCGCTGTATCCCCGTCGTAAGCGGAACGTTCCCGCTCCGCCGGCACGGCAAAAGCCTCCTCATCGCGCGGAACTTCGCCTGCAACGGGCCCGGCCACGACTTCGACCGCCTCGTCCTTCTTTTTTCGGACGCGCCCCCGCAAAACGCGAGGCTGCGGCGCGGGACGGCGCGGCGTTTTTCCGCGAGCCTTAACTGCTCCTTTTTTTGCGCGATTCGCTTTAGTGGCCTTTTTCATAATGTGCTTTGGCGCGGGAGACTTCGTCGAGCCACTCACCCGATTGAACCAGGGCTCGACAGAGTCTTACCTCGCCAAAAGTTTTTATCTGCCCGCAACGGTTGAATTTATTTAGCCCGGACAATCCATCCGGCCTTGACGTCCCCTGTGCCCACATAAACGGCTTTGCTGCGGTCATCCTGCACCGTTTGCAGAACAATCTCCCCCGCTGGCTTCTCCTCCGAAAATACCACCGTGCCCTTGTCATCCTTTGTCTCGATCAATTCAAACACCCCCAGCTTGTCGTTCGGTTTCGCCCCCTGTTTGCTCCCAATCGACACGATCAATGTCTGTTTGTTAACCACCGCAAGAACTGTGCCGGGAGCCAGCCGCGCGGCTTCAGATGCGGCCATGGTCTTCGCTTGGAGTTCTGCCAAGTGTTCCGCCTTATACTTTTGGCGGCCGGACACGGGCACCTCGATGCTGGCCAAATCCGAGGATAGATTAGTCACCGCTTGCGCGGCTGCCTTGCCCAGCGCGCTGTTCATAAATTCCTGATTGCCAAAACCGATGTTGCCGCCATGCCCGTTGACGCTGGTGCCAATGTCGAAAGAGTTGCCCTTGTGCGAAGCCTCCGCCCGCCCGGATTTAATGACCTTTCGCGTATAGGTATCGACCAGGCGCCAGTCAATGGCTACGTCGGAAGTGGTCGTTTTTATGCCCAGACTGCCGCCGCTAAAGCCGGAGAAGCCGCCCAAATTGACCCCTTTGGTTTGCGAGCCGAAACGGGTGACTTTCCCACGAAACATGAAATCAGCCCCGGCAAACCCGCCTTTGGCCACTTTTTCCTGATCGGCCACATAACCGCTGTCGCCCAGCGCAATTTCATCCTTGAGATCTTTGAGCCCGGTGGATTCCAGCACTTCGAATTTGCCCGAACGGCTCAGTTCCGTAATCAACATTTCCGCCAATCCTTCCCCTAACGCCGGTTGCCAGCCCTGGACTTGGGCCATATCCCCGTCCAGAGGAGCGACGAACACTGTGGGTTTATCCTGCGCGGACGCGACGCCCGCCAAGAGTAAGAGAAAAGCACACGAAATATGACACTTCATGGTTTTGGTTTATGCCACAGAGCACCAGTGGTGGTAAAGTACTTTTTCTATTGTGCTGGCGGCGAAAGTTCATCATCTTCGGCTCTGCATGTTCCATCAACGCCCCATCCTGGTAATTGCCCTCGCGCTGGGCGCCGCCGCCGTTGCTGGCAAAATAGATTTGACTGTAAACGCGCAGGTTCCCGACGTTGCCGCCTGGACCGCCTCCGCCTTTGTCGGCGCGCCTTCCCCTCCGGACCGCACCGCTCCGTCGCTGGTTCTTCGCCGCCAGGATTACGGCCAGTTGGGCATCAACCAATCCATCATGGGCACGCCGCTGATGATTGCCCAACGCAAGTTCGAGCACGGATTGGGCACGCACGCCAATAGCGAGATCGTCCTCACCTTTCCGATCGGAAAGGTGCGAGCCTTCCAGGCCCAGGTCGGCATTGACGCCAATCGCGGCAGAATGGGTTCTGTGGAATTCATGGTGGAAATCGCGGGCAAGACCGTGCTTCACACTCCGACGTTGCGGGGCGGCGACGACCCGGTGCCCGTCAACCTGGGAATTCCGCCCGACGCTGAACAAGTCGTTTTGAAAGTAGATATGACACCCGATGGCCCGTCTTCTGACCACGCGGATTGGGCCGATGCCAGGCTGGTCATGAAAGACGGCTCTGCGGTTTGGTTGGATGACTTGGCCGGCCAATCAGCCGGTGACTTCTGGCCCGCTTCCAAAACTCCCTTTTCATTCGTGTATCATGGCGTGTCGTCCGAAACATTTCTCGCTTCCTGGAAACGCGAGGTTCACACCGACGACTTGCCGGACCGCGCCGTTTACCAGACTCAATGGCAGGACCCGCAAACGGCTCTGAAAGTCACCGCCGTCGCAACCCGTTTCAAAGATTTTCCCGCCGTCGAATGGCTTTTGCGCTTCGAAAATTGCGGCGCGACCGATTCGCCCATTCTTGAAGACATACAGCCGCTGGACGTCACGTTAAACACACCCGCAGCCCGCGACCTCACGCTGGATCAGATCAATGGGGATGACGCCAGCGAACGCAGTTTTGTTCCGTCAGAACGCAAAGTAACTTCCGGCCAAAACGTGGCGCTGGCCCCCGCTGGCGGCCGGCCCTCCAACGGCACATTTCCCATCTTCAACTTGCAGGATGGCGGTCGCGGCTTTTTCACCGCCATCGGCTGGACCGGCCAATGGGCCGCTGCCGTCCGCCGCAACGAAACCAATTCCACCCACCTCCGCGCGGGCATGGAACTCACGCATTTAGTGCTGCATCCCGGCGAATCCATCCGCAGTCCGCGCATCCTCCTGTTCCCATGGTCGGGAGATCGAATGGAGGCACACAATCAGTTCCGCAGATTGTTGCTGGCGCATTATTTGCCCAAAGTGGACGGCCAGCAGGTGCGGTTTTCTGTCGCCGCGCAAAGTTTTAACGAAGGCCCGCCCGATTGGGCCACCGAAGCCGGCCAGCTCGCCGCCGCCAAAATCAATCGCGACCTGGGTTGCGACACGCTTTGGATGGACGCCGGCTGGTTCGAGGGCAACTTCCCCAACGGCGTCGGCAACTGGTTTCCCAAACCCAAGGAATTTCCCAACGGCCTCAAGCCTGTGGGCGAAGCGTGCGAAAAACTGGGGCTGAAATTTCTCGTCTGGTATGAGCCGGAGCGCGTTGCGGACCATACACAGATTGCCATGGAACACGCCAATTTTGTTCTGCCCACCAACAAACCGCCCGGCGCCGGCGGCTTGTTCAACCTCGGCGATCCCGCCGCGCGTCGATGGCTGACAGATTTGCTCATTCGGCAAATTACCGATTTCCACATTCATACTTACCGCAACGATTTCAACATGGACCCGCTCCCCTTCTGGCGTCAAAACGATCCGCCCGACCGGCAAGGCATGACCGAGATACGTTATGTGGAGGGCCTATACGCGATGTGGGACGAAATCCGCGCCAAATTTCCCCGTATGTATATGGATGACTGCGCCTCTGGCGGACGCCGGATAGACCTTGATATGATCATGCGTTCCGTCGTCCAAACCCGCAGTGACGCCGCCGTGGCCCCGGGCCGCTCCGATTGGCACCAATCGCAAACCTACGGTTTGAACCTTTTCCTGCCCGTCCATGCCACCATCGGCTGGGAAGTGGGTGCTTACGAATGTCGCAGTGCTGCCACGCTCGGTTTCTGCGCCGAATGGGACATCCTTGACAAAAAATTTCCGCTGGCTGAAGCCAAAACTTGCATCGCCGAGATTAACGAAAACCGAAAGTATTGGACCGGCGATTATTATCCCTTAACGCCGTGGACCATGGCCCCCGATCTCTGGCTCGCCTGGCAACTGCATCGCGCCGACCTGGACGAAGGAATGATCCTGGCCTTCCGCCATCAGGACAGTCCTTACTCCTCGCTGCAAGTAAACCTCCACGGTCTAAATCCCGCTCGGGACTACGTCGTGCATTTCATCGACGAACAACACCATTCCGTTTCAAAAACCATGTCTGGAAAACAGCTCAGCAACTTGGAACTGCGCATCCCCGCCCGCCACCAAAGCCTCCTCGCGCGCTATGCGCCCAAAACCAAATTGTAGTTTCCGCCCAAGTTCCGTCGGAGCGAAATATTTGTAGAAAAATGTGCCGAAAAATCCAGAGCTCCATAGGAGCGGCATTGTGCATTCACCGGCAGAAACGAAACTGGTCCAACTTCATCACCCACAGCGTAAAGCGGCTGGGGGGGTGTTTAAAAGCTCGTTTTCGGCCAATGTTCAATAAAACATACTTGACAAAAACCTCCCCAGCCTTCATTTTGGCCAATGTTTTCAAGCAAATCGCATTACAAAAATTCTGCTCACCATGAGCTGTACAATTTCCAGCCTTCGGGTATAATGACGCCAAATTAAGAATCATGAAGGCTGAATGCAGAAGCAAAAAGGAGCGAGGGCGTCCCGCCCGTGGTGCTTGGCCTCCCGCCAAGCAGATCTTGGAAAGAAAGTGCAACGACGAAATCCTATCGCCCAATCTACTCCTAAACACCCGACCGGCGGAATTTGGACATTCGTCGTTATTTCCCGCCCCTCAGTCAAACCCAGTCAAACGTTGCGCCAGTGAAGTTGGTTGGAACGCGGGTGAGAGTCCCGCCCGTCGAATTAGGTTGTTCACGACGGAACACGACCTCAACAGCGTCGCCGCGAGGCGGGGT
>Ga0182030_10025070_pt1 | contig 10898 bp, 4 predicted proteins | sample 812S3MmetaG_FD_121299 | JGI IMG/M metagenome (GOLD analysis project Ga0182030, IMG submission 121299) | Permafrost microbial communities from Stordalen Mire, Sweden - 812S3M metaG (Illumina Assembly) | ecosystem: Environmental > Terrestrial > Soil > Wetlands > Permafrost | place: Sweden... | reverse complement strand
GTGAACGTGGTGCACAAAGATTTGCCATTCTTAGATCAATCATTGATACCACTACCAAGAACTCCCAAGATATTTTTAAATCGCTCTCCCTTTTAGCTAATTTGGCGCCTGAGTAGTTACCAAATGCTTTATGGTAATGATGGATTTGTGCTTTATCCAAATCGTTTGGGCCGCTTTTTATTTCTAAATATGCCTTTACTTCACCCAACCTTTCAACGACTAAATCCCACTTCGTTTCTTCTCCATGTTCATCATGCTTTCCACCAACTATAGAGTCGCTAGCATAGAGCAAAAGGTCTTCAACTAAAAAGCCAGCGGAGGTAACTATACTTCGCGAAATCGCCTGGTACGTGTAATAACGAATCAAATCTTCTTCGTTATTTAAATTTAACGCTCCAGATAAAATTGGGTTTACATTGAGCGTTTCCAACTGCATATTTTCAATCATCAGCAATTGTCTACTTATAAAACGGGTAGCCAAAATTTTTACAAAATTTTCTTGAACTGAAAGGTTCGCGTCAATCAACCCACTCTTTTGAAATGCTTGAATTTTTGCAAAGTCGCTATTGGTTAGTTTAAAACGGGGATTGTCAACTTTGAAAACCAACTTGTCAAAGTCTTTTCGGGCTGCTTTGAGAAACCCTTTGATTGTTCCATAGTGAGAAGCAATCATTTCAATTTTTTCTTTCAGTCCACTGGCTGTGCTACCGCTATGAATTTGAAAACCCTTAATAATAAGTTCTTGTGTTGTCGCTGCCACCTTTTAAAATAATTTCTTTAGTTACAAAGGTAGCATTATCTCCATTTCTTTTCTCGGGTTCTATAGTCAATTTTAAATCACAAACGGGAAACTGGCAGTTGATTCAAAATTTCGCCTAATACATTTTTTTACCCATCATTTCATTTGGAGGCTAACCAAAAGGTTTTACAATCGGGCACACCTTCTACTAGTAAATTCCTAATATCATTGAATTTCATGCCCCTTCGGCCAAGCAAATAACCCATGTGCATTAGATTTGTGCTTGAGCTAGGAATTAATTAACACCATTTATCTAAAAAAACAGGGCTTGGTGCTTACTTTAACAATAACTTTGTAATGTTAGTGTAAACTGTTAGGCTTTAGTTTAGTCTTAATGGAATACCGGCTTTAAAATAAAATCAGATAATTATGAAAAAGATAGTTCTCTTTAGTTCGATATTAGCAGTGGCGGCAGTGCTGCTTATTGCATCCTGTAGAAAGGATGATAACTTGAATCATAATAATAATAACAATAGCCCCAGCTACAACCTTACTTTTTGGATGGCGGTTAACTGTAGCCCTAATCCTATAACAGTTAAGGTAGATAGCCAAACTGCTGTTATGAGTGATTTTTTCCCAATTACAGCACCTGGTTGTGGCGCCAAGGGATGTGCCAATTTTAATCTGCCTGTAGGAACTTATACATACAGCGCTACCAATGGCGATTCAAGCTGGAGCGGCAGTGTAAGCATCGCCGCGGGAACCTGCACTTTTCAGCAGTTAACATGTGCCACAGGTAATGTAGTATTTTGGGTTGATTCGGCTGCTAACAATACTAAAGTAACGCTAAATGTAAATAGTGGCCCTGCATATATTAATACAGCCTTCCCAACCACCACACCAACCTGCGGTACCACCGGCTGTGCTAATTTTACATTGCATGTCGGAACCTATACCTATACGGCCATAACCGCTGCCAACATCGGTTATACCGGCACAATAACTGTAGGTAACGATAGCTGTACTTTGGTAAGGCTGTATTAAACGCAATTTGAAAATAATTGATTATACCGGGGGAAAGAGGGCACATGCCCTCTTTTTCTTTTTTAGTCAATGCCTGGTTTTAGTTATAATACCGTTGGCGTTTTTTACATAAACTAATATCTTTCATCAAGTCCCTAATATCCGCATCCCTTCAAATACATTACTGGCCGTGTAACGTCCGGAAAAAATAATTTGAGCGTTAAATTTACCCCAAGGGCAATAAATTACCTCATTTGGCCGTGTAAGTTTTTCGCAATTCCCTCTTCGGTACCATGCATCCATTGCGTTCCTTTGTGCTGTCAAAAGATTATAAAAACAAAAAATCATGAAAAAGCAAAATTTTATAAGAACAAGCATGGTACTGCTTTTATTCTTTGCCTTTGCATACGTGCAGGCAGGGTTTATACCCGTTATTAGTACCACAGCAGCCTGCAATAGCAGCACCGGCGGTAGTGCAACAATAACCGGAACCGGTGTTTCCGGGCCATTTTACTTTTCCATATCCGGCAATGGAATTTATGAGGCAGATTCTAATATAGCGTCGTCTGCTACTTTTACAAGCCTGCCTGCCGGTACTTATCAGTTAAATGCCTATTCGGCAAACGGCACCTATGCGGGTGGTATAATTGTTGTTTCATCCGTAATAAACGCAACAATTAATACCACGGAACCGGTTTGCCCATCAGGCACAACCGGCGGCGCTGTTGTAGGCGCAACCGGCGGTGCAACGCCTTACAGTTATCTGTGGAGTACCGGGGCCACCACGCAATCTGTAAGCAACCTTGCACAAGGACTGAATTGGGTAACTGTAACTGACCAAAACGGGTGTGCAACTTCGGCTTATGATACGGTTCAAATCGTGTCGCCGGTAACATGCAGTTTAATGCATTCAGGCCCGTCATGCGGTGGAATTCTGATCGCAAACCCTTCAGGAGGGACCTCTCCATACTCATACTTGTGGTCCAACAACGCAACTACTTCATCGGTAAGCAATTTAATAAATGGCAATTATTATAATGTAAGCGTTACCGACGCCAACGGTTGTCAGGGCTATAGCACCGCTTATATAGCTAATTCAGGTTTGGCGTTTGATACCATTAATACAGTTATACATGAGCCAACATGCGGAAATAACGGAAGCATTACTATTGCCATGGCTACAGGCACAGCGCCCTTTACTTATGTTTGGTCGAATGGGGAAACCACATCTGGTATTACAAGCCTGATGTCAGACTCCATTTACTACGTTACCGTAACAGATGCCAATGGTTGCACCGGTCAGAACGGATATTATATGTATGGCAATGAATTAACGCTTTATCATTCCTATGTCAATCCCGACTGCGGAACGTCCGATGGGTATATTCAGGTATATAGTTATGGCGGTACAACTCCATATACCTATATCTGGAGCAATAACAATACCAATAATACAGGGTTCGACAGCATTTTAACTCCTGGTACTTATTACTACACCGTAACAGACGCCGCGGGTTGCTCATTAAGTGATTCAGTACACCTGATACCTCAAAGTATTTATACGGCCCAAATTACAGTTACGCCCATTGTATGCCCTGCCACAACCGCTGGAAGCATGACGGTAAATGTATCAGGCGGCGGGCCTTATACCTATTTGTGGAGCAACGGCGCTACCACCCAAACTTTAACTAACCTTACGGACAGCTCTTCTTTTTCAGTTACTGCTACCGATGGCAGTGGTTGCCAGGCCATTTCAAGTAATGGTTATATTCAGGTTGTGCCAGCGTTTGCTGACAGTTTAACTTCGTCTCCATGTAGCAGCACTGTTACGGCCCTGGTAACAGGTGGAGGTAACGCGCCTTTTACATATTTATGGAGCAGCGGCCAAACCACAGCAACTATAACCTATACACTTTACTACAGCTATGAGGTAACCATTACTGATGCGAATGGTTGCTCATCATCTCAATCTTTCTATCCTTATACCTCAGGCATACAGTTGGATTCGGTCAACTCCCAAGTCAATCCTACCTGCGGCGCTACCGGTGGCATTATAGCAAGGCCACTAAACGGAGTAGCGCCATTTACTTACGTGTGGTCGAATGGTGCAACCACCGATTCAATAGGTGGCCTTTCGGGCGGTTCGTATGAGGTTACTGTTACCGATGCCAACGGATGTACCGGTATAGGATATTACTACCTGTATCAAAACAGCATAGGTACTTCTCCGGGCAACAATTATCCGGCTTGCGGAGGTACCAATGGCGGTATAACACTGTATACCTCAGGCGGAACGCCACCATACAATTATGCCTGGAGTAACAGCAGCACCAACCATACAAACATAGCATCAGGTCTTGGCACAGGCACGTATACTTATACGGTTACAGATGCCGGGGGATGTGCCGATACCGGTTCAGATATTTTAACTGCCCAGGGAAATTACACTGTAAACGTTATTTCCACCCCTACCTCCTGTAACCCAAATACACCTACCGGTGCAGTTAATGTTACTGTAACCAATGGTGGCACGGCGCCTTTCGTTTTCACATGGCAGGTTTATAATTACAATGGCTCTGCCTTTGATACCGCGACCAGTGCAGGCCTGGGAGGATTGCCTTACGGTACCAGTCTTTGGTTGCAATCAGCAATTGATGCCAATGGCTGCACCGACAGCAACGTAATATATACCAATACCGACACGGGCGGTGTTACTATTAATTATGCTGCATCATGTTACGATGATATTACCGGGTATGCTTATACCGACCTGAATGGCAACTGCATTATGGATGCCGGAGAGCCCGGTAATGCAAACATGATGATAATAGCTACCGGCAACGGGTTAACCTATTATGCCAATACTGATTCCAACGGATTTTATGACATACAGGTATTGCCCGGAACATATACTGTTACCGCTTACACTAATACCGGCGGCTCATGCATCGAAAGTTCCTGCATTGCCTCTTATACTCCTACATTATCTGGTACGGGTGTAGTTTCTTCCGGCAATAATTTCGGGTTCACCAGCGGGCCGGCTTTTGACCTGGTAGTACACACCGGTTATTTACCATCATCACCTGGCAGCACCAAGGAATACTGGGTGTATTATTACAACCAGGGCAGCGCGCCGGTTAACAACGTGGTGCTTACTTTTGTGCACGACCCCAACCTTACGCTTATATCTACAAATCCGCCTTTCAGCAGCTACGATGCCGCCACCTACACCATTACCTGGAACCTTGGTACCGTACCGGTTTCGCAATGGATAGTGTGGACTCAACAGGTTACTATGGAATTCAATGTTCCTTCTAACCTGCCATTGGGAACACTATTAACCGCCTACGATTCTATAACTCCGGTAGTTGGCGATTGCAACCCATCTAACAACGTCCAATTCCTGGCCGATGTAGTTTCAGGTTCGCATGACCCTAACGTGAAAGAGGTATCACCATCCGGCGACATTACTGATGCTGACTCAGTTTTGAATTATACTATCCGTTTCCAAAACACGGGCAATGCGCCAGCTACCAAAGTGGTGGTTATTGATACCTTGTCACCTTTGGTTAATCCTGCAAGTCTCGTAGTTGGGGCATCGAACTTCCCATATAAGTATACGCTATCGGGTAACGGCATTATAACTTTTACATTTGACCCCATCTATTTACCGGATAGTGCGCAAAGTGCCGATTCAAGTATTGGTTTTGTAAATTATTCCGTAAATGTAAGGAGTGGCAACCCCATCGGTACACAAATTAAAAATACCGCTTCAATTTATTTTGACCTGAATCCCGCGGTAGTTACCAATACCACAGTAAGCACCATATCCTTATCAACCACAGGCATCAGGAATATTACTGCCGGCGATATGAGTATAACCGTAAGCCCTAACCCGGTTCATGATAAATCGTTGTTCAGTATTGAAGGGGCCACCGGTGAAGTATTATTTGAAATTAATGATGTGGCCGGCCAGAAAATATTTGAAAAAACCACTACCGATCCTAACGTTGTTTTCGACAGCGGAACCTTTGCGCCGGGTATATACATCTATACCGCCCGCGATGCCAAAGGCAATACCTGCACCGGAAAAATTGTTATTGCCCATTAATATCTTTTGGTTGTTAATTGCAAAGCCCTGCTATGGAAAGATAGCGGGGCTTTTTTATGTAATTAAAAAATTCGTCATTGCAAGTAAGTACCCTTGTGGCAAAGGGAAAATGGGAGTGACGCAGAAAAACCCTTCTCAGCCCAGTCTCTTCCGAAGTTTGGGGGGCTCAGCGTTAAGGTAGACTGCCAATACGCAGAGTCCCCCATTCCGCAAAGCCGGAAAGGGGAGACTCTGCGAGGAAGGTCTTTGTTTCGTCCGACCGGTCATTCGGGCGGGCAATCCCAGAACTACTTGCGACCGGCTGCTACGCAACAACCACACTTCATCGCAGGGATTGCTTCGCGGAGTCCCGCAACTATTTTGCTAAAATATTAACAAATGCCCTTATGATGATTTTACCTTGAATGAATTGCCAAGTCATACAAAATATAAAATCAATTGTATGAAAAAGGCACTTTGGATATTTCCTGTTTGCGCATTGTCGCTTACAACCGCGTTCGGCCAGGACGATAGTTATTATCAGAATAACAACGCCAAGGGCGACAATAATTACAACACCGGCAGCCCCGGTATTCCGCCGGCTAACTATAATGCAAACATTGAGCAAAGTATTCCGCCAGCGGATTACAACGTCAAAATAAACGGCAATTATAATATTCAGCCCAATGCCCAGGCACCCGATAATGCTGCCGGCAATAGTACTGGCAACAGCGATAATAACAGCGCCAATAGCAACTATGGTAGCCAATCTGTCAATCCGCCTGCCGCCAATAACGGCAATAGCTATAATGATAACAACGCCGGTAACAATAACCAACCCGCTAACGAAAGCGCCAACACAGATAACGGAGATGATTATGCCAATTACCAGAACTTCCACAGCCAGTTAAACACTTATGGCAATTGGGTTAATTATCCGGGTTATGGTAACGTTTGGGTGCCTGACAATGTGCCATCAGATTTCTCTCCTTACGCAACTGCAGGCCACTGGATGTATACAACTTATGGCTGGAGCTGGGTATCGGATTATTCCTGGGGTGGTATTCCTTTCCACTATGGCCGCTGGTTCCGCGATAATGCCTATGGCTGGATGTGGATGCCCGGTTATCAATGGGCCTCTGCCTGGGTTACCTGGGGTAATTACAACAACTATTACTGCTGGGCTCCGCTTGCTCCTTACACCGGCTTCTCAGCTTACTACAGGCCCAATCCGTTTTGCTGGAACTTTTGCGACCGCGCCCACTTTTGCGATTTCCATTTAGGCCTTTATCGCGGCTTTTACGGACGTGGAGATTACAGGGGTATTGCAGCACATATCAATGTAATGGGCGAATCAAGGATGTATGGTGGCCATGCTTATTTCGCCGGCCCTAGAGTAGGGGAAGTTGAGCGTTCTGTTGGCCATAGTATTAGCCCATATAGTGCAAACCATGCCAATCAAAACATGGCGGCACATAATAACAGTGGCAGCCAATTCCATCAGCAGGCTAACGCGAACCAAAATCATGGTCAGAATTTTGCGAACCACAATAATAACGTGCAGAGCAACCATTTTGCCAATAACGATATGCAAAACCATGCTAAGGCGCAGCAATATAACCGGGGCAACAATAATACAGCCCGGGCTAATAACGGCGATCAGTACCAAAGATCAAACAACGGAGGCCAAAGCCAGGTACAGCAACACAGCCAGTATTCAGGCCAAAGCCATAGCGCGCAAAGTTACCGTGCGCCGCAAGCAAGTTACCAGCACAGTCAACCGGTGCAAAGGCAAAGTGAACGTAGCTTTGCATCAGCGCAGCGGTCATCATCTCATGGCTCATCAAGGTCTGGTGGTGGTGGTTCGCATGGGGGAAGAAGATAGATTTAAAAAGCCCACCGGTTAAACCGGTGGGCTTTTTTTGAGTACCGCTATCGCAAAATGATGAGGGTTTTTAATAAAAAAACTAGTTGCCCCACCCTTCAGGGTGGGGATCAAAGGCACCATCATCCATTCGAGGGCTTCAGCCCTTTACCCATAAATTTTAAAGGGCTGAAGCCCTCCTATAAGCAAATGACTTTGGTTATCCCTACCCTAAAGGGAAGGGCAACTGCTGCATGTAAATCCCGTCCCTACTGCGCCGATGCCCCCGCCTGGTCCTTTGCTTTCTGGTCCGCCTGCGCCTTTAACCCGTCAGCCTTCTTTTGTGCTTTCTCAGCCGCAGCTTGTTTGCGTTTATCCTGCTCTTGTTGAAATTTGGTTTCGCTTTGTTGTTTGGCCTGGCTGGCTGCGTCCTTCAGGTTTTGTTGTTCATCTGTGGCGTTTTGAATAGCCGTATCGTTTTCATCCGTCGCCTGGTGCACCGTTGCCTCGCCTGCCTTGCCGTGCATGCCAATTTTAAATTTGGTGCGCTTGCCTTTTGCAGTGGTGTCGCTACCGGCCGGGGCATCCATCATCATACTGTAATCTGATGAACTACTATCGCCTAAACTCTGCGAGCCGTAAACCATCAGGTTAATTTTGCCTACGTGCATATTAAAAGGCTCAACATACAAATTCCCATTGGCCACTTTAACAGTGGTAAAAAAATCTTTTGATTTCAGCATTTTCAATTCGCCTATTTTGGTGCGCTCTGCCAGGTTATCGGTGGTTTTGTTTGCTTTAAAATCCAGGTGGTGTATGTCAATCCTGCCATCGGCCACCATGGTTTTTAATTTGGGGCTCATCTCCTTATCCAACTCCGTCTTTACATTCAGCACCGTTGAAAGCACCCCGCGTACCGACCTTGCTATTGGCAGCGATGCCAGCAATTTTTCAAATCCAATAGCTGCCTTTTCAACATCAATCATATCCAGGTTCATTTTCATATCTACCTGGGGGTTTTCGGTGCGAAGGGTGGTATAGTCGCCATTCAGTGTTATGCCGCCGTCAAATACTTTACCGGTTAAGCCATTCAGCGTAATGGTTTCATTACGTACAATTATCTCGCCTTGCATGCTATCTATAACTATGTTGGTGTAATAAACTTTGCCGGCATAAGCATCAACCGTAAAATCAATGTTGGCAGGCACCTGCGCAGAGGTAGATGAAGGCTTCGGCGCAGCCTTTACAGCCGTGGCAGGTTTGGGTTCAGGTTTGGCTTTTGTTTCAGGCGCAATAGTGGTTTTTGCATTGGGGTCTGCTGCTAAAAACTCGTTCAGGTCAAGCACGTTGGCCTGCAATTTTAACTTGCCTTTTAAGGTGGCTTTGGTAAAAAGGTAATTCAATAAGTTGTCCACTTCGCCGGTAGCCGTAAAATCGCTTTTGCCAATTTGTGCCGAAAGGGCATCAAGGCTTACCAGCTCCGGTTTAAACGAAAGTTTAAGGGTATTTATCTGTACCGCTTCAGGCAGGTCTTTACTTACATATTTTACATTGCTTACGTCAATAGTACCCTGTGCATCAAAATCCTGGTATTGTTGCTTTTCAATAGCGCTTAGTTTTCCTTTGGCACTTACATCTATATTTACATTGCCGGTTAATTCATCTCCCTTTAACGGATAGTAAGTCTTTACGCCCCCTAAGTCAATTTTAGCGGTTACTGCGGCTTCAATTTCAGGGTCAAGTACCGGGTTTGTAATGTGCAGGTGCATCTTTAAAGGGTCGCCGGCCAGGTTTGCTTCAAATTTATCTACATCAACCACTGTGTTATCGAGGCTGCCACCCGGGTTTTTAGCATTAATATCAATGTTTATACCGCTAACGCCTGCAGGTAAATCAGGGTATTGAAAGGTTCCATTGTCTACCTTCAGGCTTACGCCAAAAGCCGGATAACTGACCCCGTTATATTTGCCCTTTACATAGCCCGCTAAAGCAAGGCTGCCTGTTGTTTTTACCTTTTTAAAGTCCTCGCTGTAAACGGCAGGTATCAGCGAAATCAGGTGCCTGAAATCGGGTTCATTCACTTTTAGCATAAGGTCGCTGGTAATGTTTTTTGAGTTTACCATTACCACATTGCCATCCACGCCCAGCGATAAATCGTTTAACTGAATACTGTTCTTTTTAAGTGTGTACTTACCTTTGGCCTGGTCAATATCCATAGTAACATTTAATGCTACTTTCACTTTATTCAAATAGGTCACTTTGCCATCTTTCACAATCACCGATGCCGCCGTTCCTTTATCGGTAAGCACAAATTCATTTTTGGCAAGGTTCCCCGAAAATTTATTGGTAAAATCATCCAGCTCGGCATAAAGGCCGTCTTCCTTATCGTCGTAAATGATGTAAGCATTTTTGATAGAAAATTTCTTCAGGCTAACGCTGTAACCAGGGCCTTTAGAAGTATCAACCGGTGCTTTTACGCTATCGGGCCGCATAATATTATAATTGGCGCTGCCATCCTTCAACACCCTTACATGAATGTAGGGTTTGGTAATAACAATAGCGCTTACATCAATATGCCTGCCGTTCAATAATTTAACCGGGTTAATGCCTATTACCACTTCGCCTATCTGCGCCAAAGTGTCCCCCTTAAAGGGGGTATCATTTACCACCACCAGGTTTTTCATATACAAACTAATATTCGGAAAATCCTTAAATGCCGAAACGCCCATATCGCTCCAGTCTACCTTAGCAGTTAGCTGCCGGTTTATTTCCTGGCGCGCAATCTGCATCAGCTTATCTTTAAATATCAAAGGCGCCAGTGCCAGTATGCCAATAAAAAACACAATAAAAACAATCAGCCCTATAAATATCTTCTTCAACATATCTTATAAATTTACTTGCATCAATATTAGGAAAAATGGGACAGAAAACTGATTTCATTTTTATTAGTGGATGCCTTACATAAATTCGGGATTGCTTCGCAAAGCCTCGCAATGAGGGTGCATATCAAATTGTTGTTCGATAGACAAGTGGTTGGCTGGGACGCCAAACCACGAGGACTCCCGGTTTGGCGTCCCCGCCATAGGTGTTCGGAAGATTGAAATTTCATTAATGGCTAAAGCCAAGTCCAGTCCCCATCATCCCCGACTTAAAAGTCGGGGCAATATTTTTGCCCCGTTCTT
>Ga0182030_10025069_pt1 | contig 10898 bp, 6 predicted proteins | sample 812S3MmetaG_FD_121299 | JGI IMG/M metagenome (GOLD analysis project Ga0182030, IMG submission 121299) | Permafrost microbial communities from Stordalen Mire, Sweden - 812S3M metaG (Illumina Assembly) | ecosystem: Environmental > Terrestrial > Soil > Wetlands > Permafrost | place: Sweden... | reverse complement strand
GGGGTCAAGAGGAGGTCGCTGACCACCATCACCCGGCGACCGAGCGGCACCTGGACCCGGGTGGCCCCCGGCTCCGGTGAGAAGGTCACCGGGCGGGTCGCGGGAACCGGTGCGTCGAGGTCGTCCCCGACGAGCGGGTGGGTGGTCGCAGTCACGGCCCCTCCATCGTAGAGGTCCTCCGCCGGTAGGCTGGGGCGCCGTCGTCGGGCGGCATCACGACCAGCCTGAACAGGAGGGGAGCCATGACGGACCAGACACCGCACGGACGTCCTGTGGAGACGGCCGGGCCGGCCGATGCCACCATCGAGGACTACTTCTCCGAGGAGCGGAGGTTCCCTCCCACGTCCGAGTTCGTGAGCCAGGCCGTGCTGAGCGACCCGGGCGTCTACGAGCGGGCCGAGGCCGACTGGGAGGGCTTCTGGGCGGAGCAGGCCCGGTCGCTCGACTGGTTCCGGCCCTGGGACTCGGTGCTCGAGTGGGACCTGCCGTTCGCCAGGTGGTTCGACGGCGGCACCCTCAACGTCTCCTACAATTGCCTCGACCGCCACGTCGAGGCGGGCCGGGGCGACAAGGTGGCCTTTCACTGGGAGGGCGAGCCCGGGGACACCCGGACCATCACCTACGCCCAGCTGCTCAGCGAGGTCTGCCGGTTCGCCAACGTCCTGAAGGGCCTCGGCGTCCGGCGCGGTGAACGTGTGGCCATCTACATGCCGATGGTCCCCGAGCTGGCCGTGGCCATGCTCGCCTGCACCAGGGTCGGTGCCGTCCACTCGGTGGTCTTCGGCGGGTTCTCCTCCGACTCCCTCCGGGACCGCATCCTCGACGCGCAGGCCGCCGTGGTCGTCACCGCCGACGGGGGCTGGCGGCGGGGGGCACCGGTGGGTCTCAAGGCCAACGTTGACGTGGCGGTGTCGGAGTCCCCGTGCGTCGACCACGTCGTCGTGGTGCGCCGCATCGGCGACCAGGGAGGCGGCCCCGGGCCGACGATGGTCGCCGGGCGGGACCACTGGTGGCACGAGCTGCTGAGCGGCGAGGACCCGGCGTCGGGAGGCCGGCCCGAGGAACGGTGCGAACCCGAGCACATGGGCGCCGAGGACCTGCTGTTCATCCTCTACACCTCGGGCACCACGGCGGCCCCCAAGGGCATCATGCACTCCACCGGGGGCTATCTGACCCAGGTCTCCTTCACCCACCGGGTGGTGTTCGACCTCCACCCCGACCGCGACGTCTACTGGTGTGCCGCCGACATCGGCTGGGTCACGGGCCACAGCTACATCGTCTACGGCCCGCTGGCCAACGGTGCCACCTCGGTCATGTACGAGGGGACTCCGGACTTCCCCGACCGGGACCGCTGGTGGTCGATCGTCGAGCGCTACGGGGTGAGCATCCTCTACGCCGCCCCCACCGCCATCCGCACCTTCATGAAGTGGGGCACCGAGTATCCCGGCCGCCACGACCTGAGCTCCCTGCGGGTCCTCGGCTCGGTGGGGGAGCCGATCAATCCCGAGGCGTGGATGTGGTACTCGACCACCATCGGCGGGGGGAACTGCCCGGTGGTGGACACCTGGTGGCAGACCGAGACCGGCGCCATCATGATCGCGCCGCTGCCGGGCATCACCACCACGAAGCCGGGCTCGGCCACATACCCCCTCCCGGGGATCGGGGCCGAGGTGGTGGACGAGGAGGGTGGTCATGTGGAGAAGGGCGGCGGCTATCTCACGCTCACCCGACCGTGGCCCTCGATGCTCCGGGGCATCTACGGCGACCCCGAGCGTTACCGCGACACCTACTGGAGCAGGTTCCCCGGTCGCTACTTCGCCGGAGACGGGGCCAAGCTCGACGAGGAGGGCTACCTCTGGTTGCTCGGCCGGGTGGACGACGTGATGAACGTGTCCGGCCACCGCATCTCCACCACCGAGGTGGAGTCGGCGCTGGTCGACCACTACCTGGTGGCCGAGTCGGCCGTGGTCGGCGCCATCGATCCCACCACGGGGCAGTCGATCGTTGCCTTCGTCACGCTGGTGGCCGACGCCGGCCCGGCGACGGACGAGCGCGGCCAGGAACTTCGGGCCCACGTCGCCGACAAGATCGGGCCCATCGCCCGGCCGAAGACGGTCATCTTCACCGACGAGCTGCCGAAGACCCGGAGCGGGAAGATCATGCGACGCCTGCTCCGCGACGTGGCCGAGGGCCGGGTGCTCGGGGACACCACCACCCTGGCCGACCCGGCCGTCGTGGAGGAGATCCGGCGTCTGTCGGCGGCCTCGCCGACCGACGAGTGAGCCCGCCGATCACACCGTCGAACTGGGCGTGGAGGGACGGACCGCTGGAGGCCCCGGGCCCGGCCGTCGTGTTCGACGTGGACGGCGTCCTCTCGGACGCGGTGGGCCGCCAGCACTTCATCGAGCGGGGGCGACGCGACTGGGAGGCGTTCTTCAACGCCTGCGGCGACGACCCGGTCATCGGTGAGCTGGCCCGGGTGCTCGAGCTCCTCGACCCACGGTTGCAGGTGATCCTGCTCACCGGCCGCCCGATGCGGGTCCAACCCCAGACGCTCGCCTGGCTGGACCGGTACGGCCTTCGCTGGGACCTGCTCGTCATGCGGTCCCGTGGGGACTACTCCCAGGTGACCTGGTTCAAGCGGGACAGCGTCGACGAGCTGCGGACCTACGGGTTCGACCTCAGGCTGGCCTTCGAGGACGACCCCAACAACTTCGCCATGTTCCACGCCGAGGGGATCCCCTGCGTGTACATCCACTCCGGCTACTACGACTGAGCAGCGCCGGGGCCGATCACCGACACGACCGAGCACCGCTCCGACCGAGCCCTGCTACTCCGACCGAGCCTGCTCCGACCCAGCCCCGCTCCGACCGGTCCCCGCTACGACCGGCCGGCGCGGCGCGGTCGGCGACGCGTGCCGAGCCACCACCCGACGAGCAGGGCCACCGCGGACAGGGCGAGCACCGGCGTGTCGCCGAACCGGACGTACACGGTGGTCCCGGAGCGACGCGACAGGGTGGCGAACACGACCTGTCGGGCGCCGAGCACCGAGCGCTCCAGCAGCACGCCCCGGTTGGTGACGGCCGCGCTGAAGCCGGTCGGCGCCGCCTGCAGCAGGTCCCGGCCCTGTTGCACGGCCTGCACCTCCGAGGCGGCGATCTCCTGGGTCGGCACCTGGCCGGTGGCGTAGGACGAGGTGTTGGTGGGGACGATCAGCAGCTGGGCGCCGGCCCGCACGGCCGAGCGACCGCGGTCGGCGTAGAAGACCTCGTAGGAGATCATCGCCCCGAGCGGGGCCGCCGGCGTCGGCAGCAGACCCAAGCCGCGGCCGGGCACGGCGTCGAGGGGGACCGCCGAGAGGTTGCCCAGGTGGGCGAAGAAGCTGCGGTAGGGCACGTACTCCCCGAACGGGACGCGGTGGACCTTCTCGAACCGCGACACCAGTGTCCCGTCCGGCCCCCAGGCGACCACCTCGTTGCGGAATGCGGTGGACGAGACGGTCTCGGTCACCCCGACCACCAGGGTGGTGTGGAGGGTGCGGGCCAGTTGCGACAGGACGGCCTCCTCGGGGGAGTCCGACAGCGGGGTGTCGAGGGAGACGACGTCCTCGGGCCAGAGCACCAGTTGGGGGGTGTCCCCGTGGTCGAGCTGCTGTATGAGGCGCGTCGCGGTCATCTGAGCGGCCAGCACGACGCTGGGTTTGATCTGGGACTTGCGGAAGCCCCGTGGGCCGCCACCCTGGACGGCGGCGGTGGACACGGTTCCCACCGACGGTCCGCCGTCGGGCGCGTGGTCGGCAGCGGCGGCCACGGCGGCCAGTCCGCCGCAGGCCACGACGGCGACGAGTGCCAGCGGCCCGAGGCCGGCGACCGCGCCGGCGAGGAGGCCCGGGTGCTCCGCTCCACGCCCAACGGCCGGGGTCGGATCGTCCCGGGCGAAGGCGAAGGCCCGGCGACCGTCGCCCACCGCGGAGACGACGAATTCGACGAGGGCGGCGAGGCCCACGCCGCCGACGAAGACGGCGGCGTTGAGGCCGAGGGGGCCACCGAGCCGGGCCATGCCGAGCAACGGCCCGCCGGCCTGCCCGAGGAACACGCCGCCGATCGGTAGCCCGCCGAAGGGCCAGGCGGCCCGCACCGACTCGGCCAGGGTGAGGGCGGCCGGGAAGGCCAGGGCGCGGGCCGCGGTCGGCCCGGCGGGGACGGCCAGGCAGGCGACGGCCACGAACCCCGCCTCGAGGGCGATCAGCACCACGGCCCCGGCGAGGGTGAACGAACGGATCCAAAAGAGGCCGGGCACGTACAGGCCGAGGCCGGCGAGCCAGCCGGCCCAGAGTCGGGTCCGCGGGCGCAGCCCACCGAGCCGCCACCAGAGCAGGCCCGCCGCCGGGAAGGCGATGATCCACCATCCCCACGGCGGCAGCGAGAGCGCCAGGCCCACCCCGGCCGCCAGCGAGGGGAGCGCGACCATGCCCCGCGCCGGGACGACCGGTCCGCTCAGCCGCTGGGTCATGGTGACCCGGGACGGTCGCCAGGGCGGGCGTTCGGACTCTTCGGGCAACCGACGGGGGACCGACGACAGTGGCTGTTCCCCGGTCATCTCCCCGGTCATCGTGGCGAGGGGGTCATCGTCCGGCGACGGGACCCGCCATCATGACGACGCGGGCCCGGACCCGTGCCCCAGAGAGGCCAACACCCGCTGCGCCGCGACCCGCCCGCTGCCGATGCAGGCCGGGATCCCCACCCCGCGGAGCGCGGCCCCGGCGATGCCCACCGCGTCGAGGCCGGCCACGTCCTGGTCGATCCGGCCGACACGGAGCAGGTGACCGACCTCGTACTGGGGGAGCGCGTCCTCCCACCGCGTCACCGAGGCGTGGAGGGGCGGGTGCCGCACGCCGAGCAGCGTGTCCAGCTCGCCGAGCACCGAGGCGGTCAGCTCGGCGTCGTCCATCAGGGCGTGGCGCTCGTCCCCGTACCGGCCGACCGATGCCCGGATGAGCTCGTCGTCGGGCCTGGACAGGTTCGGCCACTTCCGGGACAGGTAGGTCGCCCCGGTGATCAGGGACGGTCGACCGTCGATCGGCGACGTGCGGGGCACGAGGAACCCGGTTCCCCGCAGCGGGGCGGTCACGGCCCCCCGGGGGAGGGCCAGTGTGACCACGGCGACGGACGCGTACCGGATGGTGCTGAGCATCCCGGCGGCGACCGGGGCGTGGGGGGCGAGGAGCACGGCCGCCTCCGTGGCGGGGACGGCCAGCACCAACCCGTCCACCGCCAGGTCGCCTCCGACAGCCCCCGGGCCGCTCCCGTTCCCGTCCACGGCACCCGTCGGTGCCCGGCCGCCCAGGGCGAGGCGCCAGCGGGACGGACCCGGCCCCCGGCCCCCGGCCCGATCGACGGCCTCGACCGCCACCGAGGTGTGCACGACGACGCCGCGCCGCTGCAGCTCGGCGGCGAGGAGGTCGGCGAGGCTGGCCGTGCCGTCGGGCAGCGACCAGAAGGCCGGTGAGGTCGCCGGCGGCGAGGGCGACGCCGACGCCGACGCCGACGTGCCCGGTCGGCGCATGACCCGGCCCAGGCGCCGCATGAGGCTGCCCGGCTGGTCGGAGGCGGCAATGAGCACGGGAAAGGTCGCCGCGGCGCTGAGCTCGTCGACGCCGCCCGCCTGGATGCCGCCGACCAGTGGATCGACCATCCGCTCCACCACGGGTCGGCCCAGCCGGTCCCCGACGATCTGGCCCACCGAACGGTCCCCGAAGGTCATGCCGGTGCGGAGGTGGGGTTTGACCAGGTCCTTCGCCACCCCGATGGACTCGATCGGGCTCAGGATCCCCGACCTGAAGAGGGGCCACCATCTCGTGGGCACGCCCAGGTTCAGCCCCTCGGGCATCATGCGCAGGCGGCCCCGTGCCCAGATCGATGCGCCCGAGGCGCCCACGGCCACCAGGGTGTCCTCGAGGCCGAGCTCGGCACACAGGTCGGTCGCCTCGGGGCGCCGGGCGAGGAACCCGTCGGCGGCGAGGTCGACCCTCCGTCCGGCGAACTCGGTCGACCGCATCTTCCCGCCGATCCTGTCCGACGCCTCGAGGACGTGGACCTCCGGTTCGGGTCCCGAACCCGCAGCTGCGCCGGCCGTGACCAGCTCCCAGGCGGCGGCCAGCCCGGCGATGCCCCCTCCGACGACGGCCACGACCGGCCGGGGCTCGGGCGGACCGCTCACGACGGCGACCGGCCACCGCCGGCGGGCCCTGCGGCACCGGCGGCCGCGGACCGCACGACGTCGGCGAGGAAGCTCACGAAACCGGGGTCGTCGTTGAGCGAGGCGGTCCTGGCGAAGCTGACGCCGAGCGAGTCGGCCAGTCGGCGCGCCTCGATGTCGAGGTCGTAGAGGACCTCGAGGTGGTCCGAGACGAACCCGACCGGGCACACCAGCACCGAGGTGACACCCTCGTCGGCCACCCGCCTCATCTCGACGAGCAGGTCGGGGCCGATCCACGGGTCGGTGGTCCGGCCGGCGCTCTGCCAGGCGACCCCCCAGCTCAGGTCCGGGGCGTCGTCGAGGCCCAGGAGCCCGGCGACGTCCGCTGCCGACTCGGCGACCTGGTCCGGGTAGGGGTCGCCCTCCGCCACCACCCGGAGGGGGAGGCTGTGGGCGGTGAAGAAGACGGCCGTCCGGCCGGCACCCGACGAGTCCAACGCGGCGCGGGTGCGGGCCGCCAGGAGCTCGGCGAACCCGGGGGCCCGGTGCCAGGAGTCGACGGCCGTGAAGCGGAGCGACGCGCCGGCCGCGGCCTGTCCCGCCCGCCGGATGTACTCGCCGGACCCGAGGGACGACTGGTGCGGGGTGAGCACGACGCCGACCACGCGGCCGACGCCGGCCTGCGCCAGCTCGGCCGTGGCCTCCTCGATGGTGGGCGACACGTACTTGGCTCCGTAGCGGACCACGTACCGACCGGGGTCCCGGGCCTCGAGTGCAGCAGCCACCCCGTTCACCTGCGCCCGGGTCCGCTGGGTGAGCGGCGACGTACCGCCGATGGCCCCGTACCGCCCGACCAGCTCGTCGAGGAGCTCGGGGGGAGGGGGGCTGCCCCGGCGGATGGTGGTGTAGAAGGGCTCGATGGCCTCCGGGGTGGCCGGCGTACCGTGCGCCATCACCAGGACCCCGACGGCCTGCCCCGCCGGGTCCGGCCCGTCGGGGGTCGCAGCGGGCCCGGGGGTCGCGGGCCCGGGGTCGCTGTCGGGGGCCACCCCGGTCATCGGACGCCCCGCACCCCGGCCCGTCCCTCGGCGTGGACCAGCTCGACCACCCGCTCGAGGATGGCGGGGTCCGTCTCGGGAAGGACGCCGTGCCCCAGGTTGAAGATGTACCCGGGCGCCCCGCCGGCCCGGTCGAGCACGTCACGGGTCTCCGCCTCCACGACGTCCCAGCTGGTGAGGCACAGGGCCGGGTCGAGGTTCCCCTGCACCGCCACCCCCGGCCCCACGCGGTGCCTGGCCTCGTCGAGTGGCACCCGCCAGTCGATGCCGACCACCTGGCTGCCGGCGGTGGCCATCAACCGGAGCAGCTCTCCGGTCCCCACTCCGAACAGGATGGTGGGCACGTGCGGGTGCGACTCGGCCAGCCCGTCGAAGAGCCGCCGGGTGGCCGGCAGGACCAGGGCCTCGTAGTGACGGGGCGCGAGGATCCCGGCCCAGCTGTCGAACACCTGGACGACCGAGGCCCCGGCATCGATCTGGGAGCGCAGGGAGGCGAGCGCCAGCTCGCCCAGCCGGTCTACGAGCTCGTGCCAGACGGCCGGTTCACCGTGCATGAGGGCCTTCACCCGGGTGAAGTTCTTGGAGGGCCCGCCCTCCACCAGGTAGCTGGCCACGGTGAACGGGCCCCCGGCGAATCCGATGAGCGGGACGTGCAGCTGTCCGGCCAGGATCCGCACCGCCTCGATGACGTAGGGCGTGTCGATCTCGGGCTCGAGCGGGCGGAGGCGCGCCAGGTCCTCCTTCCGGCGGAACGGGTCGGCCACCACGGGGCCGGTGCCCGGCGCGATGTCGACCCCGAACCCGATGGCTGCCACCGGGACGACGATGTCGGAGAAGAAGACGGCGGCGTCCGTGCCGTAGCGGTCGACCGGCTGGAGGGTCAGCTCGGCCGCCAGCTCCGGTCGGGCGATGGCGTCGAGGATGCTGCCCGGCCCGCGTGCCGCCCGGTACTCGGGGAGCGCCCTACCGGCCTGCCGCATGAACCAGACCGGCACGTGGTCGACGGCGAGCCCGCGGCAGGCCCTCAGGAACGCCGAGTCGTCGAAGGGCCCGGCTGCCGGCGCGTCCACGTCCCGACCCACCGCCGGCCTCAGTGGGGCGCCGACAGGGCATGGACCGGCGCCGCGTCACCCGGCGTGCCAGTTCCAGCGGGTTCGGCCATGGCGAGAGTCTACGAGAGCCGGTCGGCCCCCGAACGACAGTCCGCCCGTCGCGTCCCTGCGGGCGGGGGCATACAATCGAGGGTTCCCCTGAGCAGGCGGGGGCCCGCAGATCGGAGGTGGAGGTGGAAGAGGAGCGCCAGGCCGAGCAGGAGTTCGTCGACATGGCCTACGCACGCCTCGACGCCATGCGGAGCGACGCCAACTCGATGATGGAGGGCGTGCTCGACCTCGGAAGGGGCGGGACGTTCCAGTCCCGGACCGAACGCGACGTGATCGTCCGGACCAGCCTGGCCCGGCTCGAGCAGCTGGACATCGGCGACCAGGCCCTCACCTTCGGGCGGATCGACCGGCTGGTCGAGGGCCCCGAGGGTGCCGCGTCCACCGAGCGCCGTGGTGCCCCCGGGGCGAACGGCTCCGGCCCCGCCGGTCGGCCGGAGGGCCGGGGGAGCGAGGCGGAAGCCCGGGCGGAGACCGAGACGTTCCACATCGGCCGTCTCGCCATCCACAGTGCCGACCACGACCCCCTGGTGGTCGACTGGCGGGCCCCGATCGCCGAGCCCTTCTACCGGGCCACCGGGCGGGACCCGCAGGGCCTCGTGCTCCGCCGCCACCTCGCCCTCGAGGGCCGGCGGGTGGTCGGGCTGGAGGACGAGCGGTTCAACGGGCCCGGTGGCGGGGAGCCGTCACCGGGGGAGGTGTCGGCCGGCGAGGGCTTCGGGGGTGACGGCGTCGAAGGCGACGGTGAGGCCGGAGGCGAGCTGATCGTCGGGGACCTTCCCATCGGTGGGCCGGCCGCCCTGCTCGCCGCCCTCGACCGGGCCCGGTCCGGTCGGATGACCGACATCGTCTCGACCATCCAGCGCGAGCAGGACGAGATCATCCGGGCCCCCCTGAGCGGGGTGCTCATCGTGCAGGGCGGACCGGGGACGGGGAAGACCGCGGTCGCCCTCCACCGGGCCGCCTACCTCCTCTACACGCACCGGTTCCCGCTCGAGCGCCAGGGGGTGCTCGTGGTGGGCCCCAATCCCCTCTTCCTGCGCTACATCGAGCAGGTGCTCCCGTCACTGGGCGAGACCGGCGTGACGTTGTCCACCGTGTCGGGGCTGGTCCCCGAGGTCCGCATCACCGGTGAGGGCGACGCCGACGTCGCCCGCCTGAAGGGCGACGCCCGCATGGCGAAGTTCATCGCCCGGGCCGTCCGGTCACGCCAGCGTGCGCTTCCGGTGGAGGTCGCCGTCCCCTACGGAGCGCTGGTGCTGCACCTCTCGGTCGAGGACAGCAGACAGATCGTCGACACGGTGCGGCGGCGGCCCGGGACCCACAACGCCCGGCGGCGGATGGTCGAGCAGGCGGTGGCCCAGCTGCTGGCCGACCGCGCCCGCCAGACCCAGCAGACGCTCGGGGTCGGCGTGCCGGCGTCGGTCACCGCATTCCCCGGGTACGAGGACCCCTCGGAGTTGGACGACGAGGAGTTCGACCTCGAGGACTTCTCCCGCAAGGTGCGGCGGGTCCCCGAGCTGGCCGAGGCGCTCGACCGGATGTGGCCGCGGCTGTCGCCCCACGAGCTGCTCCACGACCTGTTCGGCGCCCCGCCGCTGATCGCCGCGGCGGGTAGGGGCCTGCTCACCTCCGACGAGCAACAACTCCTGAGGCGGCCCCGTTCGCCCTCGTTCGAAGAGGTGGCCTGGACCCCGGCGGACGCGGCCCTGGTCGACGAGGCCCGCAACCTGCTCGGACCGAGGAACGGCAGTGGCGAGGACGGGGTCCGCAAGTACGGCCACATCGTGGTGGACGAGGTCCAGGACCTGTCGCCGATGCAGTTGCGGATGCTGACCCGCCGTTCACTGTCCGGCTCGATGACCGTGGTCGGGGACATCGCCCAGGCGACCGCCCCCTGGGCCCCCTCCTCGTGGTCGGACATCACCGAGCACCTGCCCCGCCGTCGGCCGGCCCGCACGGTGGAGCTGACCGTGAGCTACCGGACCCCCGCCGAGGTCCTGGCGGTGGCCACCAGGGTGCTGGCGGTCGCTGCCCCCGACCTGACCCCGCCCCGGCCGGTCCGCCGCACCGGCGAGGAGCCGAGGATGATCGCCGTGCGCGACGCGGAAGGGGGCCTCGACGGGGTGACCGTTGCCGACCTGGCGCGGCGTGTGGCCGAGGTCGCCGGTGACGAGGTGGTGGCGGTCAGGCCCGGCCGCGTGGCCATTCTCGCCCCGTCGACGCTCCTGCCGGCGGTGTCCGACGCGCTGGCAGCCATCGGACTCCCGGTGGTCGACGCCCGGGACATGAGGAAGGGCGGCCTGTCCGAGCCGCTGGTGCTGCTGGCCGCCGATGCGACCAACGGGCTGGAGTTCGACTCGGTGGTGGTGGTGGAGCCGGGCCTGATCGCCGGCGAGACGGCGAGAGGCCTGCGGACCCTGTACGTGGCCCTCACCCGGCCCACCCAGCACCTCACCGTGGTCCACCTGTCCCCTCCGCC
>Ga0182030_10025067_pt1 | contig 10899 bp, 10 predicted proteins | sample 812S3MmetaG_FD_121299 | JGI IMG/M metagenome (GOLD analysis project Ga0182030, IMG submission 121299) | Permafrost microbial communities from Stordalen Mire, Sweden - 812S3M metaG (Illumina Assembly) | ecosystem: Environmental > Terrestrial > Soil > Wetlands > Permafrost | place: Sweden... | reverse complement strand
CGTGTTGGGGTAGGTGCTGGCCAGGGCATGTTCGGTGGCCGCGATGGAGTCGACCGCACGGCAGAATGTGGCGGCGTTGGCCCGATAGTCCGCGCTACTGACGGGGTCGATCGCGGCGAGCCGGTCGGCGATGGTGGTGGCGACGGCCTTGACGACATAGAGGTCATAAAAGACGTGCTCGTTGGGTGGGTGTTCATCGCCCGCTTTCGGGAGAAACGAGAAGGCATCCACCGGCTTGATTTTCTGATGCTTCGATAGCACGTCATCGACCCAGCCGTCATAACCGCCGCCGTTGAAGACCACCAGCGCGGCGTCGATGATGGCGGCGGCGTCCGAGGGGCTCGCCTGGTAGGTGTGCGGATCGACAGTGGCGCCGGACAGGATGGACTTGACGGTGTCGTGGCGGCCGGCGACGGCACTGGCAACGCTGCCCCACACATCGGTGGACGCCACCACGGTGGCCGCGCCCGAATGCGGCGAGCCGCCGGCTGCGCAGCCCGTGAGCGCGGCCAAGCCAATCGCGACGGTTGACAACCAACGCGTCACAGCGACCAGTGCCATTCGTGTTCCATCCGTGTGTGATTTGGGCTGAGCGGCTCTCGCCACCATCTCATACTAATGAAAATCGTTTCCATTAGGAAGTGGCGGGTCAGCGCCTGATAGGCGCGCACGCGGATGCGCTGTAGCGTCACCGACCGTGAGGCCCACACCGCGTCGGCGTGCGACTCTGGCGTCGTTGGCGGCCGAACTCAAGGTTTCGCGCACCAGCATCTCGAACGCCTTCAACCGTCCGGATCAGCTCTCGCCCGATCTACGTGAGCGGATTCTCGAGACCGCTAAACGACTGGGGTATGCGGGACCCGATCCAGTGGCGCGATCGTTGCGGACCCGCAAAGCCGGCGCGGTGGGTCTGGTGATTGCCGAGCCGTTGACCTATCTCTTCAGCGATGCGGCAGCGCGGGATTTCGTGGCGGGAGTGGCGCAATCCTGCGAAGAGCAGGGCCAGGGTCTGCTGCTTGTTGCGATCGGGCCCAGCCGGAGCCTGGAGGACGGGCAAGCCGCGGTCCTGGGCGCCGGGGTCGACGGCTTCTTGGTGTATTCGGCCTGCGACGACGATCCCTGCCTACAGGTGGTACTGCAGCGCGGCCTGCCCGTTGTGGTGGCTGACCAACCCAAGGGACTTTCCGGGGTGTCCCGGGTCGGAATCGACGACCGCGCGGCAATGCGCGAGCTGGCCGACTACGTGCTGAGCCTGGGCCACCGCGAGATCGGGCTGCTGACCATGCGGCTGGGCCGAGACCGTCGTCAAGGGCTGGCCGACGCAGCGCGGCTGCGGTCGCTGACCTTCGACGTGCAGCGCGAACGCATCTTCGGCGTGTGGGACGCGATGCAGGCCGCCGGGTTGGATCCGGATTCGCTGACCGTGGTGGAAAGCTACGAGCACCTGCCGTCGTCGGGTGGCGAGGCGGCCAAGGTGGCCCTCGAGGCTAATCCGCGGATCAGCGCGTTGATGTGCACCGCGGACATGTTGGCGCTGTCGGCGATGGATTACCTTCGGGCACATGGTATTTACGTGCCCGGTCAGATGAGTGTCACCGGATTCGACGGGGTACCGGAGGCGATCAGCCGCGGGCTGACCACAGTGGCGCAGCCGAGCCTGCGCAAGGGCCACCGGGCGGGCGAGCTGCTCTTGACGCCGCCCCGGTCGGGTCTGCCGGTTGTCGAACTCCTGGACACCGAACTGATTCGGGGGCGCACCGCGGGGCCTCCGGCCTAGCTGCCGTGCGTATCGCCGATCAACAGTCGCACGGCCAGGTCCAGCCGCTTACTGACGTCGGTTGCCGAGGCGCGTCGGGTGAGCCATGCCAGCAGGTTCGACAGCCACACGTCCGAGATCACCCGAGCGATGTGGTACTGGTCCTCGGTCGGTTCGCCGTCACTCATGGCCCGCGCGAACATGGAATCGATGAGCTTCTCGACCTGATCGACCTCGCTGGCCGCCGACGCGTCGGCGAAGACGTAGGCGCGTGTCATCGCCTCGGTTAGCAGCGGATTGCGCTGCATCGCCCGATTGAGCTTGCCCACCATGAAATTCAGCCGCTGAAACGGTGTTCCGCCGGCCACGGCGGAGCGGTCGGTCTTGGCATCGATGCGGCTGAACTCACGGCCCAGCGCCGACACGAGCAGGTGCACTTTCGACGGGAAGTAGCGGTACAACGTCCCCACCGCCACATCGGCCCGATCCGCGACGGCACGCATCTGAACCGCCTCGTAGCCGCCCTTCGACGCGATGGCCATGGTGGCATCCAGGATGCGCTTGCGGCGCTCCCGTTGTGCCTCCGAGCCAAGCTCGGACTCAGCCAGTACCGCCACGTTCATGACCTCGCGCGGCTGCGAGTCTGAAACGCGGCCGGAGTTCGTGTTCGCTGGCGACATCTGACGCGTTGCTCCTCTTCCGGGCGGTTCGTTCGCAAACGATAACCAACTCGAGTGTGAATTTCCCACCTCTGTCCGGTCGGGACAACGATTTGTCCTGCTGCAATGGCATTCGACTTGACGGTCGATCGCTGGCACTATTAGAACACGTTCTAGTGGGCAGTAGCGCCCCTTGTTGTCACGTTGTATTCAGGACGCGGAGGGCTTTAGGTGGTAGCGACCGTCACCGACGAACAGTTCGCGGCGCGAGAGTTAGTGCGTGATTGGGCCCGCAACACCACTTCTGGGCCGGGCGGAACCGCGGCGATCCGCGAGGTCGAGCAGGGAGAGATCGACGCCTGGCGGCCCGTGTTCGCTCGCCTGGCTGACCTGGGAATCTTCGGTGTCGCGGTGCCGGAGGACGCCGGCGGCGCCGGTGGCAGCATCGAGGATCTGTGCGCGATGGTCGAAGAGGCGGCCAAGGCGCTGGTGCCCGGGCCGGTAGCGACCACCGCGCTGGCCAGCCTGGTGGTCTCCGATCCCGAATTGTTGGCCGAACTGGCCTCCGGTGCACGGTTCGCGGGAGTGGCACTCGATGCGGATGTGGAGTTCGACAGTTCGAAAGCGCAGGCGTCGGGCACCGCCGCTTTTGTGTCGGGCGCCGCAGCCGGTGGGGTGCTGGTGCTGCCCGCAGGCGGGCGATGGCTGTTGGTCGACACCAACAGCGACGGGGTGCAGGTGGAGCCGCTGCAGGCGGCCGACTTTTCCCGGCCGCTGGCCCGGGTGGTGCTGAACTCGGCGCCGGCGACCGTGCTCGAAGCGTCCCGAAAGCGGGTCGAGGAACTGGCCGCGACCGTGCTGGCGGCCGAAGCGGCCGGTGTGACCCGGTGGTCGTTGGAGACCGCGGTCGACTACGCCAAGGTGCGTGAGCAGTTCGGCAAGCCGATCGGTAGCTTCCAGGCGATAAAGCACCTGTGCGCGGAAATGCTCTGCCGCGCCGAGCAGGCCGAGGTGGCCGCCGCGGACGCGGCTCGCGCTGCCGCCGATCCCGAACCCGATCAGTTCTCGATCGCGGCCGCCCTGGCCGCGAGCACCGGCATCGCCGCCGCGAAGGCCAACGTCAAAGACTGCATCCAGGTGCTCGGAGGTATCGGCTGCACCTGGGAGCACGACGCACATCTGTACCTGCGCCGCGCACACGCCATCGGCCAGCTGCTGGGTGGTGCCGAGCGCTGGTTGCGCCGCATCACCGCGCTGACTCAGGACGGGGTCCGGCGACGCTTGAGCATCGACCTCACCGAGGTTGAAGGACAGCGGCCCGAGATCGCTGCGGCCGTCGCCGAGATCGCCGCGTTGCCCCAAGAGAAGCGGCAGGTGGCCTTGGCCGAGGCCGGCCTGCAAGCGCCGCACTGGGCCGCGCCGCACGGGCGCGGCGCGTCACCGGCCGAGCAGCTGCTGATCGATCAGGAGATGGCGGCGGCCGGGGTGGCGCGGCCCGACCTGGTGATCGGCTGGTGGGCGGCGCCGACGATCCTCGAGCACGGCACCCCGGAACAGGTCGAGCGCTTCGTCCCGGCCACCATTCGCGGCGAATTCCTTTGGTGCCAGCTTTTTTCCGAGCCGGGAGCCGGCTCCGACCTGGCGTCGCTGCGTACCAAGGCGGTGCGGGGTGACGGTGGCTGGCTGCTGACCGGGCAGAAGGTTTGGACGTCGGCCGCGCACAAGGCGCGATGGGGTGTGTGCCTGGCGCGCACCGACCCGGACGCCCCGAAACACAAGGGCATCACCTACTTCTTGGTCGACATGTCCGCACCCGGCATCGAGATCCGGCCGCTGCGTGAGATCACCGGCGACTCACTATTCAACGAAGTGTTCCTGGACAACGTGTTCGTGCCCGACGAGATGGTGGTGGGCGCGGTGAACGACGGCTGGCGGCTGGCGCGGACCACGCTCGCGAATGAGCGGGTCGCGATGGCCAACGGGACCGCGCTGGGAAACCCGATGGAAGAGTTGCTCGAAGTGCTGGCGAAGATCGACCTGGACGCCGCACAACAGGACCGGCTGGGGCGGTTGATCGTGACCGCCCAGACGGGCGCGCTGCTGGACCAGCGCATCGCCCAGCTCGCCGTCGGCGGCCAGGACCCCGGCGCCCAATCCAGCGTGCGCAAACTCATCGGGGTCCGCTACCGCCAGGCGTTGGCCGAATTCACGATGGACGTGTCCGAAGGCGGCGGGTTGGTGCACAGTCGCGCGGTGTTCGATTTCCTGAACACCCGGTGCCTGACGATCGCGGGCGGGACCGAGCAGATCCTGCTCACCGTGGCCGCCGAGCGACTGCTTGGGTTGCCCCGCTAAGAGCCTTTTGGGCGGCGAGATTGCCGCTATGGCTGTGATTTCTCGGCAACCACAACCCTGGGCGCAATCTCGACGCGTTACGAGAACGTCGTCTGCGCGCAGGTGCTGGGCGAGGTGATGTTGACCCCGCTGTAGACCACCTGAATGTGGGTGCAGGTGATGACGTTGGAGTCGGTCTTGGGTTGGCCCGTCGACCAATCGGTGGAGTCGATGCGGCCGGTCGTCTGGTACTTGTCCGGCGGCCCTTCAGCGAAGTAGACGGTGGTGATCTCGTCGGTCCCCATCGATTTCATGACCCGCTCGTATTGGCCGTTCGCGTGCGCGTCGAGGTAGGCCATCCGGTCCGATGATCGGATCTCGGTGGTTTGACGGGCCCACAGGTCGTGCGGGAAGCCGGTCACACCGTCGGGCGTGCGCATGTCGGCCCCGGCGGTGAAGTCGCAGTGCCCATCGGATTTGAAGCAGTTGAGGAACATATGTGTTTCCAGCTGGTTGGGGCCGTCCAACGGGATCAGAGTGGTGGCGGTATTGCTGGCCGCCGCGCAGATCGGGGTGGGCAAGAAGGTCAGCATGAGGCCGATGGCTGTCGAGCCCGTTACCAGCCGCATCATCGGAGCAACCTTTCCGTCAACCAACAGAACTTAACTCCGCGACTATTCGTCGTAGGTGACTTCCACCGAATCAGATTCCGGGTGAGATTGACAGGCCAGAATTAGCCCGTCGTCCAGATCGTCCTGCTCTAAGACGTCGTTGACTTCCATGTTGACCTTGCCGCTGCGCAGGGTGCAGGCGCACGCGCCGCAGTGGCCTTCCCGGCACGAGAACGGCGCATCGAGTCCCTTGGCCAGCAAGATGTCGAGCAGCTTGGCATTGCGCGGCCATGACACCGTGTGGGTTTCGCCGTCCAGCTCGACCACGGCGGTGGCCGGCGGCTGGTCGCCCTCGGCGGTGTCCTCGATGGTCACTGCCGCGAATGGATCTGACTCCAGCGACTTGAATACCTCGATATGCACTTGTGCGGCAGGCACTTTCAGTGCTTCGAGGGCCTGGCGCGCGGCGTCCATGAATGGGCCGGGCCCGCAGATGAACGCATGCCGATCGGTGAACGGCGTGGCCAGCGTCGCCAGCGCGGTCGCGCTGGGCAGTCCCTGCAGCGATTCCAGCCAGTGCACCACGGTGAGCCGGTCGGGATACTTCGCGGAGAGCTCACGCAGCGCGTCGGCGAAGATCACCGACCGTTCGTCGCGGTTGGCGTAGAGCAGCGTCACCTGCCCGCTGCCTTCGGCGAGTGCCGATTTGCAGATCGACATGACCGGCGTGATCCCGCTGCCGGCGGCCAGCAGCAGGAAGTCGCCGTCGAGTGTCTTGGGCACGAAGGTGCCCGACGGGGCCAGCACGTGAATCCGCATGCCGGCCTGTGCGTGGTCGCAGAGCCAGTTCGACGCGTATCCGTCGGCCGTGCGCTTGACGGTGACGGTCAGCGCGTCATCGGTGAACGGCGAGCTGCACAGCGAGTAGCAGCGCGCCACCGAACCGGTGCGGTCGCTGGGGATGCGCAAGGTCAGGAACTGGCCGGGCGCGTAGCGCAGCCGCTGGGGCGGGATGGCGGAGTCGCCGGGTTCGTCCGGCACCGCGAACACCAGCGACCGCGCATCGTCGGTTTCGTCGATCACCTCGGCGATCTGCAGTTCAAGGACGTGGTCGCCGAGCGGCTCGTCGGGAATCGCTTCCGTCAAGACCCGTCCTCCCTTTCATCACAACTAGAACATGTTACAGAAAAGCGGATTCATACCGCCACCAGCCGCAGGCATACCCTCCTCGACTAAAATCGGAACGTGTTCTAGTCTGCTGTGTAAGTCCGCACTCCCGGGAGGCAAACGTAGTGACGTCCATTCAACAGCGTGATGTGCAGTCGGTGTTGGCTGGCATCGATGATCTGCTTCCGCGGATTCGCGAGCGCGCTCAGGCGACTGAAGACCTACGCCGACTGCCCGAGGAGACCGTCCAGGAGCTCGATGAGGTCGGTTTCTTCACCCTGTTGCAGCCGGAACAGTGGGGCGGGCTGCAGTGCGATCCCACGCTGTTCTACGAGGCGGTGCGGCGGCTGGCCAGTGCGTGTGGTTCGACCGGCTGGGTGAGTTCGATCATCGGCGTGCACAACTGGCACCTGGCGTTGTTCGACCAGGAGGCGCAGGCGGAGGTCTGGGGCGACGACCCCAAGACCCGGGTGTCGTCGTCGTATGCCCCGATGGGTGCCGGCGTGGTGACCGATGGCGGCTATCTGGTCAACGGCTCGTGGAACTGGTCGTCGGGATGTGATCACGCCACCTGGGCGTTCCTCGGCGGCCCCGTCATCAAGGACGGCCGGCCAGTCGACTTCGGCAGCTTCCTGATCCCGCGCAGCGAGTACCGCATCGACGACGTGTGGCACGTGGTCGGCCTGAAGGGCACCGGCAGCAACACCGTCGTCGTCAAGGACGTCTTCGTCCCGCGGCACCGGTTCTTGTCCTACAAGGCGATGAACGACGGCACGGCCGGTGGTTATCAGACCAACACCGCCGCGGTCTACAAAATGCCTTGGGGCACAATGCATCCCACCACGATCTCGGCGCCGATCGTCGGTATGGCCTACGGCGCGTACGACGCCCACGTGGAACACCAGGGCAAGCGGGTGCGCGCGGCGTTCGCCGGAGAGAAGGCCAAGGACGACCCGTTCGCCAAGGTCCGCATCGCCGAGGCGGCCAGTGACATCGACGCCGCGTGGCGCCAGCTGAGCGGCAATGTCGCCGACGAGTACGCGCTGTTGTCCGCCGGCAAGGAGATCCCGTTCGACTTGCGTACCCGGGCGCGCCGCGATCAGGTCCGCGCCACCGGACGCGCAATCTCGTCAATCGACCGGTTGTTCGAGGCGTCCGGCGCTACTGCGTTGGCCAATGATGCACCGGTGCAACGGTTCTGGCGTGACGCCCACGCCGGCCGGGTGCATGCCGCCAACGATCCGGAACGGGCCTACGTGATCTTCGGGAACAACGAGTTCGGGTTGCCTCCCGGCGACACCATGGTCTAAGCCATGGCAGTGACTCAGTCCAAGACCGAGGGATTGACCTTCGAGTCCACCTCGCGCTTCGCAGAGGTGGACGTGGACGGGGCGCTGAAGCTGCACTACCACGAAGCGGGCGTCGGGAACGACCAGACGGTGGTGCTGCTGCACGGTGGCGGTCCCGGGGCGGCGAGCTGGACGAACTTCTCGCGCAACATCCCGGTGCTGGCGCAGCAGTTCCATGTGCTGGCCGTGGATCAGCCTGGCTACGGCCACTCGGACAAGCGAGCCGAGCACGGCCAGTTCAACCACTACGCGGCACGGGCGCTCAACGGCCTCTTCGACCAGCTCGGCCTGGGACGTGTTCCGCTGGTGGGCAATTCGCTCGGCGGTGGCACCGCGGTGCGATTCGCGCTCGACTACCCCGACCGGGCCGGCCGGCTGGTGCTGATGGGCCCGGGCGGGCTGAGCGTCAACCTGTTTGCGCCCGACCCCACCGAAGGCGTCAAACGCCTGGGCAAGTTCTCTTCTCAGCCCACCCGGGAGAACCTCGAGGCATTCCTGCGGGTGATGGTCCACGACCAGAAGTTGATCACCCCGGAGTTGGTGGATCAGCGTTTCGAGTTGGCCAGCACGCCGGAATCGCTGACGGCGACGCGGGCGATGGGAATGTCGTTCTCCGGGGCCGATTTCGAGCTCGGCATGATGTGGCGCGAGGTGTACAAACTGCGTCAGCCGGTGCTGCTGATCTGGGGTCGCGAGGACCGGGTCAACCCACTGGACGGCGCATTGGTCGCGCTGAAGACCATTCCGCGTGCGCAACTACATGTATTCGGGCAATGTGGACACTGGGCGCAGGTGGAGAAATTCGACGAGTTCAACAAGCTCACCATTGATTTCCTGGGAGGTGCGTGATGAGCATCCGCTCGCTGGGCTATCTCCGTATCGAGGCCACCGACATGGCGGCCTGGCGCGATTACGGGCTGAAAGTTCTCGGCATGGTCGAGGGCAAGGGCAGCATCGAAGGTGCGCTATATCTGCGGATGGACGATTTCCCGGCTCGGTTGGTGATCGTGCCGGGCGAGCATGACCGGCTCATCGAAGCCGGGTGGGAATGCGCGAATGCCGTGGGCCTGCAAGAGATCCGGGACCGGCTCGACGTCGAGGGCACACCCTACAAAGAGGCCACCGCCGCCGAACTGGCTGATCGGCGGGTGGACGAGATGATCCGGTTCTCAGACCCGTCCGGCAACTGCCTGGAGGTCTTCCACGGCGCCGCCTTGGAGCACCGCCGCGTGGTCAGCCCATACGGGCACAAGTTCGTCACCGCTGAGCAGGGCCTGGGACACGTGGTGTTGACGACCCGCGACGACGAAGAGACATTGCACTTCTACCGGGATGTACTGGATTTCAAGCTGCGTGACTCGATGCGGCTGCCGCCCCAGGTGGTCGGCCGTCCCGCCGACGGAGCGCCGGCCTGGCTGCGGTTCTTGGGCTGCAACCCGCGCCACCACAGCCTCGCGTTCATGCCCGGGGAGACCCCCAGCGGCATCGTGCACCTGATGGTCGAGGTCGGAGAGGCCGATGACGTGGGCTTGTGCCTGGATCGCGCGCTGCGACGCAAGGTGCCCATGTCGGCAACCCTGGGCCGCCACGTCAACGACCTGATGCTGTCCTTCTACATGAAGACACCCAGTGGGTTTGATATCGAATTCGGTTGTGAGGGTAGACAAGTCGAAGACCACGACTGGATCGCCCGGGAAAGCACCGCCATCAGCCTGTGGGGCCACGACTTCAGCGTCGGCTTTCGCGGCTAGCCATCATGTCGGCACAGATTGATCCGCGGGCCTTCCGGCAGGTGCTGGGTCAGTTCTGCACCGGGATCACGATCATCACCACCGTGCACGACGACGTGCCGGTCGGCTTTGCCTGCCAGTCGTTCGCGGCGCTTTCGCTGGACCCGCCGTTGGTGTTGTTCTGCCCGACGAAGGTGTCGCGGTCCTGGAAAGCCATCGAGGCAAGCGGCCGGTTCTGCGTCAATGTGCTGACCGAAAGCCAGAAACACGTCTCGGCCCGATTCGGCTCCAAGGAGCCGGACAAGTTCGCCGGTATCGATTGGCACCCTTCGGAACTCGGCTCGCCCGTCATCGACGAGTCACTGGCCTACATCGACTGCACGGTGGCATCGGTCCATGACGGCGGCGATCATTTCGTAGTGTTTGGAGCGGTCGGCTCGCTTTCGGAGGTCCCGAAGATCAAACCCCGGCCACTGCTGTTCTATCGCGGCGACTACACCGGCATCGAGCCGGACAAGACCACCCCGGCCCAGTGGCGCGACGACCTGGACGCGTTTCTCACTACCACGACTCAGGACACCTGGCTGTAGGGCTTCCGAGGGAACGCAGCACCACTGCGGAACATCAAGGGGGAACATTCCGCAGTGGCGCTACGAAGCTCTGGCCCAGTCTCAGCGGGGCGTTCCGCGATGCGTTTCCTGCCGCACGGCGTCCGCGTCGGTCGGCGCTTGCGCCGACTCGGCCGACCATGCCTCGCTACGGTCGGACGCGGGCTCGTCGGCCTCGCGATCCTGCTTGCCGGTCTTCGGGTCGATGCGGTCGGCGTGGTCCCACCGCTCTTGGAGTTGCTCGCGCGATGCCGCGGCGTCGCTCTGATGCTGGGTCGCATGCTCCTGCAGCCTGGCGGCTTCGGCCGCCTTGACCTCGGCCTCGGCTTGTGCGGCACGCGCTTTGGCGGCAGTTTCGGCAGCCAGCGCCTCGCGGCGCTCGAGCTTGGCCGAATCCAACTTGGCTTGCTCACGAATCTCTTCGGCCTGCCGGTGGCGGCGGCGATTCCTGGCGATGTTGAGTGCCACGACCAAGGCGGCGATCAATAGAACTGCTACTACTGTGGCGATCACGATCCACGTGGTGCTGGACATCAGGGGCTCCCGTTATCTGTGAGGTGGCGTTTCTTGTAGCCCGTCCCCAACCGATTCCCCATATTCGACACAAATAAAACAAGGAAAGATCGAGCACCGGCCCGAGCCGCGTTGAGCAGGCTTTTTAGTGGGCTTAGGTGGTTTCCGGTGT
>Ga0182030_10025066_pt1 | contig 10899 bp, 11 predicted proteins | sample 812S3MmetaG_FD_121299 | JGI IMG/M metagenome (GOLD analysis project Ga0182030, IMG submission 121299) | Permafrost microbial communities from Stordalen Mire, Sweden - 812S3M metaG (Illumina Assembly) | ecosystem: Environmental > Terrestrial > Soil > Wetlands > Permafrost | place: Sweden... | reverse complement strand
CGGAATATTTTACGACTATCTTGAGGGCGATTGGGACGCGGGTTTCGCCTTCACGCAGGACGTCGGCCGCGCTTTCCTGCGCGTCTATCCCGAACTGGTGGCGAAGAATTTCACGGCGCCCTGGCGCGAGGCCGAGCGCGAAGAACAGCTGGTGCGCCGCGGCCGCTACGTCGAATTCAACCTGCTTTATGACCGCGGCACGATTTTCGGCCTCAAAACCGGCGGCAATGTGGAATCGATTTTGTCGTCCATGCCGCCCGTGGTGAAGTGGCCTTAGCGTCAAGTTTTATCGAAACGCGCCGGCGATCAGAAATATTCCGCCGATCAACACCACCGCGTCCAAAATCGCGGTGTGCACGTGCACTGGCATCCGTTCGACAAAAGCGCGCGCCAGAAACGCGCCCGGTAGCGCGACAATGCCGATCAGCAAAGCGAAACTGACAACCTGCGCGGTCAAGACGCCGGCCAGTCCGAACACCGACACCTTCACTATGCCGATCACGATCGAAATTACCGCATCGGTGGCGATGACGCCGGCGCCCTCGACGCCCGCCGCCATCAACAGCGAAAGCAGGATCACGCCCGAACCCGCGGTGCCGCCGACCACCACGCCATAGCCGACGGCGCCGAGCGCCAGGCCGCGGTCGCCGACCTGCACGCCGTGATATTTCAACAGCCGCCGCAGCGGCACGCTCAGGATCAGCATGCTGCCGATCACCAATGCGGCGCCGGCATTGGTGAGCTTGGTATAGCCCCAGGCGCCGAGCACGCAGGTCGGCACCGCCATGACCAGCACAATGCCGGCGCGCCGCCAGTCGACATATTTCAGAAATGCGGCGGCCCGGCTGGAATTGGAAAACAGCGCCGAGATGGCGATGATCGGCACGATCGGTTCGGCGCCGACCAGCGGCACCAGCACCAGCGGCATCAGCGCGCCGGTGCCATAGCCCGACACGCCGCCGACCAGCGATGCAAACAGCGCGACGCCGGCAACAAGCGCAAGCTGCCAGAGGGAGATGTCTGCAAAGCCGGAGAGGATGGTCATTCCGTTAAGGCCGCTGCCACTATTCAACGGCGCTCGCTGACGGGAGGGCTATCGTCTCTACCTTGGACAAGTCGAGCTTACGAGAGGCATGGTCGATATCAAAGCCGACGACATCGCCATTTGCGTCGAGATCGACTACCAAGCCCTCAACAACCTCTCGCGCTTCGATTCCGGCGGCGCTGCTCAACTCAATATAGAGACTGTCCGTTTCTGGATAATAGTGCAGCTTCATGTCTGCTCCTCCCGAAAATTCCGATCAAAGTAGCGTGTCGTTTTCAACTTTGCCTCACTGCGTCGGCGATTCCCGCAAGCGCATCCGCGTCCATCGGAAATTCCGCCGCGATCCAGGCTTTTTCGGCCGCGGCCAGCGCCGCGCCGAGTGCCGGGCCTTTCTCGACGCCGCGCTTTATGAAATCCGCGGCCTTCAATGGAAACACCGGCACGGTCCAGCGCGCGGGAAAGGTCGCGAGCGCACACCAATCCTGATCACTCGACGCGGCGGCCGAGCGGACCCAGCCGAGTAGCGCGTGATCGGTGAAATGTTGCGGCCCCAGCCGGTACAGCAGCGCACGCGCGCTTTGCTCGCCGAATGCCGGCGACATTCGCCGCCAGCCTTCCGCCGTTGACGCCAGCCGCTCGTGCTCGACATTATGCAGCCGCAGCTTTTGCCACAGCCGTTCGGCGTCCTCGGCGACCCAAACCCCAAGCGCGCCCAGCCGGCGCACCGGATCGGGCGCGGCGCCGGCCGCCGCCTCCGCCTTGGCCATGTTTTCGAACGAGCCGAGGTAACTCACGCCGCCCAGCAAGCGCAGCAAGAGCCCGGCATCCGCCATCGAAATAAGCGTCGGCACCGCATGCGGCGCCACCACGAGCTTCATCACTTCCATACGCACGCGCTCGCGCGACAGCCCGTCGAGCCCGGCGCGCCCGGCGATACAGGCGGCAATCCCCTCGGCATAAGGATGGCCGCCGGGACCATAGGCGGCGTGAAAGCGGAAGAAGCGCAGGATGCGCAAATAATCTTCCGCTATGCGCTTTTGTGGATTGCCGATGAAGCGCACGCACCGCCCCGGCAAATCCGCGAGGCCGCCGACATAATCGTAAACCGTGCCATCGCGGCCCACCGATAATGCATTGATGGTGAAATCGCGCCGCTCGGCGTCGGTTTGCCAGTCACGCCCGAAGGCGACCGTGGCGTGGCGGCCGTCCGTTTCCATATCCTTGCGCAGCGTGGTCACTTCGAAGGGCTGCTTGTCGATCACGACCGTGACGGTGCCGTGCTCGATACCGGTCGGCACCGGCTTGAACCCGGCAGCGGTCACGCGTTTGACCACTTCCGGGGGTATAGCCGTGGTGGCGACGTCGATTTCGTGGATCGGCATCTCAAGCAGCGCATTGCGCACCGCGCCGCCGACCACGCGCGCCTCTTCGCCGTCGCCGTCGAGCACTTGCAGCAGACGCGCCAATGCGCCGCCGCTCAGCCACGCCGCGCCCTTGAGGCTGCGGGAGGTCGCGCCCGTCGTCACTTGGCGAGTCACTTGGTTTGCCCCGGCACGAATGTGCCGTCCTCGATATGCGCTGGCACATAGGTCGCGCCGGGCGGCGCGCCGCTGTATTCGGCGAAATAATAAAAGCTCCCGGCCATCAGCAAGAGCGCGACAATGGTAAGCCAGGCGATGCGCGAGGCTGGCCAGGAGTCGGGATGGAAAATGCCGGCCTTGGTCGCCCACAAGAATACCACGTAAAGCGCAAACGGCGTCGCGAACAGCAGGATTTCCGTGAACACCGGGCGGATCATCGATAAATCCGTTCGTGCAGATTGCGCAAAATTCCAGCCGTCACGCCCCAGATATAACGCTCGCCGAAAGTGATGGCGTAATAATGCCGCGTCAGGCCGTCCCAGTCGCGCGCGTGACGCGCGAAATTGGCTTGATCCATGACGAAGGCGAGCGGCACCTCGAACGCACTGTCCACTTCTTTTGCGTTGAGCGCGAGCGTAAAGCCCGGCGCCACGCGCGCGATCACCGGCACAATGCGATAGCCGAGCGTGGTCATGTAAAGATCGAGATAGCCGAGCGGTTCGATATGGCCGCGATCGAGCCCGATTTCCTCGTCGGTCTCGCGCAGCGCGGCAGCCAGCGGATCGGCGTCGGATTTTTCGATCTTGCCGCCAGGAAATGAAATCTGGCCGGGATGGTTGGGCAGATGCTGCGCGCGCTGCGTGAGCAGCACCGTGGGCTCGGCATGATCCACCACACCCACCAGCACCGCGGCCGGGCGGATCGGCCGCACCTCGGCGATTTTCTTCATGACCGGATCGGCGTCGTGGTCGCCGCGCGCCGGCGTGATATTGGGATCGTCGATCGACGCCGGAACGGTTTGCGACAGTCGCGCCCGCGCGCGCACGAAAAATTCGGCGGACGAAAGCTTGGCCACCATATCCATCAGGCAAACTCCCGCACCACGCTGGCTTCGGCCATCGCAAAAAACTCGCCGCCCGAGGCTACGCCGAACATCGCGTTGCCGTCGATCACACGTTCCTCGCCGCGTTCGACCAGATCGTAAAACAGCGAACGCGTCACCTTGGCCCACAGGTCGCTGCGGACATGCAAATAGGGTTTGAGGCCGCCGCTCGCCTCGGCCTCGAACCGCAGCGCGTGACCCGGCTCGGCGTCGACCCAGTCCTCGACATTCGTTCTAAAGCGCAGAATCGGAAGAAGAACATCCTTGTCGGGCCCGATCAATTTGAGTTCGACCGCGAGAAACGGCACGTCTTCGACGACGATCCCGACTTTCTCCACAGGCGTAACCAGGAAATATTTGTCGCCCTCGCGTTTGAGAACCGAGGCGAAAAGTTTGACCAAAGCAGGCCGCCCGATCGGCGTCTTTTGGTAGAACCAGGTACCGTCCGAGGCGATTCGCATATCGATATCGCCGCAAAACGGCGGGTTCCACAGGTGAACGGGCGGAAGTCCGCGCTTTTGGCGCGGTAGCGCCGCCGCGATCCCTTCCAAGCCGCCCGGACCTTGCCCTGCCTTCGCCATGGTTTCCCTACGTATTTGCCTAACCACTTCGCCAGTCTGTTGGCTGTTCGCAACTTTGTGACCGCCGGGGCCTGACGGCGGAAGATAGCGTAAGCTTGGCCTCAGAATGCGGCAGATTCGCCTTAAATAGCGCAGAAAAATCGCCTTGGTGTGTTTGTTGCATATCCCTTAGGCAGCACTTTTGGCAGGTCCAATCGAGCGATAAAAGGAACCGAAATCATGGCGGCGGCAGGCGGCGAAAATCTCGAAAAACTCGAAGATATGATCGTGCGCGCGGCGGAATCGACAGCCGTTCACATTCGTGCGGCGAAAGCCGCCATCGGCGCGGTGATTTTCGGCCAGGACATTGTGGTCGAGCGCGCCTTGGTGACGGTCCTGTCGGGCGGCCATGCGCTGCTGATCGGCGTGCCCGGCCTCGCCAAGACCAAATTGGTCGAGACCATGGGGATTGCGCTCGGCCTTGACGCCAAACGCGTTCAGTTCACCCCCGATTTGATGCCGTCCGACATTCTCGGCACCGAAGTTCTCGAGGAAACGCCCGGCGGCAAGCGTAGCTTTCGTTTCATCGCCGGGCCGGTTTTCGCGCAATTGCTGATGGCCGACGAAATCAACCGCGCCAGTCCGCGCACCCAGTCCGCCTTGCTGCAAGCCATGCAAGAACAACATGTGACGGTCGCCGGCGCGCGCCACGATCTGCCAAAGCCGTTCCATGTTCTGGCAACCCAGAACCCGCTCGAACAAGAAGGCACCTATCCGCTGCCTGAAGCGCAACTCGATCGCTTCCTGATGGAAGTCGATGTCGATTATCCAGACGCCGCCGCCGAGCGCAAAATCCTGTTCGACACCACCGGCGCAGAAGGCATACGCGCCAAAGCGGCGATGACCTCGGAAGACCTGATCGCCGCCCAACGGCTGGTGCGCCGCCTGCCGGTCGGCGAATCCGTAGTCGAGGCAATCTTGCAGTTGGTACGCTCGGCGCGCCCCGGCCCGGAAGCCGGCGATCTCGGCAAGCTGATCTCCTGGGGACCAGGTCCGCGCGCCAGCCAATCGCTGATGCTGGCGGTGCGCGCCCGCGCCTTGCTCGACGGGCGCTTTGCGCCCTCGGTCAACGACGTCCTCGAACTGGCCGAACCCATCCTCAAGCACCGCATGGCACTCACCTTCGCCGCCCGCGCCGAAGGCGAGACCATCACAAATGTGATCAAGCGGCTAAAGGCGCGCATCGGATAACATGGCCGAGCCCCGAGGGAGCGATCCCGAGAACGAAGCGGTTCGCGCGGCCGTCGGCAAAAGCCGAAAGCTCGCCGCGCGTATCCCGCGGCTCATCCTGGAAGCGCGCCGTGTTGCCTCTACCGTGATTCACGGCATGCATGGCCGGCGCCGTGCCGGATCCGGCGAGAACTTCTGGCAGTACCGGCGCTTCATCAACGGCGAGGCATCGCACAATGTCGATTGGCGCCGCTCCGCGCGCGACGATAATCTTTACGTGCGCGAACGCGAATGGGAAGCGTCCCATACCATTTGGCTATGGGCCGATCGTTCGCCCTCGATGGATTTTACCTCGGCGCTTTCGGAATGGAGCAAGCTCGACCGCGCGCTGGTCGTATCTTTCGCGCTCGCCGAAGTTTTGGTGCAAGGCGGCGAGCGGGTCGGCATTCCCGATCTGATGCGGCCGACCTCGAACCGCAACATCATCGAAAAAATGGCGCAGACAATCGTTCACGACACATCCGAGCATCCGAGCTTGCCGCCGAGTTTTTCGCCGGCGCCGTTTTCCGAAGTGCTGCTGCTGTCCGATTTCTGGTCGCCGGTGGCCGAATTCCGCCGCGTCATCGGCCAATTGGCGGCCAATGGCGCGCGCGGCCACGTCGTGCAGGTGGTCGACCCGGCGGAAGAAACCTTTCCCTATTCCGGCCGTATCGAATTCGTCGAACCGGAGGGCTTCGGTTCCATCACCGCCGGCCGCGCCGAGACCTGGCGCGACGACTACCGGAGTTTGCTGGCCAATCACCGCGCGGCGCTACGCGCGGAATGCGAACAATTCGGCTGGAGCTTCACCGTCCATCGCACCGACCGCGGTCCGACCGAGCTTTTATTTGCGATCCATGCGCGCATGGGTGCCGGAGCCCTGCAGACCACCGTCAATAGCCGGCATGCACCGGCGCAGACCAGGGGCCTGGGGTGATCGGCTCGCTGTTCGGCGCGTTTCCGCTAGGCTTTGCCCAACCGCTGGTGCTGCTCGGCATGCTCAGCCTGCCGGTGCTGTGGTGGCTGCTACGGCTGGTGCCGCCGCGGCCGCGCCGGCTCGATTTCCCCCCTACCCGCCTGCTGTTCGATATCTCGCCCAAGGAAGAGACGCCCTCGCATACGCCCTGGTGGCTCACGCTATTGCGGCTGTCGCTGGCGGCATTGTGCATCATCGCCGCAGCCGGTCCGCTGTGGAATCCGCCGCTCGCTACCGCGAGCCGGGCGGCGCCTTTGCTCATCATGCTCGACGACGGCTGGGCGGCCGCCTCGACCTGGGACGCGCGGCTGCGCACCGCCGATGAATTGATCGCGCGCGCCGAGGCCGACAACCGCGGCGTTGCGGTGCTGCCTTTGTCGGAAACCGCGCGCGACATCTCGTTGCAGGTCGCGGCCGCCGCCCGCGTACAGATCAACCAGCTCAAACCCAAGCCGCAAGGCGTCGACCGCAGCGAAGCGCTGCCGCTGATCGAACGCTTTTTGAACGCCACGCCGGATGTGGAAATCGTCTGGCTGTGCGACGGGGTCGATCTCGGCAAAGGCAGCGCCTTCGTCGATGGGCTCAAGCGTGCCATCGGCAGCCATCCGCTCACCATTGTCGAAGGCGGCATTACGCCCGCGCTGGCGCTTGCCGGAGCCGACAACGCCGCCGGGGCGCTGACGGTAAAGGTTCTGCGCGCGCAAACTGGCGGCGCCGACAGCGGCATGGTGAATGCCATCGATCTCAAGGGACTGGCGCTTGGCGAAGCGCGGTTCGCGTTCAAGTCCGGCAGCCGCGAGGCCGATGCCGTTATCGATCTACCGGTCGAGATCCGCAATGACGTGGCGCGGCTGGAAATCGTTTCCCAACGCTCGGCCGGCGCGGTGCAACTGCTCGACAAGCGCTGGCGGCGGCGCACCGTCGGTATTGTGTCCGGCTCGTCCGCCGACCGTTCGCAGCCGCTGCTTGGCGCCACCTATTATTTGTCGCGCGCGCTCAATCCCTTTGCCGATATAAGGCTGGCCGAAGACGTCGGTCCGGCGGAAGCCGTGACGCGTTTTCTCGACCAGCACGTGCCGATGTTGATTCTCGCGGATGTCGGCAATGTCGTGGAGGCGCAAGACCGCCTCAACAAATGGATCGACAACGGCGGCGTGCTGGTGCGCTTTGCCGGACCCCATCTCGCCGCCGGCGATGACGATCTGGTGCCGGTGAAACTGCGCCGCGGCGGCCGTATTCTTGGCGGCAGCCTGAGTTGGGAAAAACCGCAACACCTCGCCGGTTTCTCGCGTGACGGGCCGTTCAACGGCATGGCGGTGCCCGACGATGTGACGGTCACGCGCCAGGTGTTGGCCGAGCCGGATGCACAATTGACCGAGCACACCTGGGCGACGCTGGCCGACGGCACGCCGCTGGTCACTGCCCAGCGCCGCGGCAAGGGCGTCATTGTGTTGTTTCATGTAACGGCTGACACCCGCTGGTCCAATTTGCCGCTGTCGGGCGCCTTCGTCGATATGCTCAGACGCATCGTCTCGCTCGCCGGCGCCACGGCGAATGCCGAAACCGAGGCCGCCGGCAACGCCAGCAACGCCACCAAAACCGCCAACCAGGTCGTGCCCGCGACCCGTGTGCTCGACGGCTTCGGTGCATTTTCCGCTCCGCCCGCTGCGGCGCGGCCGATCCCCGCCAATTTCACCGGGCGCGCCACCGCCGATCATCCGCCAGGCTTCTACGGTCCGCCCGAGGGTCTCGTCGCGGTGAATACGCTTGCACCCGCCGACCGCCCGCTGCCGCTGGATGTATCGCCGTTAAACGCACGCATCGATGTCTATCGCCACGGCGAGCCGCTCGATTTGCGCGGGCCGATATTCCTTGCCGCCCTCGCGCTACTGCTGATCGACGCGATGGTGGTGTTCTGGCTTTCCGGCGGCATGGGGGCCTTGCGCATGCGCCGGCGCGTCGCCGCGAGCCTGCTTGTCGCGGGCCTGGTCGGCGCATTCGCGCTGCATGATCCCGCGCAGGCGCAAGCTCCCGCGCCGGTGCCGCAGTTGACCCAACAACAAGAAGAATTCGCCTTAAAGGCGACGCAGCAAACCCACCTCGCCTACATCATCACCGGCGATGCCGAAGTCGACGCCGTGAGCAAAGCCGGCCTGCAAGGCCTCACGATGTTTCTCGCGCAACGCACCGCGCTGGAGGCCGGTGAGCCGATGGGCCTCGATCCGGCCAAGGACGAACTCGCCTTCTTCCCGATTATCTACTGGCCGGTGTCGCCGACTGCCGCGAAACCATCGCGCGAGGCGCTTGAGCATATCGACACCTACATGAAACGCGGCGGCACCGTTTTGTTCGACACCCGCGACGCCATCGACGCGCCGCCCGGTCCCGGCGGCGAAATGCAGAGCCCCGGCATGGTGGCGCTGCGCTCGATCCTGTCCTCACTCGACATTCCCGAGCTTGAGCCGGTGCCGCGCGATCACGTGCTGACCAAAACCTTTTTCCTGATGCGCGATTTCCCCGGCCGCTTCACCAATGGCCAGCTCTGGGTCGAGGCGCTGCCGGCCGAAGCCGAAGAGGACCCCGGCCGTCCCGCGCGCGCCGGCGACGGCGTATCCTCGATCCTGATCACCTCAAACGATCTGGCCGGCGCCTGGGCGATACGCCCCGACGGCCAGCCCATGCTGCCTTTGGTTCCGGGCGAGCCGCACCAGCGCGAATATGCCTTCCGCTCCGGCGTCAACATCGTGATGTACGCGCTCACCGGCAATTACAAAGCCGACCAGGTTCATATCCCCGCGCTGCTCGAACGGCTGGGGCAGTGAATGTTACTATTGACAATAGTATATTCATATGAAAATTTACTATCGTGTCGAAGCGATAGGAGTTCCCATGAGCAAATATGAGCCGTTGCCCCAGTTCCTAGGTTCTGTCGGCGGTGCCGCGCATCGAATGAGCTTTCACGAAATCGAACGTGTTTTGGGCTTCAAACTACCGAAAAGCGCCTACGAGCATGAGGCGTGGTGGAGCAATAATTCGACCGGTCATTCGCATGCCAAGGCTTGGCTGAAGTTCGGCTGGCGCACGGAAGCCGTGGATCTTGCCGCGCGCAAAGTTACTTTCCAACGTTTGCAGCAAGCCGACAGCGGACCGCAGCCAAAGAGCGATCCTTGGGGTTGTATGGCGGGTACCATAACGATCATGTCCGGCACCGACCTGACGGCTCCCTCAGGCGAAATGTGGAATGCCGAACGAGGGGGGCTGCTCAATGAGTGATCTCCTGCTCGACACCTGCGCTGTCCTTTGGCTTGCACAAGGCTCGGAAATGACCCCGGCATCCCGCACGGCCATCGTTGACCGCAACGTGAATGTGTCGCCGATCAGCGCCTGGGAAATCGCAAACTTGGTGCGCAAGGGACGCCTCGCATCGACGTTGCCGGTGGCGAACTGGTTCCATCAAACCATTGGAAAGATTGCGGCGGTCATCCCGCCGTTGAGCGTCGAAATTCTTGCCGGCTCGTGCAGTTTGCCAGGCTCGCCGCCAGGAGATCCTGCCGATCGAATTATTATCGCTACCGCACGCGAGTCCGACATGACCGTCGTTACGCGCGACCGACAAATACTTGAATATTCGCGCGCAGGCCACGTTCGTACATTGGTATGCTGAACATGAACCTCGGCGTCTCATTCGCACCCTTGGTGCCGGACTATATGGTGTGGGCCGCATTGGCCGCCGCCATTCTGATCGCGGCCCTGTTGCTGGTCGTGCGCAGCCGCGGTGCGTTCATGCGCGCGGGCGCGCTGTTGCTGATGGTACTGGCGCTCGCCAATCCGTCCCTGACGCGCGAGGACCGCGACCCGATTCCCTCCGTCGTCGCCGTCATCGTCGATAAAAGCCCAAGCCAGGATTTCGGCGACCGCAACGCTCAGACCGAGGCGGCGCGCAACATCCTGGTGGAGCGGCTCAAGCGCATTCCAGGCCTTGAAGTGCGCGTGGCCGAAGCCGGCGCCGCCGATGGCGAGACCGACGGCACGCGGCTGTTTTCGGCTCTGTCCTCGACGCTCGCCGACGTGCCGCCCGACCGTGTTGCCGGCGCCATTATGATCACCGATGGGCGCGTGCATGACGTGCCTGCCGACCTGGCCGGTTTGGGCTTTGCCGCGCCCTTGCATGCGCTGATCACCGGCCATGCCGACGAGATCGACCGCCGTATCGCGCTTACGCAAACGCCGCGCTTCGGCATTGTTGGGCAATCGCAGATCATCGGCTTCCGGGTCGAGGATCAGGGCGTCAGCCCCGGCACCGCGCAGGTCACCATCCGGCGCGACGGCGACGTGCTGGAGACGCGCACCGTTACGGTCGGCACCGACGTCAAGCTGAATATGCCGATCCCGCATGCCGGCCCCAATATCGTCGAGGTCGAAGCTTCCCCGCTGGCGAACGAACTCACAACCATCAATAACCGCGCGGTGATCTCGATCGACGGCGTGCGCGACAAGCTGCGCGTGCTCCTGGTGTCGGGCGAACCGCATGCCGGCGAGCGCACCTGGCGTAATCTCTTGGAATCCGACGCTTCCGTCGATCTGGT
>Ga0182030_10025065_pt1 | contig 10899 bp, 8 predicted proteins | sample 812S3MmetaG_FD_121299 | JGI IMG/M metagenome (GOLD analysis project Ga0182030, IMG submission 121299) | Permafrost microbial communities from Stordalen Mire, Sweden - 812S3M metaG (Illumina Assembly) | ecosystem: Environmental > Terrestrial > Soil > Wetlands > Permafrost | place: Sweden... | reverse complement strand
TGGGCCGAATTTCGATCAGTTTGGAGCGCGACGGGGCGGAGATCGTCATCGTGGTGGCGGACGACGGCGCCGGCATCAACGTCAAGCTCATCCGCGAGAAGGCCATTGCACTCGGACTGGCCGACGCCCACGCGAAACTCACCGACGAAGAGGCCGTGCAACTCATACTGGAGCCCGGCTTCAGCACGGCCGGTCATGTCACGCAGGCGGCGGGCCGCGGAGTCGGCATGGATGTGGTCGCCACCGAAGTCAAAAAGCTGGGCGGCGGCTTGTTCATCGATTCGACCGTCGGCAAGGGATCGCGGTTCACCATTCGCCTGCCGTTCACGTTGGCAATCAGTCAGGCGCTGATCGTGCGCGTCGCGGAGGAGACTTATGCCTTGCCGCTGGCGACGGTGGAAGGCGTCGTGCGGCTGCCGAGAAATATCGTGGCGAGGCATTTGGGGAAGGACGCGCCGCTGTTCGAATACGGCGGCCAGAAATACCGCTTTCAGCATCTCGGCTCGTTTGTGGGTTTGGGCGCCACACGTCTGCCGGATTTGGATGTCTCGATGTCGGTGGTGCTGATTCGGGCGGGGGAGCACTCCACGGCGCTGGTTACGGATGAATTGGTCGGAAGCCGGGAAATCGTCGTGAAATCCTTGGGGCCCCAGATATCCGCCATCCGCGGTATCGCCGGCGCGACGATCTTGGGCGACGGCCGTATCGTCCTGATCCTGGACATGGGCTCGTTGGTGCGCTCCGAATGGCGCGCTCGGCCGACTGAGACGGCGGTCCTCGATCAACGCGACCGGCGCACCTTCGCGCTGGTCGTCGATGACTCGATCACCGTGCGGCGGGTGACGCAGCGCCTGCTCGAACGCAATGGCATGCGCGTGCTGACGGCCAAAGACGGCGTTGATGCGGTGTCGCTGCTGCAGGAGAATCTACCGGATATCATATTGCTGGACATCGAAATGCCGCGCATGGACGGCTACGAAGTGGCGGCACATGTGCGCAATGATCCGCGCCTGAAGCACATTCCGATCGTCATGATCACCTCACGGGTCAGCGAGAAACACCGCGCGCGAGCTATCGAACTCGGCGTCGATGATTATCTGGGCAAGCCATATCAAGAAAGCCAGCTGCTCGACGCCATTGAGCCGCTCGTCAATCGCCGCAGCGCCGTCGCTCGGTAAGGAGGCTCCCACCCATGACCGAATTACGCGACGAGCTGTACAGCTTGCTGGTGCCCCTGGCGGGGGAGCGATTGATCGTGCCGCGTGCCTGCGTCGCCGAAGTGATCGGATATCAAGCACCCGCCGAGATGACAAATGCACCGCCTTGGTATGTGGGCGTTGTGAGCTGGAGCGGCCGCAATGTACCGGTGGTCTCCTTCGAAGGCGCGATGGGGCAGCCTCTGCCAAGCATCTCCACTCGAACCCGAATCGTGATGTTCCATGCCGCCGGCGGCCAGGTGAAGGCCGGTTATTTCGGCATGCTGACGCAGGGATTTCCGCAGCTGGTGCGCGTCAACGCCGATGTGGTGCGCCCGGATCCGTCGCGCAGTTTTCCCGAGCGATCGCCTGTGATTTGTCAGGTGCGCATGGTCAACGAGACACCGTTGATTCCGGATTTGCAGCGCCTGGAGGAGATGATTGCCGAGGAAACCTCGGTCATGCAGTGATTTCGGCGGCGCACGAATCACCGCGAACCGCGCTAGTGCAATAGTCCGAACACCGCTACCGAGTTGGGGGGTCTATAGACGGTGCGCGCAGCACCATCAAACGTCTGCACTCCGCGACCGGTCGTCGGAAACCGCCGACATGTCGCCGAATCGCGCCTGCAGTACCACGATCGCGGCGATTGCCGCGGTTTCTGTGCGCAGCACGCGGGGTCCGAGGCCGACGCGGCAGTATGCGGAGAGTTCAAACGCTTCAAGTTCCTCGGAAGCGAAACCGCCCTCGGGCCCAATGGCGATGATGGCGCCCGTCACAGACGCCGCGGCGCAGTTGTCGAGAGACCGCGCCCCCAACTGTGTTTGGGCTGCGCGCTCTGGTTCCAACACCAGCCGCAGCAGTCCGGGCGTTTCCGCGGCGGTCGTTGCGCCGAGATAGTGCAGCAGCGGCTGCGGGGCTTCCACGGCCGGCAACCGGTTGCGGCCGCATTGTTCACAAGCACTCACCGCAACGGCGCGCCAATGTGCCTGCTTCGATGCGGTTTGGCGTTCATCGAGCCGCACGACGCTGCGCCGGCTGAGCACCGGCACGATGCGTCCGACGCCAAGTTCAGTCGCCTTTTGTACGATGAAATCCATGCGATCGCCTCGCGGCACGCACTGTACCAGCGTCAACATGAAAGGGGATTCCCTATCAATTGAGCGAGCGGCGCCGATCGATGCCGAAACGCGCGAACCCCGAACCGCCTCGATCGCGCCCGTGAATTCGCGGCCATCGCCATTGAACAGAATGAGTTCATCTCCGCTGCGGGCGCGCAGGACCTTTGCCAAATGCGACCCGGTATCGTGCGCCAGGTCTATGATTTCCCCGCTGGTCAAGGCGCCGTCGACGAACACGCGCGTCAATCGCATTTAGGTCCGTCCGCGTATGGGAGCGACGTTCATATGCGCGCGATTGTCGCATATGCTAGTGAGGGTATCGGCGCCGATGAGGACGTTCACTTGCAGGTTGATCTCGAAAGCGGACTGATGCAAAGCACCAGGCAGGTGGCCTCGCCGAATTGCGATGCGCGTCCGAGCGGGGTGGAGGCGGAACTCATCGTCGTGCACGGCATAAGCCTACCGCCCGGCGAATTTGGCGGTCCCTGGATAGATCGGCTGTTTACCAACTCGCTGCCGCCCGATATGCACCCGTATTTTGCGGAAATCGGCGAATTACGCGTGTCCGCGCACATGGTCGTGGCGCGCGATGGCGGCCTGACGCAGTACGTCAGATTCACCGATCGAGCATGGCATGCGGGCGAATCCCGTTATAACGGCCGCGTGGCCTGCAATGACTTCTCGATCGGAGTCGAACTCGAAGGAGTCGATACGATCGCCTACGAAGCCGCCCAATACGACACCCTCGCCGAGGTCGTGGCGGCGCTCTGTGATGCATATCCTCGACTATCTCCCGATCGGCTGGTAGGACACAGCGATATCTCACCCGGACGCAAGACGGACCCCGGCCCGGCATTCGATTGGGAGCGAGCCCACCGCTGCATTGCCGCTGCTTGCGCTTCCCCATTGCGCAGGTAGCCGAGGGCCGTCCGCTCTGGGCACAACGTGAACCTGGTCACGTTCAATTCCAGCAGATTTCCGCTCATAAGCCGACAATGGGTGGGTCGTAATCCATACCATAACGGTGAGGAGGAGGGCTATTGATTCGTTGGTTCGCGGACCTCCCAATCGAACGCAAGCTGCGTGTGGTTATAACGGTTCCCGCGATGGCTGCGTTCGCGATAGCGATCATCATGCACGTTGCGACAAATTTGCTGCACGTGCGCGCAGATATGCAGCAGCGCGCCGCGGCGATCGCACGCGCGGCCGGCGTAGGCACGATTGAGGCCTTAAGCCGCGGCGATACCGCGGGGGCGATGAGCGCCTTGAGCGCGCTGCGCGATGAGCCCATGGTCGACGTCGCCGAAGTCTATCTACCCGATGGGCGGAAAATGGCGGCTTATGATCGCGCCGCCAGCGGCGTGCAATTGAAAACGAGCAGCTCGCCCGTGCCCGCGCATCGAAATCAATTTCAAATTACCGCGCCTGCCACGCACGAAGGCGCCGTGCTCGGGTCTGTGCGTATTCTCGTACCGCTCGCCGCGCTCTATCCTGATTGGCGCGCCTTTGCCTTGATCAGCCTGGCGGCGATCGCGGCCGCCATCTTGATATCGTACTGGCTTGCGGCGCGGCTGCAGAAGCAGATCTCGGGACCCATCGTCAACTTGGCGCAGACCATGCAGAGAGTGTCCGCCGAAGAGGACTACAGTCTGCGGGTCGAACGCAGCTCGGAAGACGAGATCGGATCCCTCATCGACGGGTTCAACCAGATGCTCGGGCAGATCCGGCATCGCGATTCGCGTCTCGAAAAATATCGCCAATTTCTCGAACAGCAGGTAGCCGATCGAACGGAGAATCTAGCGAACGCCAATGGCGAACTGCGGGTCGCCATCGACCAAGCGACGCGCGCCAAAGAGGCGGCGGAGCGCGCCAGCAGCGCCAAGAGCGAATTTCTAGCGCGGATGAGTCATGAAATCCGCACGCCGATGAATGGCGTCATGGGCATGTCGGAGCTGCTGCAGGCGACGGAACTCACTCCGCGCCAGCGGCACGTCTCCCAAACCATCTCTCATTCCGCGGCGGCGCTGCTGCAGATCATCAACGACATTTTGGACTTCTCGAAAGTCGAGGCCGGCAAACTCGAGCTGGAATGCATCGAATTTGGCTTGCGGGAAACGGTGGAACAGGCCATCGAGATTTGCGCGGCGCGCGCCCATGCCAAAGGGCTGGAGCTGGCTTGCGACGTCGGACTCGACGTGCCCGCCAAGGTGCGCAGCGACCCCATGCGGCTGCGCCAGATATTGATCAACTTAGTGGGCAATGCGATCAAGTTCACGGACGCCGGTGAAGTCATCGTGCGGGTCAAGGTCATCGGCAACGATGATCTTCTGCGCTTCGAGGTTATCGACACCGGGATCGGCATCTCTGAGGAAGCCCAGACCGACATTTTCAACGCGTTTAGCCAGGCCGATTCATTCACCACGCGAAAGTACGGCGGGACGGGTTTGGGTCTTGCCATCTGCCGCGAGTTGGTGACTTTGATGGGAGGCCGGATAGGCGTGGATAGCGTGGTGGGGCGCGGATCGGTTTTTTGGTTTGAAGTGCGGCTCGCGCCGATCGTCGAAGCGACGCCGACTTTTACACGCCTGCCACGCTTGAGGCTGGTTGGATTGCGCGCGCTGATCGTGGACGACAACACCAGCAATCGGCACATCCTCTCGCAGCATTTGAAGTCCTGGGGCGTTGAGGTCGTGGCTACCGAATCCAGCTTGGACGCGCTGGCAGTGCTCAACACGCCGGAAGGCACGCGATTCGACTTCGCGCTGCTGGACGATCAAATGCCCGGCATGGACGGCATCGAGTTGGCGAGGCGCATCCGAGACGACTCGCGGCTCGCGGCAATGAGGCTGATCATGCTGACTGCTCGCGACAATCACGAGAGCAACTCGGACACCGTTCAACTATTCGCCGCAATCCTGACCAAGCCGCTGCGCCGCTCGCAGCTGTTGAATTGCGTGACGCGCGCGATGATTGCGGCGCCGGAGCCGAGTTTGGAAGATACCGCCGTACGCTCGATTCCGACCGCGCCTGCCCGGGCATACGTTCCGAAAATTCTTCTTGTCGAGGATAACCCGGTGAATCGGGAAGTGGCCGTCGGCATGCTGGAGAGTTTGGGCTGCGTCGCGCATGCGGCGCAGAACGGCTGGCTGGCGCTCGAAGCCATCAACAACGATGCCTACGACGCCGTGCTGATGGATTGCCAAATGCCGGTCATGGATGGCCTGACGGCGACCGCCGAACTGCGGCGGCGAGAACAGAATGCAGGCGGCGCGCGGCTGCCCATCATTGCGCTGACCGCCAATGCCATGGAGGGAGACCGCGAACGCTGTCTTGCCGCGGGCATGGATGATTTTCTGAGCAAACCTTTTTCGCAGCAACAACTGGCGGCGTTGCTGAAGCGCTGGCTGGCGCTGCAGTTGCTTCCGGAGTCCGAGCGGCGCGAGGGCTCGCGCCTGCCCCTGATCGACGCCGGCGTCCTACGCAATATCGCGGCCCTTGCCCGGCCGGCACTGCTCGATTCGATGATCGGGTTGTACCTACAGCACTCGCCGCCGCTGGTCAGTGCAATCGAAACGGCGGCGGCGAGCGGCCACGCCGAGGCGTTGCTTGAGGCGCTGCACACATTCAAGTCGAGTACGGCCAACCTGGGCGGCCTGCGCCTCGCAACCCTCACCAAGGAATGCGAGGCGCTGGTGCGCGAGGGCGGCATACCTAAGGCGGCGCCCACGGTGCAAAGAATTCGCAGGGAATATCACGACTTTTGCAGTGCGCTGATGCAGGAGCGGTCGGAAAGCGCCGCTTGAGCCCGAGAGGAACCGATGAATCAAACCGACAATCAGACCAATGCAGCCGCAACCGTGCTAGTCGTCGACGACGATCCGGGCGCGAGGCTGCTGGTGGGCAGCGCGCTCGAAGTCGCGGGCTTTCACGTCATCACGGCCGCCGACGGCAAGAGTGCGATGAGCCAGTTTCATGCGCATCCCGCCGACTGTGTGGTACTCGATGTGGTCATGCCGGGTATGAACGGCTTCGACGTCTGCCGCGCACTGCGTGCTCTGCCGGAATCGCGCCACGTACCGATTTTGATGCAGACCAGCCTCGATGACATGGAGTCGGTGCAGCGCGCCTACAATGCGGGCGCCACGGACTTCTCGTCAAAGGGAATCAATCCGATGCTGCTTGCGGAGCGCGTCAAGTTCCTGGTGCGCGCCAAGCAGACTCAGGATCAGTTGCGCGAGAGCGAAGCGCGAGTCCGATATCTCGCCTACTACGATCCGCTCACCGCTTTGCCGAACCGGCAGAGATTGCTGCAAATCCTAGACCAACAGGTGGAATGGGCCACGCCGCGGCAGCGCGGCCTCGCGGTGCTGATGCTCGACGTCGATAATTTCTCGCGCATCAACGATACCCAGGGCCAAGCGGTCGGCGACAGCTTGCTCAAGGAGATCGCTCATCGATTGCAGCATTGCCTGCGCGATACTCAGCGTACGCTGCAGGACGATGGCGCCTTGAGCGACATCAACGACTGGGTGGCGCGAACGGGGGGCGATGAATTCGCCCTGGCGCTTCCGGGCATAGCCACTACCGACAGCGTGCAGGTCGTCGCGCAGCGGGTGCAGCTCGCCTTGGCCAGGCCGTTCGTGTTCGCGCAGCAGGAAATACCGTTGTCGGCAACGATCGGCGTGAGCATGTTCCCCGGCGATGCGCCGAGCGCCGAGGCATTGATCAAGAATGCCGACGCTGCCATGCATCACGGCAAGAAGGCCGGGCACGGCAGGCTGGAGTTTTTCAAGAAATCGATCAGCACGCGCGCGGCCAAGCATCTGTCCATGGAAGCCGACTTGAGAAAGGCCTTGGATCGCGGCGAGTTCACCTTGAATTATCAGCCGCGATTGGCGGTCGAAGGCATGCGTGTCGAGGCCGTGGAAGCGTTGCTGCGATGGTGGCACCCGCAGCGCGGCTTCGTGTCGCCTGACGAGTTCATCCCGCTCGCGGAGCAAAGCGGGCTCATCGTTGAGATCGGCGATTGGGTGCTGCGCGAGGCGTGCGCCCAGGCACGCCGCTGGCGCGACGCCGGAGGCCACGGCTGGCAAGTCGCCGTGAACGTCTCGGGTGTGCAGTTTCGCGACGGCAGCCTGGTGGAGCGCGTATCGCGTGCCATCCACGCCGCCGGAATCGAGCCCCGTATGATCGAACTCGAGTTCACGGAGGGCGCTCTCATCGAATATTCCGCGGTGGTGAGCAAGGCCGTCAAATCGCTGAAGGAATTGGGGGTCGCGACCGCGCTGGACGATTTTGGAACCGGGTACAGCTCTTTGTCCTACCTGCGCCATTTTCCGATCGATACCCTCAAGATCGATCGGATATTCGTGCGCGATATCATCTCGAAGAGCGGCAGCAATACGCCGTTGGTCGATGCCATCATTGCCATGGCCAAGAGTCTGGGATTGGCCACGGTGGCGGAGGGCGTGGAAACCGAAGCGCAATGGCATTATCTTAAGTCCCGGCAGGCGAATCAGGTTCAAGGGTTTTTGTTTTGCCGGCCGCTCGCCATCGAGGATTTGGAGCGCTGGTACGCTGAATGGCTGCATTCCCATCAACCCCATTCCAGCGCGGCCTGAGCGGGTCTTTAACGACGAGGCGAACGAGTTCGGCGCCAAACTACTTCGCCATCGGCGCCGCGTGCGAGTACGCGCGCGACCACGAATAGAAGATCCGAAAGCCGATTCAAATATTTGAGCGCCTCGGGTGAGACGCTTTCGACGCGTGCCAGCGACCAGCAGCGCCGCTCCGCGCGGCGGCAAATGGCGCGGGCGAGATGACATGCGGCCGCGGCTTGGCCGCCGCCGGGCAGGATGAACTCTTTGAGCGGAGGCAATCCCTCGTTGAAGCCGTCCAACTCCTTTTCGAGCCGCTCAACATGCGCCCCATTGATCATGACATGACCGGGAATGCACAGTTCGCCGCCAAGGTCGAATAAATCGTGCTGTATCTCAGTCAGGCAACGCGTGATTTCCGGCGGCAGCGCGGGCATGCTTACGACGACTCCCAGCGCGCTGTTGGCTTCATCAACAGTCCCGTAGGCCTCGACCCGCAGGCTCTCCTTGGCCACGCGCGCGCCATCGCCGAGGCCCGTGCTGCCTTCGTCGCCGGTGCGCGTATAAATCTTGCTAAGCCGATTGCCCATGATCCGCCCAGGTCCTCGAGGATGCGACGTTAGCACAAGGTTTGGTATGGTGGCGCTATGAGCCATTCACCGGAACTTCAAGCGGCCCTGGATGCGGCGGAGCAGGCCGCGGCGATCGCCCGCTCACTGTACCGGCACAATATCGAAGTTCGGATCAAGGCCGACAAATCGCCGGTCACCGAAGCCGATGTGCGCTGCGAACTGGCGATTCGCGAGATCATCGAGGCGCGCTTTCCGTCCCACGGCTTTTATGGCGAGGAAACCGGAACATACCGCGAGGACGCCGAATATCTGTGGCTGGTGGATCCCATCGACGGCACCAAAGCCTTCGTGCGCGAGTACGCCATGTTTTCCACGCAAATAGCGTTGATGCGCGACGGCGAGTTGGTGCTGGGCGTATCGAGCGCGCCGATCTATGGCGAGGTTGCGTATGCAGAGCGCGGGCGCGGCGCGTACCTCAACGGCAAGCCGGTGTCAGTCAGCAAAGTAGACACGATCGAGGCCGCCGCACTGTCTTCCGGCAACATGAAAAGTCTTGCCACCGGTCCGCAGTGGGCACGCTACGGCGCGATGATTGCGCAAGCCAGCCGCATTCGCGGCTACGGCGATTTTCTGCACTACCATCTGCTGGCGGCCGGGAAAATCGACGCGGTCATTGAAACCGACATCAATATTCTCGACGTTGCGGCGTGCGTGGCGATCGTCAATGAAGCCGGAGGCCGATGCACGCAATTGAACGGCGCACCGATTACGCTCAAATCGACCACCGTATTGGCAAGCAACGGACACATGCACGGTCCGGTGCTGGAAGCGTTGGGTTAGTCGATCGGCCAGCGTATTTCCAGCGCTGTGGCCGGACCGATGACCACTTCGTCCAAGCTCTCCGCTTGCTGCCACCGATGGACGCTCGGCATCCGCCGCGCTGCCATTACTTCCGCTGTACGCTGCGAATACAGCGGTACCTGGTTGGGATCCCCATAGCCGCTTGGGAATAGCGGCGCGTCGTTGCCGGGCGAATATTTATCGCTGGCGCCGACGGTATGCAGCAATTCATGGACTACGAATGTCTTCCGGCTCGTTTACATGTCCGCTGGCGCGCCAAGCCCAAAGCCTAAGCCTCAAACTCCGCCGCGGGATGGCGAATCGAGTTTTCTTTTTTTGCCGTGTTTTCAATCAGAGGCTTCTACGCTAAATTCGGCCACTTCGCCGTTGTTCGCGGTGTACGACACGATCAAGGGCTTGCAGCAAACAGGGCAGTCTTCGATGTACGACTGCTCGGGAACTGACAGATCCAGCGTCAGGGTGATGCTTTCCCAGCAATGCGGGCAGGTGGTCTCGTGGCCTTGGATGAGGAACATGTGCCGCCCTATGCCGCCGGAAAAAATATTGATTAATTTCAATAGCTTATTTACAAATATGGCCGACTCGTAGTTTAGCCATCGACACTATCTCCCGCAAGTCTTCGCCGGCGGCCGGCACCGCGCTCGGAACGCCGCCGGCATGGCTGGGAATTCGGCTAGCTCTCTGAATCTTAAGGGGAGATTCTGTCCCGTATCACACCTAAGCAAGAGTCCCGACCGCTATACTTCGCGCATGGCTTTTTGCGGATAGAATCACGAGGAAACATGGAGCCGACCGATACTTCAAGACCCGATTACTTCCATCGGGTCGTAGATTGCCAGTGGGCCTGCCCGGCGCACACTGACGTTCCCGAGTACATTCGCCTGATCGCGCAAGGCGAGTTCACCGAAGCCTATATGGTGAATCGGGAATCCAATGTCTTCCCGGGAATTTTGGGAAGGGTTTGCGACCGGCCCTGCGAGCCTGCCTGCCGCCGGGGCCGAATCGAAGAGAAGCCCGTTGCAATTTGTCGACTGAAGCGTGTCGCTTCCGACAATCGAGACGACATCACCGCGCTCTTGCCCCAGGCGCCGCGCGAGAAAAACGGCAAGCGCATTGCCTGCATCGGCGCAGGTCCCGCGTCGCTGACCGTCGCGAATGACTTGTTGCCATTGGGGTATGAGGTCACGATTTTCGAGCAATACGGTGTGCCCGGCGGATTGATGCGCACCAACATCCCGGCGTTCAGGCTTCCGGCCAATGTGCTCGACGAAGAAATCGGCTACATCGTCGATATGGGCGCCGACCTGCGCCTCAATTCCCCCGTCAAGAGCATGAAGCAGCTGCTCGATGCCGAGGAATTCGATGCTGTGTTCGTAGGCTCCGGCGCTCCCAAGGGCAAGGAACTCGACTTGCCCGGCCGCCGCGACACGGATCGCATACATATCGGCATCACATGGCTCGAGTCCGTGGCGTTCGGGCATATCGAACGCGTGGGGGAACGGGTGTTGATCATCGGCGTCGGCAATACGGCGATGGATTGCTGCCGCAGCTC
>Ga0182030_10025061_pt1 | contig 10900 bp, 13 predicted proteins | sample 812S3MmetaG_FD_121299 | JGI IMG/M metagenome (GOLD analysis project Ga0182030, IMG submission 121299) | Permafrost microbial communities from Stordalen Mire, Sweden - 812S3M metaG (Illumina Assembly) | ecosystem: Environmental > Terrestrial > Soil > Wetlands > Permafrost | place: Sweden... | reverse complement strand
TCTTCAAGTTCTTCAATATATTATATTCTACTATAGCTTATTCAACTATAGACCTATCGACTAAGGGGCTTCGGCTATATCACCTGACCAGCCCCCCTTTCCAACCACAGTTCTATCCCCTGTCTTCTCTATGAAGCAAATCATCCACTCGAAAGGGATCCAACCTCCCATAACATACCATCTGAAGGTGCAGAAAGGCAGGCACAGTCTTCCGTTACATTGTCGCAGCCAGACGAATCGGCGAGGCCAATGGGAATAAGGCAATTATAGATGCACGAAGGGGCGGACTCTACAGCTGGTAGACCGGTAATTGTGTATTCAGGTGAGGTAGAGGTAGACGATCCTGGAGGACTTGCGGTTGAGTTGGATGTTGCGGCAATGGAACTGGAGCTGGAGCTACTTTTGGTCTGGGCGGTAGCAAGTGGCACCAGGGTGAGGAATAGGCAAAGCAGCTTCATGCCTGCTGTTGGTTGGTATGATGGATGAAAATTAGGTTCGCTATTGATTTTCGATTGCGGATCGTAAGACAGAGGTTGCGAAGATGTGTTGAATTTGTCAACTTGAAGAAAAGCGTGTCTGGCGAGGCTGCAGGAACTACGAGGGTGAATGCCATTAGCGTTGGCGGTCCTCTGAGGCACAGGAGATACGAGAGCAAGTTTGCGCCGGTTTCTTATGATTTGAGGGGAATATTGAATAAAGCGAGACCACTCTGCAGCATTAGATACAATTTCAATTGGTCATCGCAAGTTTGATATCGGCTGGCCCAGGGCGGGCCAAAGTATGGAACGTACAGCAGGGATTAAAAAACGCCACCTCTGGGATAGGGGTGTGCCTATAAAAAAAAAATTATATGCAACAGGGGTCCGTTGGGATTTTGTGGATTGAAGCTGCTTTGGTGAATCTCATACGGAGTCTAGTTCCTGAAGTCAATATTACACAGACGGGACGTACATGATCACAATTTTAGAGTCACAAGAAAGGTGAGAAACTAGTAGTCCGAAGAAATTTAGGTCTTTTCTAATCAACTGGCAGTCAATCTAAACGGTCCATTGTACCTGCCAATTTCTCGATCCCTCCGTTCTCGTTGCATCAAAGAATATAGGTAATTACTGTGGTAAACCAAATCATAAAAATCCACACCAGCGGGGCAAATCCTCCAAATTTATTGATTGTATCGGCGGCAGAGGGTTTGGCAGTAGATGTGCTTGAGCTGGAGCCAGTGGAGCTGGCCGAGGTAGAGGAGCTAGAAGAACTAGAAGCAGTCGGCGTTCCGCTGGCAGGAAGACTCGATAATACCGCATCGGCGGAGTACACTGCTGTCAAGCCCGTCACGTTGGTGCATATTGAAGGAGCAGCAATGGTGCCTGCAATGAAGTTGACTGCGGCGCACTATTTATTCTCAGCAAAAGATGTAACATAGGGTAATGGGACTTGTGGCTCACCTGGTAAAGAATGCCATCTGGTGCATCTTGGACGACTCCAATTATTCCCTTAGAACCCGCCCATGAAGCTGGTACCTGTACATCACGCTCACAATAATCGCCAAGGCCTGTTTGTTGAATCGAGGGTAGGAGGCTTGTCCAATTGCTCGATGCCGTCGTGTCAAGAGTGGCACGAAAGAGCCAAGTTGCTTGCGGATGGATGGAAGTTACTATTTCCAGCATGTCAGCAAACAAAGACTCGCCATAGCCGAAAGTCTGAGGATGGGATTTAGAAAAACACTAACAAGCAATAGCATTTCCGCCTACACCGAAATTTGTCACATTGTCCGTGGAAAAGTCTGGCGTGAAGCTTCCGCAAGGCGCGGTTCCCTCGAGGTTGTCATCGAACCCTGGGTTCGTTAAGTAGGCGCCTGTATCGAAAGAGTAGAGAGATGCTCACCAATAGAAGGGGGGTAATGCATCAAGAAATGAGCGCTGGAATTGCTGAGGAAGACCAGGAAGCAGAGAAGCAGTCCTTGGATGGAAATCATTCTGGCTGACTGGCCGAGCGAGCCTTGAGAGATGAATCGAAGGATTAAGGGAATTGGGAATATGTCGAAGGTATTTTTTCTTTCAGAGTCAATCACCAAAAACAAAAATTGAATAAATTTGGATTGAAGTTGGAGAGGTCTGCGAGGGGGATAGTTAAAGTTCGCCCGCAGCTGTGAGGCTAAACAAGCACAGGGTGCTAATAGCGAATTCCAGAAAAGACATTCTGATTTTCCAATGTCATGTCAGGAGCATAAACAAGCTTTGCCCAGGCTGTCGGTCTTTTTTCAAGCTTTTACCCCAGCCTGTCAAGCTCTTGGTTCAGTTCGCGCGTTGTCCACGGTTTAGAAATCTGCATTAGGCGAGGGGTAGAGGGGAATTGAGCAAGTATCAAGCCACATAACAGGGATGTCAGACAACCTAATTACGATAACAACCAATTCACTTGAATACGCTCTGTATACATTTTAGTCATGGTCTGTAAGAACTTGCTCCCGGGATTTCGGCGACAATTTTGCCCCCAACTACACAACACCCCACCGCTGTTGTTCTTACATACTTTTCTTTGCACAACATTATTACTTACCTGAGGTTTTGAAATTCTGACCATCGTCATGTATTGATATAGGATTCAGAGATCTTCGTTCTTGATACTTGATGGGGACTTTGCTGTTGAATCCCCGCCCGCTGGATCGTGCCTGGGATGCGAAAAGCTTCGAAGCTTGGATCATAGACAATATCCATCAGTATTCCTTGTCACGATGGACATGAGCGGTATGGATGGCGAGGGAATGGACATGAGCTCCGACCCCATGTTCCGAACCTATAATCAAGTCCTTGCAAGAGGTTTTTGGTATATCTTCGCATTTGTAGTGGGGACTCTTACGGCTTTGCGAGCCGCCGAGAAATATCAGAATTGGTCAAGGTCAGTCAAATCAACGAGGCGACGCAATACGACCTCCTACTGTATTCTCATCTCGTTCTTGTGCACAAAATTATGTTTAGGCTCTGACTTGCGGTCCCTCAGATTACGAAGATTTCGAACTCGAAGTGTCAAATATCCAACAAAAGTCAACAATTTCCCCGAGCAGGTATATGCCACTGCTACTGCTATACTCCGAGAGATGAGCTATCCACAGTTCCTTGTCAAGAATCGTGCTTTTGCCTGGTTGAGCCCTCCACCTTTAGGACGAGTACTCTTCCTTGCCTGCTACTGGGCTATCATCGCGTTTATGATGACTCACGCCTCCATCATAAATGATGCATATTACTATGAAAGAATTGGGTTCCGCAATGCTTGGATATCGGTCACACAAGTTCCTTTGGTTTATCTCCTTGCTTCAAAGTCTAGCATTATTGGTTTTACCATTGGTAGCTCCCACGAGCGTTTGAACTGGTTCCACAGATGGGTCTCTAGAACACTACTGATCACAGTAACTGTTCATGGAGGGTTTTTCCTGCGTGAATGGGTACGGGCTGACTTCGTCATGCTGGAGTTGCAGATGATGCCTATGGTCAAATATGGGATGGGAGCGTGGAGTATTCTTGTCTGGACCTTTATTACATCACTATCTCCGCTTCGTAGCATGGCTTACGAAGTCTTCGTTTTGCAGCACATCGCAGCGGCTCCCGTATTTCTTTGGCTTCTCTGGGTGCATGTTCCAAGTTATGCCAGCTACAATGTCTGGTTTGCAATCGGCGCAATTTCATTTGACTGGGTTTTACGCTTCTGCCTTGCCATATATCAGAACGTTCGAGTTCCCTGGGGCCACACATGCAACGGTACGAGGTGGATCGGTCACCAGGTTAACGTTATGACAAATGGTAGTGACATTACCGTCGTGACCATCAAGGACGTACATCTCTCCTGGAAACCAGGACAGCACATATATCTCTGGATTCCCGCAATTGGGCCTCTAGAGTCTCATCCACTTACGATCGCCGTTCCCTATAAAACGCCAAAGGAGTGTCACTGTAACGAAATTCAGGTCGCTATAAAAGCCCAATCTGGCTTCTCTCGCAGGATTAATCGGTACGCCACAAAGGCACAAGGGGTGTCAAAGAGTTCCTTGACCGGTTTCATTTTGGGGCCATATGGATCACCTTTTCAGTGGGAGACGTATGAGACACTGCTACTTATTTCTGCATCAACAGGAGCCTCTTTCACTCTCCCAATCCTCGAAAGCATATTGCATTCCAGGAAAACCATTTGCACTCGACGCATAAAGTTCTTGCTTATTGTCCGGCAGCGCAATCATATTGAATATTACGTCGATCGTCTTTTGCAAGCACTCGCCCATGCGCAAGAAGTCTGCATTATCTTAGATATCGAGATAGCAATTACAGATGATGAAGGATCACTTGGGGACGACGGAAGTGTAATGCGGGTGGAAGAAGAGCATGATGGTAAATTGTCCAATGGTGAAATTGCTGTCTCCAACAAGGTTGATGCGGAGAAGCCTTATGTTATTACCACATCACATTCCCACTCAACCTCATCCTCTGTCGATCACAAGAACTCTACAGAGAACGATTGCCGTTGTGGAGGTGAATCAACGAATTTGACCGGCGCTCCAGGAGCTATAATCTATTCATATGGACGCCCAAATATTGATGCTTTTATTCGATATCCAGTTGAAGAGACTGGTGGCGAGACCTCGGTCGCCGTGTGTGGAGGCAAGTCTCTAGTTGCAACAGTGAGGAATGCCGTTGCGAGTTTGTCTAACGATAGAGCTATTCATAAGGGAACGGGGGCGCAGGGGATTCATCTACATGTTGAAGAATACTGTTTTTAAGCCATGTTATGTATTATTTATAAAAAGTGTTACCAGTATCTACTATCACCATAGATCAATTTGCTTTTGTGGTCCTGAGCTCTGAGACTAAACGGCTGTACATGTGGTAGGATAATAGAAGTATTCACCGATGAGGATTAATCTGGGGAAATGACCTTTGCATCGTAGGTTTCGGTCTGTAGATTAAGACGCCTTCATATTTGACACGAGATCGGTTAGAAAGCCTCCGGATAAACTTTCGCTTGTGGAGCCGAGACAGAAAGCAAGCATGCGTACTAGTAGGTTAAGTTTCGAAAAGCTCATGTGCTGAAGCTTATTCGGACGACGATATCTCTTTGGACCAATAAGCATACATGTGGCACTATCTCAATACTAGGCACATCCATTAATCTTGAAATTGTTTTCGCTATTGGACTGTATTGGAATTCTCTGGGGTCTAGCGCCTTTTCAAGATGTGCTTGATAGCAACCTTGCGGTAAGTAATGACTTCACCTTCAACGTACTGTGGCCAAGGCGGACTATATTCTTGGACAAGATCCATGTTCAAGTCTTCTAAATTCTGAACATGCATGAATTGCCGTATGATACTATAATAATAGTGTTCCAATAAGGTCTGCCAGTGCCCAAAGGGCTTGTGAAACGTGCAGACTGCTATGTCAGGTGATTGCATCCCCTCATCAAAAGCTACTTCTTACCCACTTAAGCTTCCTTTTTCTCATCAACATTTCCAGCATAGCTATCATTATTAACAGGGCTTCCCGAACCATATGTTCTTGCCACCACTCTTTGGCCCAGTACATCATGTTCAGTATCCCAAATATCCAATTCTGCCAGTGGTGCTTTGACCAAGCGGTAAACTTTAGCACTTTCATCATCGAGAACAATAAGTTCCTGTCGAATCTTGTACTTCCCAAAATGCGGTAGCACGTAAATCCAAACGACATAATACAGAACGCACACAGCCATGCTGGATTTACTATCAGTGACTAATTTTTTAAACACGAAGGGGACTCCTATTCCAACCACACAATAGGTAGCATACCAGAAACTGACATCACCGCCATCTCTGCCTCCGGGCGGGGGGTACCACGGCATGACTAAAACGAAAACATTGACCGCGAGTGAGAAATAAATCGCCACGTCCCATGTTCGGAAATCGCTTGTGAGGCCCAATCTCTTGCGGCGTCGTCGAATTACAAGGAAATAAAACACGTTACTTGGATAACTTTGCAAATCGACGATGAAATTAAACGCTTCACCGGCTGGAGGAGCGATAATCATGAGAACTGTCAATCCCCACTTCAGACCATAAGCAGCCAGTGGCGTTCCGAAAGGTTTTGTGGAGCCCCATAACCTTGGCCAGGGTAGGACACCCTGTCTTCCACACTCTCTTATTATTCGCGAAGAACCGATGACAACTGAGACGATGTTTCCGAAAGCAGAAAGAGCGATGAGAAAATTTAGAGCCTTAGATGAGTGCTCGGCTCCGAAAACCGAGGAGGAAAAGAGAGATGCAGCTAGTTGTTTAGATGCTTTCAAGGATGCTTTCGGAACTATGGCCATGTGTTAGAGGCTTGAATTGAGAGCAGAAAGAACTGCTTACCAGCTGCAAAGTATGCTATATTGCATAGCAGATAGAGAATTGCTACCACGAGGAGAGATGCCGGGCCAGTTCTCTTGATGGTCTTGATGGGGTTCTATGTATGGTCAGTTATGCACCTAATTTATTTCGAGGATTTTTTCAATACCTTGACTTCAGCAACAACGTTGAAAGCGTTCGTGTAGCCGTAGTATGCGAAGTTGACTTTGACAAGAGCATTTGAGATTCCTTACCCGTTGTCAGTAGAACCACTAAACGAATCCTGGAAATTTGCCAGCGGGTGTTTGACCCGAGTGTGACCTACTAGCCCTGTAATACTTATGCTACAGAAATAAAGGTTAGGGGCGATCTTGAAAGCAAATATAAGAACTGAACACATACAAGATGAGCGTGATGACTTTGATGACGCCCACCGCATTGGAGATTCGAAGGGACAATCTGGTGCTGAAGATGACCACTGTATAAGCAGCTTAGCATGGCTTTCAAAACTCGAATGGATGGGATTTCTTACGTAGAATAATGAAAGTGATACACGCAACCGCGAGACCCTTCAATTCCCATGCTGATGGGGTGTATCCTCCGGTAGCGAACAAATACTCTGCCATCACTATTGCGAAGCCAGCGAGTCAGCACTGAATAGCAAATTAGAATAGGTTTTGATGGTGGGACATACCTATTGCATTACTACTGCTGAAAGAAAGAATGACTGATTGAACAGCAAATGCGGTGGGCATGAGATATTTTGGTCGGGGGTAAGCTTGCTCGAGATAGACGACTTCTGCTCCGGATCGATTAGGAAAGAATGAGGCTAGTTCGACATAGACTGCCAACTGAGGCCCAGCAATGAAGAACCCCAACGTCCAGAAGATTAGGCTCAAACCTACTGACCCGACGCCCTTGAGAATTGTCGCAGCTGCAAAGTCATGAGCAATAACTTAGTCGCGATCTCGACAAGAACACCTACGCGTTGAGAAAACTCCAGTCCCAATCATCTGCCCAATGTTCAAGAAGATGGTAGTAAACCACGTCACTTGGAGACCAAGAGGAGAAACCTTCTCGACTGGAGCACCCGAAGCCTCCTGATAGGAAGGTTTCGAATTATTGCCTCCATATTCCTGTACAAACTCAAGGGAGCCATCAACCTTAACGTCAGTGGATTCGTTATCCCCATTAATAGATGAACGAGGCTCCTTTGAATCCGCCATTGTCAAAGTTGCAATTGGGATTGACGTAAATAGGGAGATGGCGAGGGAACCAATTTAATTTATAATGGCCAACTCAAGTGCCAACGATAAGTGGCGGATTGGCGCTGTACATGTGGCAAGGTTTGGGTAACAGAAATGTTTCTCGGGGATAGATCCTGGGATATTGCACCATGGGAGGCCATGATTGCGGCGATTTATAGAACTCCGACACGGGTGCGACTTGCAGAAAATATGCGCCGAATGGCCTCAGCAAGTCATGAAGTAGCCGCAAAGCAAACATTTGACAGGTCCGATAGCATTTGATAGAAAACCCTTGTGCTACATTGTATGTCGTGATAATTTTGGGGATCCCAATCCTGCTTGAATTCCGCCATCGGTTGCATATATTTCGCGATTCTTTACCGCGGGACACATCCAAATTCGGCAGTGTGGTCCTTAGCAAGATTAGCATATGGATCATCAACGGCGATGGCCGAGGAAAGATAATGCGGAATAAAATTTGGATCTGTCCCAGGAATCTACTACAGTTGTGATAATTCGGCCGATGCCTCCATACGGGGGGTTCAGCAGTTGGGGCAATATTCGCCACTCAAGCAACAAGAGCCAGCGGAATATCAAATATGAGCAGCTCGAGTATTCGGTGAGAATCAACATGCAAGACGGTATTCATGCTTGAAGGAAAAGGTGCAGCATAAAGGTGAAGCAAAAGGGCCGTTGACATGCATGATTGATTAGTGACTCCACTGATGGGAACAACAACAGAGGAACCATTGAATTCGAAGGCGACAGAAAGGGGGGGGGAAGAACCGGGGTAGGAAGCAATATTCAGGATCAAGGTCTTTGGAAGGAAGATAACTGTCTGGATAAACGTCGGGCTACAGAATTGGACGAACGCGCGTTCGTTTGGAAACATAGAACAATCCATATAAACATAGGTGATAAATGGGCCCCTTTGTAAATAAACACCGTCGGCTTCTCGTCGATGCTGTCCCCTACAAATTGGCGGAACTGAATGTCATGGGGGCGTGATTTCTCTCTGTGCCATTTATGGTCTATACTTTGGCCTCCTCGGTCTTCTTCTGTCGCGCCTCGCGGCCCTTTGCGCTCCACGGAAAATGAAAAACAGGGATAACGAAGAAGCTTGAACAAGGTCAGTGATATTCGGGAGTAAACGAGTGAAAATGGATCTTGGGGCCTCACCTGTTTGCATCATCTACAACACCTGCCAGTGCAACCCACCAAGCAAGAAAAGATGCGCTCAGTCCAGTAACTCCTCCAGCCTTCTGGCAACGAATATCAGGAGCACCACCCGCTATATCTGGGGTGAGAAGATACGCAATGCCAAGAAGAAGAAAGGTAAGCCAAACGAAGAGGAAGAGCGTCGAAAATACGAGAGTAGACCGGAACGTGCAGATCCACAGGATCACAGTGAAAATAAACCATCCCTAAAACATTAGCAGTGAAGCTCTTGGAGGAATATTAAGCACGATCAAGAGAAATCCGAGAGCGAGATCGAACCCATTGTTTGTTGTATAGGCTGATGCAATATCGAAGCCCCCAGGTGTCAGAACAATCGCGAATGAGATCCAGAAACCGCCGTATGAGGCCAAAGCAGTAGCACCGAAGGTGTTTCCAACAGCCATTTCCCTGCAAGGTCAGATGAAACGCATCGAGAATCGAGGGTTTGGTGGACTCACCACATGCCGGCAAGAAGCTGAATTAATCCGCCATAACCAAAAGCCAAACCAACAATGATGTTAGGCTCCGTGACATGCCTAGCTTGGACATTGAGAAGGGAAAGAACAAAAGTGGTCAAGGCAAAGGCTGAAAGCCCAAGAGGAGCTGGATTGGCGATGGTAGTTTTTGGAGGGCGGTATGCTCCAGGTTGAAGGTATCCTGCAAAGGGGGGGAAACGTGCGCTTTCCCCGGAATACGCATGGGCCAGTGGATTTCCGCCATAATCCAGTTGATTTGGGACATTATTGCTGTGAACAATAGTGCTACCATTTGCTGTAGTGTTTAGATGGTTTAAATTACTACCGCCGGTGTAGTCGACACCGTTGACAGTTCCGTAGACTGGGGATTGCTCTTGGGTGACCATTGCGATAGATGAAGAAGATTTCAGATATTAGAATACATTAACAGGAAAAGAACTTATTTTATTGCCCAAGAGAAGGTGGCATAGCGATCGATTCGGATGTTCTAAAACTAATCCGAACCATACTATGACCCTTCGCCAGACACCAACCATAACGGCGTGCAGACCGAATGATAACGCACCCACTGGGGCCCCACATTTTGCAAGAACACAAGCTTGAAGTTTCAGACTAGAAGCGCATAATAAGAAGGAGCGTGGGTCACTCGACTGACTATAGTTCCGAGCCAGGCATTTCACGCTTCCTTTGGCCCGGGGTTTATGATCATAGAAATACAGATCATAGCCCCTCCTCGAAAACTAGGAACAGATATCTGTCGCTGACCCCTATCATGGAAATCAAAAGCCTGGAGGAGAGTATTTTCACTTAAAAAACTAACGACGTTGCGAAAAAGTTTGAGCAATCGGACGAAATTGGGAGGCTGCTCTGCATTTTTGCTCTCAAGGATGATTGCAAGCGATACGATGAGATCCTGGATTTTACGGAAGCTAAGATGTTTTATAAAGGGAGACGACCACGACATAAACATCCCTCCGCTTATTTTTTGTTGGATAAATACTTCTCACGTGCTTCGTGTTCTGATCGCGCTTGATCGTCCACTTGAGTCGCTCTATGTATAGACAGGAAACCTTGAATCGTCTCCCTAAATAACAAAACTATCTTGTTTCACTCCTGAAATATACAGCGTGTTGGGGGGTGACAAATGATTCTTGTTCATAGTGCCACTTTTTACATATAAGTACAATCCTTTTGGTAACTTTAAAATACTTTTTAAATATACAATCATTCAGCATTCTTATTCTTCAGTGCTCGTGTTTCGATTTCAGAAAGGTGTCTACTCCGACTTAGTTTCAGGAACAAAAATGCTGGTAGAGTCGGGGTTGGAATACTCGAAACAAAATTAATTCAGGCATGCATCTAGCTAATAATCAAAGAGCCGTAGAATCAACACAACACCAAAGCTCCAAACTTCATTTATTAGAATTTATCAAGATACAAATAAGTAGGCAGGACTAGGCCATTCCTCTTGACACGAGATACACTGGCGGTCCCTGTAGTTTGATTTATAATTAGTACATTCTAGAAACATCTATATGCTACTATAGCTTAGTAATAGACTAGATAGAATCCTCTAGTTGATTTCTAAGCAGCAAAGTCACATGACTTTGCCACT
>Ga0182030_10025060_pt1 | contig 10900 bp, 7 predicted proteins | sample 812S3MmetaG_FD_121299 | JGI IMG/M metagenome (GOLD analysis project Ga0182030, IMG submission 121299) | Permafrost microbial communities from Stordalen Mire, Sweden - 812S3M metaG (Illumina Assembly) | ecosystem: Environmental > Terrestrial > Soil > Wetlands > Permafrost | place: Sweden... | reverse complement strand
GCGCGACAGCGGCGGCGCATTCTCATCCCGATGTTGCGCTTCTGTGACCCAGGATTCTTTACGCCGTGAGGGGGTCGCTATTGGCCGCGACACGGGGGTCGCGCTTGGAAGCGATTTGACAGGCCGATAACGGAATGGCAGGTTTTGGGAGATGAGAAGCGAAAGCGGACATTCAACGGGCGAGGCTTGGGCCGCGCAGGCCCCCAAAGGCGTTGCTTATGGCGTTTTAAATATCAGGATGTGAACCGCACCGAGGCGGGACCCCATCGCGATGCGACGCAATCCATTGAGACTACGAAAGAACTCGACGTTAGTGAGGGGTCCCCGTTCGACGCAATTCAGGACCCATTTTCATCACGATTTTCTGAGACGAATCAATACGTTGGGTGCGCCAGACGCTGGGGGCCCGGTTCGGCGCAATTTCACGCCAAAGAGCTAATGATTGCGCTCCGATTTGATCTCTCCCTCCAGCGACGCCAGGCCAACGGCGCCGACGATCAACCTTTCGCCGACGACGTAACTGGGCGTCCCTGTGAGGCCCAGCTCGGCCGCCAACTTGGCGCTTTCCGCCAAGGTATTTTTCACCTCCTCGCTCGCCATATCCTGCTCCAGCTTTACGGGATCAAATCCGAGTTCCGTAGCGACGGAGAGCGCGCGCGCTTGGTCGTTCAGCCCGGGCTGGCCAAACATTCGCTTGTGGAACTCGAGATATTTGGCGCCGTCGGGATCTTCCATGCGCACCGCAATCGCGACGCGCGCCGCCTCAACCGACTGGGGCCCGAGCACCGGGAACTCTCTCAGCACGATCTTGAGGTTGGGTTCGGCGCTGAGCAGAGCCAGGGTGTCCGACAACGCCCGCCTGCAAAAGTGGCAATTGTAATCGAAAAACTCGACCAGGGTTACGTCGCCGTTCTTGGCCCCGATTGTCACCTGGTGCGGCGAATCGGACAGTTCGGCCGCATCGCTATGCAAGGCGGCGGTCTTGTCCGGCGGCGCCTGGGCGTGCGCAGCGCGAGATTTTTTGAGCATATCGACAATCGCATCCCGAATGACCTCGGGGTGCGCGGCGAGATAATCCTTGACGATCCTCTCGACCTGGTCGGGATGGTTCTTGAGATGATCGGCCACGATCGCCTCGACCTGATCGGCAAACGCCGCCGGCTCCTCCGCCTTGATCGCGCCCGGCGCTGCGACAAGCAATGCGGCGGCGCAAAGTCTCCCGAACATCGCTTTCATCGCCAGCCCTTTCGAATGCAAACTATCGGCAGTGCTTTTCTCGACATCTCTCGACGCGCGGATGCTGAGGCGGCGGTCGCGACGGACGGAACGTCGGCGGGCGCTTATTCTCCGGCGGCGGATTGAACCGCTTCTCCCCCTCGGGTTTCACGACGACCCCGCCAAGAGGTTTTCCTTGGAACGGCGCCAGCTTCCCCTCATTGGGCGCGGGCTGGCCCTCAGGTTTGACGACGACTCCGTTGATTGGCTTTCCTTGTTGCGTCGGCTGCCCCTCAGGTTTCACGACAACCCCGTTAATAGGCTTTCCTTGCAGCGGCCCTGGCGCGCCCTGATAAGGCGTGGGCTGGCCCTCGGGTTTCACGACGACCCCGCCAGGCTTTCCTTGGAGCAGCGCTGGCGCGCCCTGATAAGGCGTGGGCTGGCCCTGGGGTTTCACAACGATCCCGGTGGGCTCCCCTTGAAGCGGCGCCGGCGTGCCCTGATTAGGCGTGGGTGTACCCTCGGGCTTCACGACGATCCCGGTGGGCTGTCCTTGGAGCCGCGTCGGCGTGCTCTGACTAGGCGTGGGCGTACTCTCGGGCTCGACGACCACTCCCGTCACGCACGATGCACGGTTCTTCGGATCGACCGGCCCCGCACAGCACTCGCCGCTCGACGTCACGTTGGCGATCGGGCAGCAGGCGCCGCTCCCGGCCGGAATCGCGCCGGCAACACAGCATTGCGATCCGGGCGGCGTGCTGGCGATCGGCGCGCATGCGCTGTTGTTGGCTCCGCTCGGCGCCTGGCCGCGAGGGCAGCAGACGCCAGTGGAGGTCGCCTGACTCGCCAAGCAGCAGGACTTGCCCGTCGACACATAGCCGCTGGCGCAATTTTGGTTAGGAGGCGGCGTCGAAGACTGGCACTGGCCGTTGACGACTTGGCCGCTGCAGCACGCCTGCGCTCCCTGCCCGTTCATATAGACTTGGCCGCTGTTGCAACAGAAGTTGCTCGGAGCAATAGGCGTTTGTCCGGCCGAACAAGTCGGCTCTGCTTTGACCGGAACGCCAGAACCGGGCGGGCACACCTCGCCGGGCGGACACAGTGTCGGCGTCGGCGTCGGTGTCGGTGTCAGCGTCGGTGTCAGCGTCGGCGTCGGCGTCGGGGTGCGTGTTGGCGTCGGAGGGCACGTCTGACCGGGCGGACAGGCCGTTGTGGTCGGAGGGCACGTCTGACCGGGCGGACAGGCCGCTGTGGTCGGAGGGCACGTCTGACCGGGTGGACAGGGCGTCGCGGGCGGAGGGCACATCTGACCGGGCGGGCAGACGGGCTGGCTAGGCGGGCAAACTTCGCCGGGCGGGCAGACGGGCGTGCCGGGCGGGCACACCTCGCCGGGCAGGCAAACGAGGGTTCCGGGAGGGCACGTCTGTCCCGGCGGGCAGACAGGCGCGCCGATCGGAGCGGGCGCGCCGGAATTGGGCGGCGCATTGGGATTTGGCTCGGCCGGCGGCGGCGGCGCGGGTCTGATGATGCTCGCCGGCAGCGGCGGTTGGCAATGACGTTCAATCGCGATGTCGCCCATATGGCCGCGCGCGCCGGCGTCCGGGAGCCCATCGTCGTAATCGATGAAATAGCTCCAAAGCGGCGGCTCGTCGTCGCGCCTGATGCGCCAAGATTCCTGGCCTTGCAGGCCATTGAGGTCCAAAACGCCCGATTTCGCGAGGCGAGCGGCGAGCGCGGCGTCAGGGGCGTGGCGCAACTCTTCCCCGGTCGCCCACATGAATCCGCCGCATGAGGCGAAATCGATATCGCCGTTTAGATCGTAACTATAGCCGATGGCGACGCCGCCATTGCCGTTGTGGAAATCTGGTGGGAACCCAATCGGATATTCGACGGGCGTTTGTTGCCAAATGCGCTGGCCGCCGGCCGTGGATCCAACAATTGCATATCGCAGGACTCGCCCCATCGCCGGATCGGTGAGCGCCCCGAAATCGAAGGCGCCGGTCGGAGCGGCGCGCTCGGCAAGATACATGCGCCCCTGCTCATCGAACGCGATCTTCGATATCTCGGTGGCGCCGGCGGCGGGCGGCGCGGCGAGCTCGATGACCGGGTCATCGCCGAACGAGCCGTCGGCGTTCAGGCCGACCGACCAGATCGTCAAGCCTTCGGCGACCGCGTAGTACAGCCGGTGCTGGTGGACGGCGAGTCCGAAGACACGGCGCGCGGGCGCCGCATAGTTCCAGGTCGAAGGCTGCTCGCTATCGAACTCTCGGCGCGCGACGTCGATACGGCGCCGCGGATTCCACTGCACCCGCGTCAGGCCCTGAGCTACGCGTCCTGTAGCGCCGTGCCCGTAACGGCCGAGGTTGCGACCGTCCATCCCGAAGCGATGTATGAAGCCGGTCTCGCGGTCGGCGACGAACAGCGAGTTCGAGTCGGGATCGAACGCCAGCCCGCCGAGCGCCGGCCCCGAATTGGTCCTGTCGCCGAGCATGACGTTGGCGAACAGGCTTACCTCGCCGGTCACGCCGTCGATTTTCCAGATCGATCCTGGCCCGCCGTCAGGGCCCCACTGGCCGGGCATGAAGGTCGCGTTCGGCCCGCCGACCCGGACGTGCTGCGTCTCGCCGTCCGGCCCTGGGGCGACGATCGGAAGTCCGTAGGCAGAGGTCGCCGCCGCGTAGATGTTGGGCGGCGATCTGTCGTCGAGCACGACGCCGAACACCTGGCCGACCAGCGCGGCGCTGATGGTGATCGGCTTGGGCGCGCCGACGACCTGGGCCGCCGGCGGGCCGCCCATTCGCCTGAGATCGACGATACGCAGCGAGGGTCCGTTCGGATCGATGAAGGTCCTATTGGCGGGATCTTTTTCCGGCGCAGAGATGATAGGCCGCAATACGCCGGAAAAACCGGTTACCGCAGCCTCGCCCGGCGCGTAGATGCCGTTTTGAGCTTGCTGCGCCGCGGCTCCGCCGCCGTGGAGGCAGACCAACGCCAAGCCAAGCGCCGCCACGCGCCAGCAACGGCTTCCGCGCCGCGCGGGGTGAGGGAGGCGAATTGATCTTTGGCCTAGCGGTGTCATCGTCAGCTGCTATTCCGGCACGAGGAGCGAGCCCGGCAGACGTGGCGCGCCGGGCAGGGGACGTAGCGAGGCTGGCAAGCGCGGCGAGCACGACCCGGTCGTCGGATTGGGCGCCAAGCCTGAGGGGCAGCAGGTTCCGCAAGAGGACACTTGTGTTGGCGAGCAACAGACGCCGTCGGCCGTCATCGCCTGCGTCGGGTCCGAACAAGGCGTGACGCACTTGCCGTTGATCCGCACCTGACCCTCCGTGCAAGATTTGACGCACTTGCCGCTGATGCGGATCATCCCCTTGCCGCACGACGGGGGCGGAGGGGGCGGACACATGCCGCCGGGACTGCTGGAGAGCTTGGGCGCCTCGTTCGTGCCATTGCAAAGGCACACGGAAATTCCGTTATGGGCGCCGGCCGCGTGCGTGCCCGAGGGGCAATTGCAGGAGAAAATGTAAGTCGCGTTTCCGGTATTTTCCAAGTTTGGGTAATTTTCCGACCAAGTGGGCACCATCGGCTTGGGGCAGAAACAGTACGAGAGGGGCAGGCAACCCGCGCCCCCATTGGTAGGCCCTCCTTGGCTCACGAGCGTGCCGGAGGGACCGTTGACGATCGTGATGGGCGGATATGTTGTGTTGGCAGGATTGTTTGCGCCGTTCGGTTCCTCGGACTGAATGGAATTGGGCAGGTTCAGGCAGCTCGTGCTGTTGTAACTGCCGCATGAGGCCGCAGTCTGTTGCGTGCAATCGGCTTGGGTAGCGGGCCCAGGCGTGCAGCCGCAGGGTTCGTTGAACAACCCCTTGTCGGCTGTGCACAGCACGTCCTGGAGACAATCCCCGAGGTCGGCGCCAAGCAGGTCCAGGCCCTCCTCGACGTCGCAGCCGCATTGAGCGACGGCGACCGGCTCCGCAAGCGTCGACAGAGCGTCGGAGAGCGCATCCTCCGCCGAGGACAAGCCGGCTTGGTCGAGAACGCCGATGACGGTGTTGGCGTCGTTCTGTCCTGTGCCGACGACGCTGTTCAACTCGCTGCAGAACTTGTTGACCGCAGCCTGACCGGCGTCGGCCGCCGTCGCCGACAGAACCAAACTCACCCCGGCGGCCGCCGCACAGCCGTAGCCGTCCTCGCAAGCGGTCGCGCAGGCGTCGGAAAGGACGCCCGAGATCGTTCCCTCGAGTCCGTTCAACAGGTCGCTCGCGGTGCAGGCCTGCCCCCACGCGGGGGCGGCAGGCGCAAGCAAGGCGAGCCACGCCAAAATCGCGCCCCTCAGCCATGCCGCCATTGACGCCCCCACGGACCTTTTGAGAAGGCAGGCCGCCTAAGACGAAAAACCGCCGCGGAATTTACCGCGTCCCTTCAGCCGAGTAGCCGTGCAGTACGGAGCGCGCCGGCCAAGGAGACTTGCTCCGTGGCGGCGCGCGACTTTCACGCCAACACGTCAGTTGTGGACGCAGCGCCCAACGTACCAATGCGCCCGGGTCAGGCAGGCTTCGTGAGTGCCGCGCATAGTCCCGTACTGGTTGTGGAACCAATGGCAATGTCCTTACACGTCACGCCACCGATCGTTGCCGCAGTCTTCCGCGATTCAGACAATCGCGCTCGCTCCGCCGTCAACCCGGGCGAGCGTGACCGCAGCGTTGCAGACAGTAGCTACGCCCAAGGCCAAGATCGCCCCGCTCCGAGAGTCTTGAACATGCTGACACCGCGTCTTTAATCGCACCATTGGCGGTGCGGAGAAAGCAATCATGCGTATTTGTCGTCTGAACGGCGCATGAATAAGGCCACCCCAGTCCAGAAACTACAACAGCTCTTTGACAGCCTGAGCGGGATCGGCTTAGCTCGCGCGGTCGGTGCCGCGCGTATCAAAACGTCGCCCATCGCCGACCAAATGCCTGAGCAAAGGGAGGTGCGTCCATGTTCAAAGCTATTCCAGCCATTGGGCTTCTTCTCGTGGCGACTCTAGCGACCGGACTTGGCATTGGCTATGCCGTCGGACAACAGCCTCACATGGAAGCGGCGGTCGGATTCTTGCAAAGCGCGCGCGGCGAACTTCAGGCCGCTTCCACCAACAAGGCCGGTCACCGTGTAACCGCGATAGGTTTGATCGATCAGGCGATCCATGAGGTTCGCCTCGGCATAGAGGCGGGGGGCGGCTGAGCGCCGCACAGCGCCGATTCTTTGTACTGATTGCGGCGCGCGACTCATGCCGTGCGCCGTTCTTACCCGACATCCCCCAGATGGCGGCCTGTTTCAACCTCAGGCTGCGCCATTTTGGCTTGTCGTGACCCGCCACTGAACTTTCATCCGGCGGCGATTAGAGTCCCGGCAGGTATCCACCCGTGGTCGTCGAAAGTGCCTCGCCGGCATGGCGTCCGCTTTCGAGAAACGCCGCATTCGCCGGGACCGTCCGTAATGGGCGCGAAGCCGCCGTCTGTGCTGCGAATTCGAAAAGTCGGCCTTCCGTCAAGAATCAAACCGACCTGACACCTAGCGGCTGAACCCGTGCGGGAAAGTTGGGGACGACGAAATCGGAGACGAGACGCTTGCAGGGTGAAGGCGCCCGTCGGCTCGCTGATAAATCGGGCAGACATTTCCTTTTGGGGGGCTGCCAGCGCCGATCTCGTCGTCGCGCGCACCATGCCATCGCCGCTTTGCGTTAGGCTTACCTCGATAAGTCAAATACCAAGGCGACGCGGCCTTGCGCGAAAATGTCGCATCTCACACGCGCGTCGCGCTATTGTCTCTCAAGCAGGCCCACGCAAACTTCCACACTGCGGCGGGCCTTCCACTCCGCCAGCGCGCGTGCGCGTTGACTTGTAGCAACAGCGTTCCGAGCCCCGGCGTCACCGCCGGGGCTTTTTTCGTCTGACGATCGCCTACGCGCCGCGGCCATAGACCTCGACTAAAGCGGCAAGGGATTTGATCCTGGCGCAACCATCCAAGCCCTAAAGACCTTGTGTGCGCTTGGGGGAACTGCGGCCATGATTCCGCCGAGACTCGATCAACCCCTCGCTATCGACATCTTCGCCACTACGACTCGCGCCATTTCCGGATTGAGTCGGCAAACGCCGTCGCTGCGGATCGTGAAATCCGCCGGATCGAACACGTGCGCCTTGACGAAGTCGAGCATCGTGCGATCGACCTTCGGCCGCTCGGGCTCCATCAGGTCGAAAGTGAATTTCGACGACCCGACATTGCCTTCATGCATGATGCCAATCGTCGGGTCGTACCCGTCGGCAATGGCCTTGATCCGAATTTCGCTTTCGAGCACGGCGTAGGCGTAATTCAGCAAAGCGTTGACCGGGTGCGCGGCATTGCGATTTCCCGCCAAGTGATATGGCGACGATCGCTGCCCAATGATGTGCCAATTGTCGGGAATTGGCCGGCCGCTCGTGCCGCGCCATTTAATTGGAATTCCCTGCCAGCTGCGAAAATAGGCCGCGGCGCAATTGGCCTCCAATGCCCTCAATTCGGTAATTGGAGTTGGCCGGGAGCGGAATGGCGGGTTTCGGCAATTGAAATGCTAAAGCCGACATTCGCTCTTGCGTAGCGTCGTGGCGGCTCACGACCCTTTGCGGTGGTGTGGAATTCGGCAAAGGTCGAGAAGTCAAGAAGTTTGATGGCTTCGATTCGCTGCCGGCATAAGCCACACACATCACGCTGCCGGCCACGGCAGCAGCACGATTTTGCCGCCGAGGCCGCCCTTATCGATACGGGCATGCGCTTCGCTGGCGGCGGCAAGCGGCAGCCGATCGATCACGACGGGGTCAACCTCGGACGCGTCTTCACACCCTCCTCAGCAGCAGCCGCGGAACCGGCCCTTGCCGACGGCGTAGCGTGCCTGCTGGCGGTCGCGGAAGAACTCCTCGTAGGTCATCACCGGCTGGCCGGGATGGACCGTCCGCCGGTGATCGACATAGGTCGGGTAGTCCGGCACTCCGACCATCAAGCGGGCGGTCTTGGCGACCGTCTCGCAGACGAAGCGCGCGCGCGCGGTCAGTGTCTCGGTCATTCCGCCGCCGCCAAGGTTGCGCCACCAACCTCGACCGCGGTGCTCGTGGGCGAGCCCAGCGCCCTGGCGATGTCGACGATCGCGTAGACCACCACCACCAGGACGATCGCCACCGACAGCCCGGCGAGGCCGGCGTCGAGATAATCGTTGAAGACGATGCGGCTCATTTGGTCGACCGTGTTGGCCGGTGCGAGCAGGGTTCCGGAGGCCGCCGCGGCGCTGAACTTCGCCGCGTGGCTGAGGAAACCGATCGCCGGGTCGGAGTGGAACACCTTCTGCAGCCCCGCGGTGACGGTGCAAACCAGCAACCACACGCTCGGGACGATCGTGACGAAGGCGAAGCGCTCGCGCTTCATCTTGAACAGGATTACCGTGCAGAGGGTGAGGGCGATGGCCGCCAGCATCTGGTTGGTGGCGCCGAACAGCGGCCACATCGTCCAGATGCCGCCGTAGGGATCGACGACGCCGGCGTAAAGCAGGTAGCCCCACAGCACACAGGCTAGCGCCGAGCCGATCAGGTTGTTGATCCAGGATTCGGTCGCGCGAAACCCTGGGACCGCGGCACCGACGAAATCCTGGATCATGAAGCGCAGCGCGCGCGTGCCGGCGTCGACGGTGGTGAGGATGAACAGGGCCTCGAACAGGATGATGAAATGGTACCAGATGCCCATCATCGCGCCGCCGCCGAGGAAGCTCGACAGGATGCTCGCCATGCCGACCGCCAGCGTCGGCGCGCCTCCGGTGCGCGACAGGATGGTCTTTTCGCCGACGCTCTGGGCGATCTGCGTCAGCATGTCTGGCGTCACTGTGAAGCCCCAGGACGAGATGACCTGCGCCGCCTGATCGGCGGTGGCGCCGATCACGCCGGCGGAGCTGTTCATAGCGAAGTAGACGCCGGGATGAAGCACCGAGGCGCCGACCATCGCCATGATGGCGACGAACGACTCCATCAGCATGCCACCGTAGCCGATGAATGCGATCTGGCTCTCGTTCTCGATCATCTTCGGCGTCGTGCCGGAGGCGATCAGCGCGTGCCAGCCGGAGACCGAGCCGCAGGCGATGGTGATGAACAAGAACGGGAACAGGCCGCCCGCCCACACCGGGCCGCTGCCGTCAACGAACCTGGTCAGCGCCGGCATCTGCAGGTTGGGACGGACGATGATGACGCCGATCGCCAGAAGGATGATCGTGCCGACCTTGAGGAAGGTCGACAGATAGTCGCGCGGCGCCAGCAAGAGCCACACCGGCAGCACCGAGGCCACGAAGCCGTAGCCGATGAGAATGACGGCGAGCGTCGGTCCCGACAGGTCGAAGAGGCCGGCGAGCGCCGGGTTCTCGGAGACGGTGCGGCCGTAGATCAGGGCGATAAGCAGCAGGACGGCGCCGATGGCGGACATCTCGCCGATCCGCCCGGGGCGGATCAAGCGCGCATAGACGCCCATCAGAAGCGCGATCGGCAGGGTGCAGAACACCGTGAACGCGCCCCAGGGGCTGCCCACCAGCGCCTTGACGACGACAAGGGCGAGCACCGCGAGGACGATGACGCAGATCAGCAGCACGCCGACGCCGGCGATTGCGCCAGCGATCGGCCCCATCTCGGTGCGCACCATGTCGGCCAGCGACCGGCCGTCGCGCCGGGTCGAGAAGAACAGCACGGTCATGTCCTGGACCGCGCCGGCAAACACGACGCCGATAAGGATCCACAACGTGCCGGGCAGATAACCCATCTGCGCCGCCAGCACCGGCCCAACCAGCGGCCCTGCGCCGGCGATGGCGGCGAAATGGTGCCCGAACAGCACGTAACGGTTCGTCGGCACGTAGTCGAGGCCGTCATTGTGGCGATAAGCCGGCGTCGCGCGCGTCGGGTCGACGCCGAAAGCCCAGCGGGTGATGAACAGCGCGTAGAAGCGATAGGCGATAAAGTAGATGCAGACCGCGGCGATGACCAGCCACGCGGCGTTGATCGGCTCTCCCCGCGAAAGGGCGATGACGCCGAAAGCGATCGCTCCGACCACGGCAACGGCGGCCCAGATCAGCTTGTCACGAAGCGTCATGTTCCCCCCCTGTGCCTCGAGAGTTCCCTCCGGCGTCGCGCTTCGTCGGCAGGCAGCGAAGCTTCACGACGTCATTCTGTCGTGAGAAATAGCACAACGACCGCCGCGATGGCGCAGCGATCTCTGCGACGCTTGCGCGCGGCCCACGTCGCGCGAGGCGCGAGTAGAGTCGACCTGTGCGTGGCGCGCCAGCGGAGGCGGAGTTCCAACGCCAGCCGAAAGCGCAACTGCGGAAGGACCAGTTGCGCGGGGACGGCAGCGGCGGAGATGAGCGGGTTGCGGTCGCGGCGGCAATGGCTGCGGCTCGCCGATTTTGGACGGACGGTCGCGGGAAACGACCCGAGATATATGCCGGTATGGTGTCCGCTTTCGAGAACTGTCGAATTGGCTTGGGCTGGCCGTCTTGGGCGCATGTCCGCCGATAAGCCAGGCGCGTCGCGGCGGCGGTCTGGGGGTTCACGCGCGGTTCAGGTTCTCGGACCGTAAGATCGACCCGTTGAGCAACCCGTTCAGCAAGAGAAAAAATATGCTGAGCATTACTTGCTGAGGTGCG
>Ga0182030_10025059_pt1 | contig 10900 bp, 7 predicted proteins | sample 812S3MmetaG_FD_121299 | JGI IMG/M metagenome (GOLD analysis project Ga0182030, IMG submission 121299) | Permafrost microbial communities from Stordalen Mire, Sweden - 812S3M metaG (Illumina Assembly) | ecosystem: Environmental > Terrestrial > Soil > Wetlands > Permafrost | place: Sweden... | reverse complement strand
GCTGCTGATCGCCGAGTCGGTCGTGCCGGTGGCATCGAAGAACACCAGGAAGGGCGATATGCCGGTATCGCGCACCGCCGCCACCTTGAGGGTCAGAGGACCGCTGGTCCCGGTGCACGACAGAGCCGTCGGTGCATTGACCGGCGGACTCGCCGCCGCGCCCACAGTCACCGTCGCCGACTGCGTCGCGCTGCCGCCCGTCCCCGTGCACGTCAGCGTGTAGGTCGAATCGGAGGAGAGCGCCCCGGTGCTCTGCGTGCCGCTCACCGGCAGGGCTCCCGACCAGGCGCCGGAGGCTGCGCACGCGGTCGTGTTGGTGGATGTCCAAGAGAGTGTGGCGCTGCCGTCGGCTCCGACGCTGCTGGGGCTCGCGCTGATCGTGACGCTCGGGACTCCGTCGACCGTGACGGTCGCCGCCTGGGTGGCGCTGCCGCCGACTCCCGTGCAGGTGAGGACGTACTTGGCGGTTGAATCGAGCGGTCCCGTGTTCTTGGAGCCGCTGGTGGCCACCGATCCGCTCCAAGCGCCGGAGGCCGTGCAGCCCGTGCTGTTGGTTGAATTCCAGGCCAGCGTCGCCGATTGGCCCTTGGCGACCGCCATCCGGTTGGGAGACAGGGCGACCGTGGGAGTGGCCGCCGCGGGCGTGCTCGTGGTGGTGGTCGTGCCGGTAGTGCCGGCCGCCGCATTGGTCTGGCTGCTCGAACTCGTCGGACTCACTCCGCCGCCGCCGCAGGCGGACAATCCAGCCGTCAATGCGACCATCAGCAGCAAATGCCGATTTCGCGTGAGGCCCGGAATCCGCGCACTGCGCGCCGTGAATTTGAGTCTATCCATACGAAATTCCCTGCTTCAAGACGATCAACGATTGCCACGCTTCGCTTCTTCGAGGCCAATAATCGACGTCCTTCCCCGCATTAGCTAAGTGTCGCTTATCGCCTACATTGGGCGACGGCTTCAGTGCTCCATGACTCGGCCCGGCAGACGCCGGATTCGGTTGATTCGACTTAATTCGACCCGGCGGTTCGCCTGATCGGTCCGCGCTCGTTCCGCCGAGGCGGATCGGGCACGGCCGGGGCGGCCGCTTTTTTTGTGCCGTGGCGAGCATACGCTGCCGCGAGCCCTATCAACACATAGAACGTCTTTTCCACGCCCAGGATAAGACTACAGTCGGCAATCATGAAAAGCATCCCGAGAATGCACGCCAATATGTTGAATCCCAGCAATCCCCATTCGGGATCGGTGGAAACGGCCGTTCGGGCGGCTCTGAACACCCCCGCTCCGGCGCTGAAAACGAATCCCAGAAAAAGGCCGAGGCCCACGAGGCCGCTGAACAAGGCGACACCAACGTAGGTGTTGACGATATCGATGATTCCCTGGCCCTGCCGAAGATCTTCCATCTGCAGCATCGCCAACTGATCTCCGAACAATGGATTCGCTGCAATCAGTTCCAAGGAGCGGTCCAGGAGCCGTTGCCGATAGAGAAAAGTGGGATCCTCCTGGCCGCCGGTAAAGGGTAGGGAGCTTATTAGCTTTTCGCCGACGGGCGAGAGGCTCACCGACCCGAACAGGATCACGATTACAAATCCAGCCTTGAAGATTCTGGATATCGCACGGGGTTTGAGGGCCGAGTAGGCGAGGTAGATCAACACCGTGCCGATCCACGCACCGCGCGGAAAGGCGGCGATCAATCCGCACCAGAACACAATCCCGACTCCGACCCGGGCGCGAAGAGTGGTCGCGCGCGACTGCAGGTAGAGCCAAAATCCGAATGCCACAGCCAGCATGATGCCGAGACTCAGCGGATGGCCGGAGGACGCCTGGGTGCGAAGCCAGGTATCGCCCCGCAACAGCCATGCCTGGATGTAGTTCGGGTCCAACGGATTCCAGCTCTGGGCCAGTTGGGTATACAGCAACCAGCCGCGAATATGTTCGAAGCTCGCAATCAAGGCCATGATGCCGCACGATAAGCAGAACGCAGCCTGGGCATCGATGATCTTGCGACGGTCGGTGCACGACCGGCTGATCGCGTAGTACAGGATGAGAATATCCAGGAAGAACAGAAAGGTCCTGCGCATCATGTTGGTCACGGAATCGTGGAGGATCACGTGACTGGGCAAGTCCGGGGGCACGAACAGCGAGCTCTGCACCAGCACGTAACCGAGCAACAAGAGATCGGTCATGCGGCTGCCGTAGCGATCGCGATCGGGGGCGCGTCGCGCCTTGAGGGCTGTGGGAATGAGAATGCAGAACGACAAAAGCCGGTAATTGTCGACATTAAAGAGCTGACTGCCGCCGATCGAGGGTATGTCGATCAGAACCGGCGGCATGACGTGCATGAACAGCAGGTAAGCGGCGATGGGATTGGAATCCTTGCGGCCCGCCCAGACATAGGTGGGCGCCGCAAAGATCGCGAAGATCCAAAAATTCGGGCTGAGGAATCCGACGAGGGTCAGCGCGAACCACACGTTTCGCCGCCGCAAAAAATCGGGTTCCGCACTGAATCGAAGTGCAATGGGCTTCGCCAGCCGGAAAGTCACGGCGGCGATGCCGAGGATTACGATTAATTCCTTCATACCGCGCGAGGGGAGTCGACGACTGCGCTCAATCTATCACCTATCGGTGTGTATAATGATTTCGAATCTCACAATCCGTGAGTGACGGTTCCCTTCGGGATGGACTTCAAACGCGTCGACGATTCCAAGCCCCAGGCAATCAGCGCATCGGCCGCCGATGAGATGTCGGGAGTTTCCGCAGTCGTCCCTGACTGGTCCCGCGAGCGCAAGGCGAGGTTCGAATGGATGCCATCCCGCTCCCTCCTGGCGAGTATTCGCGATTACCAGCGGCTGTCTAACGCCGGTGGTTTGCTGCCCGAACTTCTTCGACGGTGGGCCGTCCTCAAGCATCGCTGGTGGTCGGCCGTCTGCGGCGCCGACATTCCGTTGAACTGCAAGCTGGGCGGCGGTCTGCTGCTGCCCCATCCGAACGGCATCGTGATTCATCCCGATGCGCAGATCGGCCCGAATTGCCTGTTGTTTCAGCAGGTCACCATCGGCGATGCCGCGGACGGAGTGCCGGTTCTCGAAGGCCACGTCGATGTAGGCGCAGGGGCGAAGATCATCGGGCGCTTGACGGTCGGCAGGCACGCCAGGATCGGCGCCAATGCGGTCGTATTGGACGATGTGCCCGCGGGAGCGACGGCGGTTGGCGTGCCGGCGCGGGTCGTGCTGCGCTGAAAATAGCCATTCCCAGCTTTTTTTCGTACCATCGCGGCCGGGTGCAACCCTGACGACGATACCTTGGTCACGGAAGTCCGCTGCCGAAAAGTGGCATATTCCGAGCCCCCATTCATCGGGTTTCCGGTTGGAACATGCCGTTTAAGAACCGCTATGTATTGATATCCCCTTGCCGCAATGAAGCGCAGTTCATGCGGCAGACGATCGAGAGCGTCATGGCGCAGTCCGTGACGCCGACCAAGTGGGTGATCGTCGACGATGGTTCGACCGATGAGACTGCGGCTATTTTGGCCGAGTACGCCGCGCGCCATGGCTGGATATCGATCGTTACCCGAGCCGACCGGGGCCACCGCGCCGTGGGACCCGGAGTCATCGACGCATTCTACTCCGGTTATCGGAGCATCGACCGCAGCGAGTTCGACTTCGTCTGCAAACTCGATTTGGACCTGCTCCTGCCGCCGCGCTATTTCGAGATCCTGATTCAACGGATGAATTCGGATCCGCGGATTGCGACCTGCAGCGGAAAATCGTATATCGAAGAGGACGGCCGCCTGGTCTTTGAACGCCACGGCGACGACACTTCGTTGGGCATGACGAAATTCTATCGAATCGACCGGTTCGAGGAAATCGGCGGATTCGTGCGGGAAGTCATGTGGGACGGCATCGATTGCCACTTGTGCCGCATGCACGGATGGCTCGCGTGCAGCTGGGATGAGCCTGACCTGCGCTTCGTCCACCTGCGTCCCATGGGATCTAGTCAACAAAGCGTTTATACGGGACGGATGCGGCACGGCTACGGTCAGTATTTCATGGGCACCGGTTTTCCATTCCTGGCGGCAAGCGCACTGTCGCGGCTCAACCAGAAGCCCTATGTGCTGGGCGGACTGGCGATTCTCTGGGGCTGGCTCAAGAGCGCGATTCTGCGAAAACCGCGGTACGACAATTTGGAGTTCCGCCGCTTCCTGCGCCGCTATCAGATGCGGGTCCTGCTCGTCGGCAAGCGGCGCGCCATCGACGAGCTGACGCAAGCACCTTCCGCGGGTTCACAGCCGGCAGCCGAGAGCCGGCGCGGTTCATAGTCTCGAGAGTTAAGGTATGTGCGCAATAGCCGGCCTCATCGGGCGGATCGACGAAGCCAATCGAGCCGCGCTCAGGCGCATGAACGGCGCGATGTCGCATCGCGGCCCCGACGGCGAAGGTTTCTGGGAGGCGTCCACCGGCGACGGATGGGGACCCATGCTGGCACACCGGCGCCTGTCCATCCTCGATCTGTCGAACGCCGCGGCGCAGCCGATGGTCGACCCCGGGGCCGGGAACGTAGTGGTATTGAACGGAGAAATATACAACTACGTCGAGCTCAGAAGCCGGTTGATTGCCGCCGGACATGAGTTCCAGTCCACGGGCGATACGGCCGTCATGCTGCGGGCACTCAGCATCGACGGGCGCCATGCAATCAAGAATCTGCGCGGCATGTTTGCCTTCGCGTTTTGGAACCTCAACGATCGCACGCTCATCCTCGCCCGAGATCCGCTCGGCATCAAGCCGCTCTACATCGCGCGAAACCCGGACCCCCACGGTTCTTGGTCGGTGGTTTTCGCCTCCGAAGTCCGGGCCATCCTGGCCAGCGGCCTGCTGGGCCGGGCGACGCTGAATCCGCTGGCGGCCGCCTCGGTGGTTTGGAACGGATTCATGGTTGCTCCCCAAACCGTCGTCCGTCAGATCGAATCGATCATGCCGGGTGAGCTTCGCGTGTACGACTCGCGCGGCGCCGAAAAGGACCGCGAGAGTTACTGGGTGCCGCCGCAGCGCGGCCGATCCCCGCCCATCGACGAAAACGAACTGGCGCGGGTGCTGCAGGAGTCCGTGCACCTGCACCTGGCAAGCGACGTGCCGCTGGGCGTGTTTCTGTCGGGCGGCGTCGATTCATCGGCGGTCGCCAATCTCGCGCAGAAGAGCGCCGGCGACCGCGTCAATACGTTCACGTTGAACTTCGCCGAAGCGGAATTCAGCGAAGGGGCGATCGCCCGGCAGGTCGCCGAGGCCATCGGCACGCGGCACCAAGAATTGACCCTGACCGAAGCGCATTTTATTGGGCAACTCGAGGCTGCGCTGGACAGCCTGGATCAACCCACTTTCGATGCCCTCAACTCGTACTACATGTCGCACGCGGTAAGCCAGGCCGGATTCAAGGTGGCGCTGGTCGGCAGCGGCGGTGACGAACTGTTCGGCGGCTACGCGTCGTTCCGGGATCTGCCGAAATTCATGCGCTGGTCACGAGCCGCGCGCTGGATTCCCGACGGCCTTCGCGCCGCGATGGGCCGAGCCGTCGCGGCCGCCATCCAGCCGTCGAGAGGCGGTTTTCCGCCGCAGACCCGCTGGGCGAAGCTGCCCGACATGCTGGCCCACGGCGACGATCCGTTGGCGCTGTACCAGCTGGCCTATGCGCTGTTCGTCCCATCCTCGCAGCGCCAATTGCTCTGCGGCCGCCAGGAACCGGGAATCGTGGACGGATTGCCCGACGCCATGCGCGCCCGGCTCAAATCCGAGATGGGTTCGAGCGAACTGCTGCCGGTGATCGGCCTCTTGGAGCGCACGTTGTTTCTCGGCGAGCGCCTGCTGCGCGATACGGACGCGGCCAGCATGTCAGCCTCCATCGAGGTGCGCCTGCCGCTGGTCGATCAAGTGCTGGTCGAAAACGTCGAACGCCTCCCCGCCGCAAACCGCTTCGATCCGATCGGGAAAAAGGCGGTGCTGCGCCGAATCGGGTTGCGCGGGTTGGATCCCGCGTTGTTCGAACGGCCGAAGGCCGGCTTCGTCATGCCCTATGATCGGTGGCTGCGCGGCAGCCTCGGCGACCGTATCGACGGCACCATGCGGGATCCGGAAGCGATCAGGCCCACCGGCCTCGATCCGGAAACGGTCGGACGCCTCTGGCAGGCGTTCCTCGACGGGGCGCCCGGGCTTTATTGGTCGCGCATCTGGGCCATTTACGTATTCATCCGCTGGTGCCACCGACATCAGGTCTACCTGTAGAGACATGGACTCAACGTCATCGATAAAGCATCACTGAAAAGCCTGGCGATTCGAGGGTCGATCTGGACGCTCGGCGGACACGGCGGAGTGACGCTGATCCGCATGATCAGAAGCCTCATCATGACGCGCCTGCTGTTTCCGGAGGTGTACGGTCTGATGACGCTGGTGTGGGCGGTTCTTACCGGCCTGCAGATGTTCGCCGATACCGGGATCGTCCGCACGATCATCCGCGATGAGAGAGGCGACGATCCTTCGTTCCTGAACACCGCTTTCACGACCAATGTAATCCGCGGATTGGTGCTCTGGGTGGTGTCGTGCGTGATCGCCCACCCATTGGCCGCGATGTACCATCAACCGGCGCTGGCTCAAATCCTGCCGGTGACCGGGCTCACCGCGCTCATTCACGGATTCGTCTCGACGTCCCTGTATACGCGCCAGAAGCACCTGGACTTCAAGCGGCTGACGATCATCGATGTGTCCAATGAGATATTCACCTTCGTCGTGCTGCTCATCTGGGCCTATTTCTTCCGCAATGTCTGGGCGCTGGTTGCAGGCGCGGTGGCCGGCCAGGTATTTCTGGTCATCGCCAGCCATTTATATCTTCCGGGCGTCCGCAACCGGTTCCGCTGGGATCGGTCGGCGCTGGTCACTTTCATGGGCTTCGGAAAGTGGATTTACTTCAGCAGCGTGGTCTATTTCCTATCGACACAGAGCGATCGTTTCCTGCTGGGACGATACCTCGACATGATCCACCTGGGCGTGTACGGCACCGCGACGGTATTGAGCGGCGCCCTGCTGACCGTGGTCCTCAAGATAAATTCGGACGTGCTGTATCCGGCTTATGCCAAGGTCGTTCAGGACAACGCCGCGAGGCTGCGTCAGGTGATGCTGCGCACCCGGTTCGCGATCGACGCCGGCATGATCTTGCCGATCGCGGTGATCATGATGCTGGGGAGCCGCATCGTGGCGCTGCTGTACGATCCGCGCTATCAGGACGCCGGTTGGATGCTTCAGGTGTTGTGCGTCCGTCTCCTGCTCGTCGCGACGCTGTCCAACAGCGAATCCTGCCTGATCGCGCTCGGACACCCGAAGTACTCGTTCATTCAGAATCTGTGCCGTGCAATCGCGATGTTCATCGCCATTCCCATCGGCTGGTCGATGGCGGGGGTCAAGGGGGTCATCTGGGCGGTTGCTCTGTCGGAATTGCCGCCCTTGGTGGTCATGTGGGTGGGAATGATCAAACACCGGATGTTCTCGATCGCGGCCGAGTCGCGCTCATTGCTGTTCGTCGGGCTCGGCATGCTGATCGGACTCGGGGTGCTGCAACTCTGGCATTGACAGCGCGCCATGGCGCGGCTAATCGCTCGAGCGGGCGGCAATCGGCGCGGCCGAACGCAAGGCGTTGGCGGCAATCGTCAGACTGGGATTGATGGCTCCGCTGCGCGGCATGAAGGAGGCATCGACGACGTACAGGTTTTCGACGTCGTGGGTGCGGTTGTTTCTATCCAGCACGCTCGTCGCGGGATCTTTCCCGAAGCGGCAGGTGCCGCATGGGTGTCCGTAATTCATCGTGAGCGTCGGGGACAGCCGCTGCACCCGCCACGGTTTTACGTGGCGGGAAAACGCGCCGCGCAGCGCATCCGCCCGGCGGCGAAGATCATCGGTGATGTGGTAGGTGAAGTACGCACCGTCCGGTTCTTCCGGGTCGAGCAAGATGCGGTTGTCCGGGTCCGGGTCGTCCTCGGTCATCGCGGCAAAGATGCTGGCCTTCCCCAGCCACATCGACGCCGCATGGGACGGCAGCTTGACGAGCAGCGACAACAGCTTCTCGTGACGCACGCCGCAGCGGCGCAGGGTGTCTTTCATGAAGCCGGCGATATTGCCCTGTCCGGCATCCAGTCCCATGCTCTGGACGTAGCCCAGTCTCTCGCCCTTCGTGACGTAGAAGTCGCGAATGGAAATCGATTTTTTTTGACGGGCCCGGCGGTCGAGGCGCGGGCGGCGCGGAGCCCATAGGGCGTAGATGTCCGCCGTATGGAACATCAGATTGCGGCCGACTTGATCGGAACGGTTGGCAAGCCCGTTCGGCCAGAATGAATTTCGCGACCTCAGCAGAATCTGCGGCGAGTGAAGCGCGCCTGCCGCAAGAACCACGATTCCGGCCTGGATCGCGACCGGCGCTCCGCGATGCAGCGCATGGATGCGGTTGACGCGGCAGCCGTCCGCTTCGAGCGTTTGTACATCGCATTGATCGAGTAAACGGCAGGCCGGGTGCTTCAAAGCCAACTCCAGGCAGGCGGTACGCGCGTCGGCCTTGCAGCGGCGCGGACACACGCGGCCAACGCATTCCCGGCAATCTTCGTCGTACCGCATGGCGACGTGCAGCCGCTGCGGTTTCAATCCGTTTCGGCGCATTGCTGCCATCAACCCCCGGTCCCATTCGCTCAACAGAGCGTCGCTTGAACCGTCGCCCGCGGCGTCGCCATGCGTACCGAGTCCGTAGAGCATTTCGGCGGCTTCATAGAAGGGAAGGAATTCTTCGTACGACACCGGCCATGCGGGGACGCGCAGAGAGCGCGTTTGCAGCGGTTCGAAGTCGGAGGCCGCCATCCGTTCCAGCGCGGCGGCATAGTGGATCGAGGATCCGCCGACGGCGCAGCCAACCGCGGCAAAGAACCGTTCTTGACGGCCGCCCGACGAGCGTTGCGTCAGAGGGAAGGGCCACCAGCCTTGATTAAGCCGTTCGATCGGCGCGGCCGGATCCGTTTGCGCGGTTTGCGCAGCAACCGCCGTGCCCTTTTCGAGAAAGAGAACGCCGAGTCCGGCCTTTGCCAAGGCAAGTCCCAATGTCGAGCCGCCCATCCCGGTGCCGACGATGGCGACATCCCATTTCTTGCTCAGATCAACGAGTGGTTCCACCGCAACTTCCGTTAGAATCGGCGGCCCGAGTGTGACGACAGAGAACGGGAGTTGCAATGACTTTGGACCGCAAACTGAAACTGCTGTGAGGGTTTCCAAAGGCTGTCTATAATCGGCCTCGCGGCGGCTTCGATAAAACGAATCGGGATTCATCAACTTGCATAAGTCATAGTGTCGGATGGCGTCTAAAACTCGAATTCACGCCGTATTCCCGAATTACTGCGGCGGGGTCTGGGTTTCCTATACGTTCATCTCGCTTCTCAACACCATGCAGGGGGAGGAGACCGATACGCACGCCTATGCCCTCGGCAGGGCGGCGACGATGGACCGTGCACGGGTTTCGGCCCTGCTGCCGAACGTCCTTTACAATCACACCAGCAAGTTGTTTTCGAATCCCTGCGGCGCGATAGTCCGCAGATTCGCGCACAGGTTCCGGCCGGGAGATGTCGCGTATCTCTGGATGAACGGCCCGGAACCGGTCGTGAGGAAGCTGCAGAAGCGCGGACTGTTCGTGGCGAGGGAGATGATCAATTGCACGATGCTCTTGAGGCGGCGTGAATTGCGGGCCGCCTACGCGCTGCTCGGGTTGGGCGACCAGTCCGGCATTTCGGATCGGGACATCGAGTGCGAGCGTGCGGACCTTCTGGCCGCCGATGCGGTGTTCTGCCCCAACGACTTCGTCCTCGAATCCGTCATCGACTACGGCGTGCCGCCGGAACGTTGCATCCCGACCAGCTATGGTTGGGGCGAAGACCGGATCGCGGCGAACTCGGAGCACGTCAAGTCCGGGGCGGGCGTCGATGTTCTCTTCGCGGGCACCGGCGACGTTCGTAAGGGCCTACCCTGGCTTTTGGAAGCATGGGAACGCGCGGGAATCGAGGGGAGATTGCTGCTGGCCGGTCTGCTCGACGATGCGGTTCGGACGCGCTATTCGCGAATACTGGCGCGTCCCGATGTATGCGAGCTTGGCTACGTCAAGGATATTGCCCGCGTTTACCAGTCGGCGGACATTTTCTGTTTTCCGTCGTGGGAGGAGGGCGGACCCATGGTGACGATTGAAGCCATGGCTTCGGGCCTGCCTTGCATCGTGACGCCGATGGGCGGCGCCGGACTCGTCAAGGATTCACACAACGGAATAATCATCCGGCCCGGCGATGTGGATGGAATTGCGGCCGCCATCCGCTGCCTGGCGTCGAATGAGTCCGCCCGCAAGGAACTCGGCGGGCGGGCGTTGGCCACTGCGCGCGACTTTACCTGGCAAGCGGTCGGAGAGCGCCGTGCCCGGGCGCTGATGCAGATGGTCAGAGCCCGCGGGTCAGGGATGAAGCGCTCCTAAGTCCCAAGTGGTGGTCCACTGCACGCCGAGGGCATCGAGCCAGACGGGGACGTTGACGGCGCCGGAGTAGCTGGCGTTGGGCGTGAAGTCCGAGATCAGGCTGAAGCTGCCGCTGGCATCGGTGAAGGCCGGGCTCAAGTTCGGCGATGCGGTGTTGTCGGTGACGGTGTTGCCGCTGCCGTTGTTCACGACGGTGACATGGCCGGCGGCCGGGGTGTAGAAGAGGTTGTTCTTCGCGCTGCTGTTGGTGGCAGCAGCCCGCATGCTGTTGCCGTCGAGTCCGATGCAGGCCTGGCCGGCGATGGCGTTGGGCGCGTAGCAGGTGTTGTTGTAGGCCTCGTCGCCGCTCGGGATCGGCTCGACGCCGCGCTGGGCGATC
>Ga0182030_10025055_pt1 | contig 10901 bp, 8 predicted proteins | sample 812S3MmetaG_FD_121299 | JGI IMG/M metagenome (GOLD analysis project Ga0182030, IMG submission 121299) | Permafrost microbial communities from Stordalen Mire, Sweden - 812S3M metaG (Illumina Assembly) | ecosystem: Environmental > Terrestrial > Soil > Wetlands > Permafrost | place: Sweden... | reverse complement strand
GTCGCGGGGCGGGGAAGGGTCGCGGGGCGGGGAAGGGTCGATCACAGGGCCGCAACTCGCTCTCCAGCACGGAAACGAGATCGAAGCGGTCTCCGCCAGCGGCGCACGCGCCAGGATCGGCAGCGCCGAACCGGACTCCGCCCCGGCCACGTTCGCCTGGTCGAAGGAAGGCACGCTTGCGTGGCGCGACGGCGACATCCTGCACCTGCTGGAAGCGAGCGGCAAATCGCAAGAGGCCGTCTGCGCCTGCGCGAGCGTCGCGTTCGCGAACAACGGGGTCGTGGCGGTCCTGAGCCGCGGCCAGGCTCTGGTGGGCTTCGGTCACTCGCTTACACACCGCAGCGAGGTGCAAACCGCCGGCCTGCCGCCAAACGGGCTGATGATCGTGGGTGTGGCAAAGCAGGGGGTCGTCGTGGCGGGCTCTGAGGGGAATGGCGGAGCAACAGGCCCCTCGCCGAGCTCGCTCTATCTGGTCGCAGAGTCCGGACGGGCGAGGCGGCTCGCAAGCCTTAGGGGACTTGTCTATGAGCCGGGTGCGCTCAGCCCGTCAGGCGACGATCTGGCGATGAGCGAGGTCGAAAGCTCGGGCACGTGCTTCGCGCCGGAACAGCTGGCGATCCTCGACCTGCAAAGCGGCAAGGTGAGCTTCCCCGCGATGCCCGCGGGGGTGTCCGGGCCGCGGGTGCGCGATCTCAGATGGTCGAGCAGCGGCCACCTGACGGCGCAGATCGCACCGACCGACTGCAACAGCAGCGATCAGCCGCTCGAGGACGAGCCCGAAGCCAAGCTCTACGAAGAACGGCACGGCCGGCTGCTAGCCAGCGAACCGGTGGGGTATGAGACTCAGCGCGGCGCGAGCCTGAGCGCCGAGGTCCAGGGCACCGTGCCCAGCGTGACAGAAGGAGGAACGCTCACCGTTGTGGGCGGGCGTGGCAACCTCCTGGCCAGGATCGCCATGGTCTCCAGCTTCTCGGTGATGCCATGAGTCCCCTCCGACTCAAACGCAGATCACAAGAGAAAGGGACTGCCAGACGCAAGATCTCGCGCAAGACGATCCTCTTCTGGTGCACTGTGGTGTGTACGGTCATCGCCGTGCTGGGGTTTGGGCTCACCGTCGGCAAAGAATTGGTCGAGTCCGCGACGGCTCACGGCAAGGACCCCGAAGGCACCGTCGTTGTCACCCAGGAGTACGTGATCAATGCCGCCGAACCAGCTGAAGCGATCAACGAAGGGACCGGGGCGCAGACGCTGACCTCCTCGCCGACCGTCGAAGCGACCGTGTTCAACAAGACCGCTCATCGTGTGCTGATCGAGCAGGCGCGTGTCAGCATCGAAGCCTACGCGACGCTGCGCCTGTGCTTCAGTCAGGGTGGCGGTCCGGGGCCGCAACCCAATCCCTACGTGATCCATCTGGCCACAAATCCGCTGCCATCGGAGCGGGTGGTGGAAGCACCGATGCACGAGCAGGTCGGTCCCGAAGAAGTCGACCGAATCGCGCTGCGTTTCGGCGCGGACCTCTCTGGCGCCGGCGGCTACGCGCTCTATCTGCTGCACATCCAGCTGCACGCCTACGGTGAGAAGAAGGATCTGGATCTGGGGCGCTTCGCGCTCTCCGCGCCCGGGCGCATACCCACACTCGCGGGGTACCTACCCGACGATAACTCGTTCCTCCAGGGGTTCACGACCGGCCCCTTCAAGGCGGCTCACCTGGAGATCACCTGGTGCCTGAAGCGCAACTTGGCCGCACTGCATCAGATCCTCGACAACTCGGCAAGGCGCGCGCCGGAGCTCGCGCTTTTCGACCAGCCGGTTCTCGCCAGCCAGTGGCGGCAGCTGCAGGATCATCTGCCGCCACGGCAGGCGGCGACGCGCCTGCTCGAGGAAGACAGCGGTCCAGACGATGCTGGGGATGCTGTCTACGCGGCCGAACAGACCAAAGCCCCCCGATTCGAAGCGCTCATCCGCAAGCAGGCATCCCAGCAGCTGCTGGGATGGGCGAGCAAGGAGCTCGAAACCGTGGAACCAGCGGTCGTCGAACAGCAAGTGCGCGAAGCGCTTGCGATGTGGTCTTCAGAACGCGGTCGCTTGCTGCTCAGGCAGGTTCAGCAGAGCCGCGCGCAGGGGCGAGTGGGTTGATATGGGTTGGCACTCAAGCAGCTCGTCGCGCGCGACCTGTGGCGGGCTGCGTAGACGCCGATGGCTTCGGGCCCCAATGTCAGCTAGCGCGAAGGGGATTTCCCGTTGATCCAGAGAGCGCGATCGAGATTATCCACGCTTACAACCGCCGTCCGGCCCGCCGCAGACACGCTGCATAGGCCGTGTCATTCGCGGCTACGCCGTGGAGATCCGTCGGGGCGACTATGTGCCACGCGGGAACCGTCCATCGCTTTCAGGCTCGACCGAGTTGAGCGACCATCATCTGCGGGTCAAACGCCGCGCGACCCCAGCCATCAGCACGATAGGCACCATAAACACCGCCCAGGTCGATCTGCTCAACCGCGTCAAGGACACACCACGCCAAGTGATCCTCGCCCAGCCAGTCACGCAGACACGGCGGCAACAGCAACTCCTGATCACGATCACACGCAAGGAAATTCTGCGGCACCACCGACCTCCAAAGGTCGGGGACACCACCATCGTCATAAACCCACCGGACAGCAAACCCAGGAACAACAGGGCTTGCGCGACAGCCTCCTGAGCGGGTTTCGCTGTATAGCGGGGGCAGGATCAGAACCCTATGCTGCGACCGGCCACGCTATCACATACCGCATTCTAGAGCCAAAAATCGCGCTGGCTGCAAAGCCAGCGTGTTCTTGAAGGAACGATCTGTGGAGCGAGTTCGCGCCGCGGCACAATGATGCCCGCCGCCAGCTCAGTCGAGCCCAAAGGCGATCGGGCGGTTCCAGCGTGGAATGGCTCAAACCGACGGATCTCTACTGAGTAGCCGCGAATGACACGGTCTATGTCGCGCCCCTCAGACTACGCATAGCCCAAGGCACCGACCATACGGCTCAAACTAGATTCAGAGACCGGCGTGGCAGGGACACCGACTTCCGCCATACCGCATCCAACGGCCTCCGGTTCGGAAGTATCGCTTCCTCGGGATCGCACGTCTTCCAACATGTAGGCTCCGGCTGATGACCAGGCCAAGCTGTACATTCAGCGCATGCCGAGTTGAGACATGCTGATTGGGGCCATACCCTGGATCCCGCTGGGGGTTTGGATAGCTGGTTTCACGGCACTCATAACCGTTGCTAGCGCTCTCGTCAACTTTTCAATCGCGCATGGAACCCGGCCAATTGCGTCCTTCCATGACGAGAGTCCCAACGTGCGCACGCGGCTCGACTTCGTACTACCCCCCCGCAAGGCTCTAGTGAACCGCATCGCCGAGCTCAAGGAGGCTGTGGACAAGCTACAGGCGGGCGAGAGCTTGATTGCGATCGAGGGAGAGCTGGGCGTGGGCAAGAGCGCGACAGCTACCGAGCTCGCCTATCGCATCCAGCAGCAAGAGCTGTTGCGTCCGCGCGACGGCCGCAAGCATTCGTTTGTGTGGATCGACTGTGAAGACCGCTGCCCAACCCTCACCGAGATGTGCGGCTCGCTCAGCGTGCTGACCGACGATCGATCTCTCACGGCCGTCGCTCAAAATGACAAGTCCGATGCCATCCGCGCGCACCTGGCCGAGCACCCGACCGTACTGCTCATCGACAACCTCAGGCTCTCGGAGGACTCGAAGTCTAAGGCTGTGAGCAGGCTGCTCGAAACGCTGCCCAGCGACTCGATCGTCATCGCTTCGGTGAACAGCCCCGGTGCCCTCGCGGCACCCCGGGTACGCTTGAAGGACTTGGAGCTCTCCGAGGCGCGCGGCTTGATCGTCCAAGAAGTCCAGCGACAGGGACTCAGCGTTCCAGAGCTAGACGACGGCGATTTCGTCAACCGCCTGCTCGAGCTTTTCGGGGGCAATCCATATCTGATCACCTCGTTTATCGACGGACTTGACAGAAACCCACAATCGGTCGAAGAGAGGTTGGAGGCCGCCCGGCGAGGCGAGGGTGCCGAGGCGATGCTAGCGCACCGCCTAGCGGGACTCCCACATGAGTCCAAATCAGTGCTTGCCGCCTGTGCGCTACTCCGCGGCACTGCCATTGCCTCACAACTTTCAGTGGCCACCGACAAGTCAGATGATCTCGTGGCGATGGCCTTGACGAAGCTGATGTCCGTCGGACTAGTCACTTGCGTTCGAATCGAGGGACGTCCTAATCTATTCACGTGCGGCGTGGGAGTCCGCAATTCTGTGCTAGCGATCACCCTCGATAACGAGGTCTCAGCGTTTACCGAACGCCTCGCCCAGCACTACATCAGCCGTTTCTCTACAGAATGGGAGGACGCGACCGGTGCGATTCCTCACGTGGGAGCTATCACGGTCGTGGCTGAGCAGCTATATAAGGCGAAAAACGCGGACGCATTGCATCACCTGTTTACCGCCGTTCTCGACATCCTTTTTACGCTTGGCAAGCTTGATGACCGTATTGCCATCGCTACCCTCGCATACAAAAGCGCAATCTGCACAGGCAATTTCCAACGAGCCGCTCGCGCCTCAGCTTCACGCACGATGAACTGTGCGATTCGTGGAGAACTCGACAAGGCTCGCGAGTCGCTCGCACACGGGTTGCTCGCCGCTCGCGAGTCAGGGGCACCCGCGGAAGTCGCTCGGCAGATGCGGGTTCGTGCCTACGTCGCCTACCGCTCACGCGAACCACGAAACGCCCTCATGGCACTCGAAGGTGCCGATGAGTTGGCCGAAGAGGCAGGGGATCGCCATATCCTCGTTGACTTGGAGGATCTGCGCGCAGCATGCTACTGGTACTTGGGCGAGTTCGAGCTTTGTGAGGCTGCCGCGAAGACCCATCAGAAGCTTGCCGATGCAATCCCTTGGAAGCGCGTGAGGGCGTACCCGCTGCAGATGCTCGCAGAGGTCTCGATGCATCGCGGGAACTTTGCCTATGCGGGAGAACTCCTTGAGCAGTCTCACGTCATTGCCAAGGAATATGAGGATCAGCGGATGCAGGTGCGGATCCTACTCAGCGAAGCGCGCTTGCAGTTGCTGGGCGGTCGACCGAAAGACGGTGCCAAGATCGCGCTGGCTGCGGCGAGGCGAGCACGCGAAATTGGACTGCGGGAAGAGGTCCGCGAGGCACAAGCGCTGTCCCGCGCCCTCCGCTGGAGCATCTTGCCACCGGTGCGTCTTTACTACTCTCGCCGGCGACCGCAGCGACTAACCGACGCACCCCTAGCTGGCGACTAGTCGCCAGCGTGTAACTTGCGTGGGCGATCCGCGGCGGCCACACCGCGCACCAGCACCCGTCCGCTGGCACCGAAGATGAACTTGTAAGGCTCGTCACCTCTTCCCATGTCCAACACTTCGTAACCTTGCTCGCGTAGGCGCCGGGCCGTCCAGCAAAGCAAGAGGTGCCCACAGGGAAACGCCTGCCACGCCGGATCAAGGCCACGTAGCCACATCAGTGCGACCGGCGCGTCGACTAAGTAGAGGTCGCGAGCCACCGACATACCATCGATACGCATGTCCATGAACACACTTGTTCCCTCGGGCGCCAAGTGTTCCACTGCCTCGTTGACCAGGCTGATAGGCGGTCTCTCGGGCGGGCGGCCAGTTGCCAGCCGCCGGATCTCGCGAAGTCGATCGAAACCGGGGAGTGCGTCACACACTGAGAGCCCTTCGATGGCTCTGAACTCAATGGTGTGGCTCCTTTCGAGATGGCGCAATCGATTTCCCCAAGTCCGTCGGCGTCGTCCCGAGACAACATTCTCAAGGTCGCGATCGAGTGCCACGGTAGGAGCAGGCCTTTCTGGCGACCAGTCGAATATTCCTAGCTGCGCGTCCACACCCGCGAGTACACCCTCCGGATCGACACTGTGCAATATGAACGACAAACCACGTTCGACGAGAGCTGGGATGGCTTCCAGGATCGCCGTGGCTGCCTCCATCTCGTGACCAGGCATGGTCAAGATGTCGTTCAAATCGTTGTACGGTGCCCCGACGAACCGCGCCTCAGGCATAGGTCTCGACTCATCAACTGCCAGGGGCAGCAGCCCGATTAAGCCTTGATCTGTACTGACAGTCAACAGCAACGGCTTCATCCCTCGATGGGTGCTGGCGAACGCCGCTTCCAGCCAGCTCGGCGAACCGGTCAGCGAAGCTGGCGGACGAGCTGTGAGAGCACTCCAAGCACGACGATCAACCTCCTCCGGATCGGTGTACTCATCCACATGGCTCCCTTTCACACTCGGCACAGTCTACTCGGCGAGGCGTGCTATTAGGTCGACCAAGACCGCTCCGACATCCAGTGATTCCGTCGATCGCCGGACTCGCCACCTATTGTCGGAGAGGTTGTGAAGGCAATCGCGATAGAAGGCCGGATAAAGAGAGTCGAGGTAGTCGCGATCGCTGAGAGCACCCGCTCGCCATGAGGCGACGCCTCGTCCCGCCACCCGTAGCGCCGCACGCCCCCCCTGCCAGTCCAACGAAACCCCTGGCACACGCACCTCCACTCGCGATCGGCGCGTGCTCGATGCCGTAGACATCCGCAGCTCGAGGACACCCGAGCCCACCCGAATTCTGGCCCAGGAACGCTCCGAGCCCACGCCTTCATAAGTACGCCCACCTCCGAGAACCGACATCGTGGAATCAATCATCCAGGCGAGAGCTATGAAATGAGCACCGTGATCCGCGAGAACACCGCCTGAGGTCGACAGCTCGGTTCGCCAGTCCGACGCCGCGTGCGGATCTTCGACTCCGGGACGACCGACCTCCACCAGCATCGAGAACGGCATACCCAGAGCGTTGGCTGCGCGAATCCACGGCGACACGCGTATCCAAGTCGACGAGTAGCGATACTGATGCGTTGTCATGATCGCGAGTTCACGCGAACCCCTCGCGGCAGCCTGGGCTATTGCGAGATGATGCTGGGTCACAACCAGGGGCTTCTCGCATACCACGTGAACGCCATGCCCGAACGCCAGTTCGATCAGCCTGGCGTGCGAGGACGGCTCCGTAGCGATAATCAGGATGTCTGACTCAACCGACGCGAGCATCGACTCGGCACTTGTGAACACCGGCACACCGCGCAGCGTTACTTCGGCGCGCGTACGCGGCTTGAGAGCATGATCTGCCGCCGCAACAAGATTGAGCAGGCCCTGCATCTCAAGCGCTCGAAGGGCAGGCAAGTGACCGTGAACCGCAGCACCTCCCAGACCGACCAACGCCACCTTCATACAAGTACCTCCGACAAGACATCAAAGAGTTCGTGCACCTCAGCCGCGGAGATCGTGAGCGGCGGGCTTATCCGAACACGGGGCACGTCCGCCAGAATCAGGAGGCCACGATCACGACACGCACGGAAAGCGGCCAAGCAGGCATCGGCCGAAGCGAGCGACCCCGTAGTCGGATCGATCAAATCGAAGCCGAGCATCAAGCCACAGCCACGTGGATCGGCCACTCTGCTGCTGGCCCCTGACAACTCGCGAAGTCGGTGAGATGCGATATCGGAAGCCAACTTAACCTGCGCTAGGAACTCCGGGTCGGTAACGATCTCGAGCGTCGCTAGACCGGCCACGCAGGCAAGCGGATTGCCGCCGAAGCTGCTTGAGGTTGCCGCGGGAGGTGCGAGGGCCGAACTCTCCCAGAGCTCTTCGGCTGCACAGACTGCACTCAGTGGAACCCCACCGCCGATTCCCTTGCCCAGAACCAGAATGTCAGGGGTCGCCTCGAATCCTTCAAAGGCAAACAACGTGCCGGTGCGCCCGAAGCCGGTGATCAATTCGTCGAACACGAGTGCCCATCCCCTGTCATCGCAGAGCTGCCGAAGTTCGGGAAGGAACCGCCTGCGCGGCGGAATGTTTCCCGAGGTCCCCAGTATCGGCTCGACCAATACCGCACCGACTTCGTCGAGATCGTGTCGTGCGGTGAGCCTTGCAAGAGTCTCCTCCGCAGACTCCTGGCATTCGGCGTATGAGACCGCGTCGTGCCCCTCGCACGCAGGGAAAGGCATAACACGAAACCAGTCCGGAGCAAGCAAACATGCCTCGCTGGAGGTTGGATCGCTTGAGTACCTGACGCCAACCGTAGTCTTGCCATGAAAACCGGGACTGAAAGTGACGATTCCCGGCTTGCCTGTCGACGTCTGTGCCAACCGGATCGCCGCTTCGACAGCCTCGGCTCCCCCTGAGTAGAGGGCCACCTGGCCCAATTGCGGCGGCAAGAGACCTGATAGTGCAGTCACATAGTCAGCGAGCTCAGGGCCGTAGAACGGGTTGACGACGAGCCTGTCTGCTTGGGCGATAACGGCCTCCACCCATCTGGGGTGGGAATGCCCGAGCGATGCGACGCCGAACCCTGCGACGGCATCAAGATAGCGCTCGCCCTCCTCGCCGTAAACATACGAGCCCCGCCCGTGACTCACTACCACTTCGGCAGACCTCACGACCTCCCGTCGGCCTACCCTGCCATGCCGCAGTATGGCATCGACAATGCGGCCACGCCTCGCAGACGTACCGCTCATGTCGCTTTCCAATCCCGGCGTTCATCCGGTTCCGCAGGACGACACTCCGCACCAAACTCTAGGTCGCCCGCATCAGCGACCCCCCCCCCCCCCCCCGACTTTCTGTTACAGCAGGGATTTGAGAAAACGCGGGCGACGAATTCACGAATGCTCCGGCGACACTTGTCCACGCATCCTGCAATGCACGCCCGAGTTTTCTGGGTACATCCCAGGTCCCGAGGCTGTACTTGTCGTCCACGTCGTAGCCGAATTCGATCAACGTACCGCTCAGGATTTCGTGCATCGCCGTCTGCTCTCCGCGCGTGAGGTTCTCTCGCCAAGACCCTGGCCGGGCAGTGCGATTACGCATATAAGACCCCCGAGTGGCGCGGGGGAGACGCTCAAAGCTGTGCCGCTCAGCGATCCTATGGGCACCTGTGCGGTCCAACTCAAGCAGCACGCAGACCTCCGCCAAGACTTCCGCGGTATTTGCGAGCAGTGCCTCGTAACGCACCAGCACCCGGCCGTCCGGCGAATGCCTCTCAAATGCGGTACGCACGGCGCGTGTGCGGTACACCCAGACGGCCGAGAGCCACCTGATCAGAGCGACTCGGCCACCGCTGGCAACCGGGAATGCACCACCAGGTATCGCCCAACTGCCATCGCGATAGCCGGCAAGCCAAGAGTCGACGACGTCGCGCCCATCGCGCAAGAGGAAGATCAAGTTGGAATCGGGGAACAAGCTCGCGAGCAGAGGTGCCACATGCGAGCCAGGCTCCTTGACCACGTAGTTGGCGTCGGTCGAGTCTTGATCATATTCCGCAGCCTGAGCCTCAAATCGCGCACCAATCAAATCACGTAACGGCTGCCACCAGCTTTCTCGGTAACGATCGGAAAAGAAGTAGCCCGGCTCGTCAGCCTTCAGCTCCAGCAACGTAGTCAGCTCGGGCGAGCCACCCTGAGCTGTCGCCCACGCAAGTGGGATCGGCCGCCAGACTCCCAGGTGGTGACCAAGGTGCGGATCATCAATCGGCACCACCCGCTCCAGATCGGAAAGCATCCGCAGCAGCCACGTGCTGCCGCTTCGAGATGAGCCGAAGATCCAAGTCAGCCTTCGTTCGTTCATCTACTCACCGACGAAAGTCATGACCGGAACCTTTGCCCAGCACAAACTGCCCAACGAGGGCACCAGATGCCCGACGCTTGCGGGCCTGATCATCAGGATTGTTCATACCTTCGCATTCTGCCGCATCGCGAGACCGGGCGGCTCGCCCATGCCTCGCGCGACCCACCGCCGTTCGTCGGGCGCGAGCTACTCCATCATCCTGGAGGCAGCTTGACTACCCGCGTCGGATGGTGCCATTCACTCGGCGGTGTGGAGCCGGCCGACAGACTGCGAGGGAGCCTGCCCGGGCAGCGAAGACATCCCTCCGGCTGTCCGCGACGGAGCCTGGGGGCAACACCCGACGCGGATACCTAGATCCACCACACGAGCCCCTTACTTGACATTTGTGTACAATACTTGGATAGTTTGCCTTTGGGCCAGGGATGGCGCGATCAGGCATCGCATTGCTAGATGCGGTGCTGGTGCGGTCGTTTGCACGCTAGTTTGGTCCCAGGAGCCTCGACCGCAAGCATGAGACACTTCGCTTTCTATGGGCGCGTATCGACCGATGACGCGCAAGACCCTTCGCTTTCCATTCCGCGGCAGCTCGCGGCGTGCGAGCGCGTGGTCGCGGCAAACGACGGGACGATCGTCTCGTGGTTCTGGGACATAGAGAGCGGCCGCAAGAGCCTCCACGAACGCGGCCGGGGAGGCTGTGCATTGACGAGAAGACCCAGATCCAGGCACTTGAACCGCACGCAGGCCACGTTGCCGATCAAGCCGGGCAAGGCCGCACGGATGACCCACGACTACAAGCGCAACGGCACCACGAGCCTCTACGCCGCCCTTGAGGTTGCGACTGGTGAGGTCACGGGCGCTTGCTACCCCAAGCATCGCCACCAAGAGTTCTTGGCGTTCCTGAACGCGCTCGTGCGCGCCTACCCCCGAAAGCCGCTGCACGTGATCCTGGACAACTCCTCAACGCACAGCACCCCCGAGGTGACGCGCTGGCTGGAGCGCCACAAACGCGTGCACTTCCACTTCACCCCAACCAGCGCATCGTGGATGAACATGATCGAGATCTGGTTCTCGATCCTCACAAAGCAACAAGTCCGCCGCGGCGTCTACCACGACGTCCCCGAACTCATCAACGCGATCGAATACTTCATCGAGCACTACAACGAGCGCGCCCAACCCTTCGTCTGGACCAAGACCCCCCAGCAAATCCTCGCCAAGGC
>Ga0182030_10025054_pt1 | contig 10902 bp, 6 predicted proteins | sample 812S3MmetaG_FD_121299 | JGI IMG/M metagenome (GOLD analysis project Ga0182030, IMG submission 121299) | Permafrost microbial communities from Stordalen Mire, Sweden - 812S3M metaG (Illumina Assembly) | ecosystem: Environmental > Terrestrial > Soil > Wetlands > Permafrost | place: Sweden... | reverse complement strand
CGAGCTCATCGGGGCCGGCCATGATGTGCGGACCGTCGCCGGGCGGCTGGGCCACCGGGACGCCTCGGTAACCCTGAAGGTCTACTCCCACGCGCTACCAGAACGGGATCGGGACGCGGCTTCGGCCCTCGGGAAAGCGCTGACTCCCGGATGAACCTCCATCCGCCCTCAGAATGAACGAGGCGATGCCGACCTCGTCGATGAATCATGCCGAAGTCCTGCACCTACCCCCGCCTTCGCTTGGCACTGGGACAGACCACGCTGCCTCACAGTGGGCGTCTTTACCAGGCCATACGCTAGGCCGATTGTGACGAAGCCAAGGATCTCCACCACGTGAGCAAACTGACCCTGCCCCAACTGGAGCGCCATCTCTTCGCGGCTGCGGACATCCTCCGGGGAAAGATGGACGCCTCGGAGTTCAAGGAATACATCTTCGGGATGCTGTTCCTGAAGCGGTCCTCCGACCAGTTCGAGGACGAGCGTCAGAGGGTCATGGCCGCTGAGCTGGCAAAAGGCCGTACCGCCATGCAGGCGGATCAGCGGGCGGGGCGGCCCGATTTCTACACCGAGTCTTTCTTCGTCCCTGAGAAGGCGCGCTGGGACTTCCTCCTCAACGAGGTCCACCACAATGTGGGCGATGGGCTCAACAAGGCGCTGTCGGCGCTGGAAGAGGCCAACACCGCCCTCGAAGGCGTAGTGCAGCACATCGACTTCACCCGCAAGGTTGGGCAGTCCTCGATCTCGGACAAGAAGCTCCGGGACCTGATCGTCCACTTCTCCAAGTATCGGCTGCGCAACGAGGACTTCGAATTCCCCGACCTCCTGGGCGCAGCGTACGAATATCTCGTGGGCGAGTTCGCTGACTCCGCCGGCAAGAAGGGTGGTGAATTTTATACGCCTCGGTCCGTGGTTCGGATGATGGTCCGCCTGATCGAACCCCGTGAGGGCATGCGCATCTATGACCCCTGCTCAGGTTCAGGCGGCATGCTCATCCTCTCTAAGGAGTATGTCGAGGAACACGGTGGCAATGCGCGGAACCTCGCCCTATTCGGGCAGGAGAACAACGGCGGGGTCTGGTCGATCTCGAAGATGAACCTGCTTCTCCACGGGATTCCCGATGCGGACATACGCAACGCGGACACGCTTGCAGAACCTCTTCACACCGAAGGCGGCGAGCTAATGCGGTTCGACCGGGTCATCACCAATCCCCCGTTCTCCCTCAACTACACGCAAGAAGGCATCCCGTTCCCCGAGCGCTTTCGTTATGGCTGGTGTCCCGAGGGCGGCAAGAAGTCCGACCTCATGTTCGTGCAGCACATGATTTCGGTCCTCCGGCCGCAGGGGACGGTCGCGACGGTCATGCCGCACGGCGTGCTCTTCCGCGGCGGTGCCGAGCGCGAGATCCGCAAAGGTCTTCTGGACGACGACCTTCTCGATGCCGTCATCGGATTGGCGCCCAATCTCTTCTACGGAACCGGCATCCCCGCCTGCATCCTCGTGTTACGAGCGAAAGGCGCGAAGCCGGAGGAGCGTCGTGGAAAGGTGCTCTTCATCAACGCGGATGCCGAGTTCACTGCGGGCCGAGCGCAGAACCATTTACTTCCGGAACACATCGAGAAGATTGTGTCTGCGTACCAGGCCTTCGCTGACATCCCCGGCTACGCCACCGTCGTCGCCCACTCCAAGCTGTTCGACAATGACGTCAACCTGAACATCCGCCGGTACGCAGACAACGCACCGCCACCTGAGCCGCACGACGTGCGCGCTCACCTGCTTGGTGGCATACCGAAACGCGAGGTCGCCGCCCAAGCTGACCTCTTCGCTGCGCACGGCTTCGACCCGATGCACGTCTTCGTCGAACGGGATGCCGAGTACTACAACCTTTCCAACGCCATCTCGTCGAAGGCAGACCTCCAAAGGCTGGTCGTCGCCGACTCCGGTGTGGCGGCTCGCGAACACGAGCTGAGCGAGGCCTTCGAGGCCTGGTGGGAGGCGAATGCCAAGTTCATCGTCGAGCTGCCCGAAACTAAGGCACTCATGGCAACACGAGCCACCCTTCTGGACAGCTTCGTGGCCGCCCTCATGACGGTGGGTCTCCTCGATCGGTTCCAGGTGGCTGGGGTTATTGCGAGCTGGTGGGGCGATATTCAGTTCGACCTCCGTGCGCTGGCTGCCGGAGGCTTCGGCGCCGTCATTGATGGATGGGTTACGACAATTACGACCGCCCTCGACGACAAGACGGTCAAGGGCACCCCGCTCGACCATCGCTTTGTCCGCGTCTTGCTTCCCGAGTACCTCGACGAGATCGATGAGGCCCTCACCTACTGGGCGGAACTGGATGCGAGGATCAAGCGGGCAGGCGGCAGCGGGGACGACGAAGCCGAGGATCAGACAGATGAAGAGGACGCGCTCTCGCCGGCCGAGTTGGCAGCGCTAAAGAAGGATCTGGCCGCGGCGAAGAGGGGGGCGAAGAGCCTAGAGCAAAGGTTTGTAGCCAAGCTCTCGGCAGCGCGCAGCCAGCTCTCGGCCAACGAGGAAAGGTTGCTCGTTCTCCGCATAGCGCACGCTGGCCTCACCGACCACCTCGACGCCTACGTTGCCAAGCACCGGCGCCGCGTCGTATCGGCCCTGGAGCGCTGGTGGGACAACTACGCAATCAGCCTGAGGAAGGTTGAAGCGGCCCGTGCGGACGCAGTCGCACAGCTTCAGAAGGATATGAAAGCCCTGGGCTATGAGTAATCCAACGCCCCCGCCGGAGTGGCTCCGTACAGATTTGGGATCCGTTACGAAGGAAGAGAAGGATCGAGTGGGTGCTGGACCAGCTCCAGTCGTCCTTTCAAGCACCAAACACCAAGGGCTAGTGCCATCGGACGAGTTCTTCAAGAACCGAACCATCTACAGCGCGGACCTCAGCAACTACAAGTCGGTGAGCCGCAATTGGTTTGCATATGCGACAAACCATCTCGCAGAGGGATCGATAGGGCTTCAGACGAGGTTCTCGGCTTCGTGCGTTAGTCCGATCTACACAGTGTTCTCTTGTCACGTCTCGGTTGATCCTGGGTTCCTGTTTCGCGTACTCAAGTCACCCGTAGCTACTGCCGCATTCCAGCTCCACGAGCAGGCCTCGGTCGATCGGCGCGGCGCCGTACGCTACAGAGACTTCGCCAAAGTCACAATTGACCTCCCTCCCATCGATGAACAGCGCCGGATCGCCGGGATACTTGAAATGATCGACGGCGCGATCCGCTCAACAGAACTCGTCATCGAGAAGTTGGAAAAGATCGGCGAAGGCCTTCTTCGCGACTTGCTTACTCGCGGAGTAGACGAGAATGGGCAGCTTCGTGACCCGATCAGCCATCCCGAATACTTCGTTGACACAGAACTGGGCTCCATACCCTCGGAATGGGCGATTCGAAGCTTCGGCGAACTAGCGGACTACCTCAACGGCTATGCGTTCAAGCCGGGAGATTGGAAGGACGCTGGACGACCGATCATCAGAATCCAGAACATCAATGGATCATCGACTTTCAACTACTACGACGGACCGGTGCCATCTCATTGCGAGATCATGTCGGGTGACCTAATCTTTGCGTGGTCGGGCACTCGTGACAGCTCGTTTGGTCCCACGATCTGGCGTGGTCCAGATGGACTACTCAATCAGCATATCTTTCATGTATACGAGAATACGGATCTTGTGAGCCGTGGGTTCCTTCACAGCCTGCTAGCGCACAATCTGGAGCGCATCGCCACATCAGCCCACGGCTTCAAGGCCTCATTCGTTCACGTGAAACGAGGCGAACTGACGTCGGTCAAGGTCGCCGTTCCAACCAAAGCTGAGCAGGAGCGAATCCTGCGAGTCCTTCAGGATCACGAAGAGCTGAGTAGCAATGAGTTCCGCACTCTGAAGTCCTTGCGGGCGATCAAAGAGGGGCTGCTGGATGACCTTCTGGCGGGTCGCGTTCGTGTCCCGGCCCATGACGAGGACGCAGCATGACCTCGTCCCTGGCGAACGAGTACACAGACGTTGAGCTTCCGCTTCTTCGGCAGCTGGTAGCGATGCGCTGGTCCCACATCGAAGGGTCGAAATGGGATCCCTCGGCCTCGGATCGGGAGACGTTCCGCGAGGTCATCCTTTCCGGCCACTTGCGTGCCGCGCTCCGTCGTATCAACGTTGACGAGGACGGCAACGAATGGCTGGACGAGAGTCGCGTGGCCCAAGCGGAGGCAGCTCTCCTGCGATCGCCCGCACTCAAACTGATAGAGGCTAACCAGGAGGTCACCTCGCTTCTCCTCACCGGCACCACCGTGGACGGGATCGAGGGAATGGGCGGCGGTCGCGGCCAGACGGTGCACTTCATCGACTGGAATCACCCTGACCACAACGAGTTCCTGGCGATCAATCAGTTCCGCGTCGATGAGCCAGGCGGGCAGGCCCACAAGTACGTCGTTCCGGACGTCGTCCTCTTCGTCAACGGCATCCCGCTCGTAGTGGTGGAGTGCAAGAGCCCGTACGTCACAAACCCATCCGTCGAAGCGATCGATCAGTTGCAGCGATACGCGAACCAACGATCGCGTGTGCACGACGCCGAGGGTAACGAGCATCTCTTCCACTCCAACCAGTTCGTGTTAGCGACGTACTTCGACAAGGCGATAGTTGGAACCTTCACGTCGGAGGGCGAGCACTTCGCCGAATGGAAAGAAACGGAGCCAGTCTCGCGCGAGGACGTCGCAGCCGAACTTGGCAAGGCACCCGACCAACTGTCGAGCCAGGAGATTCTCGTTGCCGGGATGCTCCGACCAGCGCATCTACTGGACATCGTGCGGAACTTCACGCTCCAGATGCCGATCGAAGGCCAGTTGGTGAAGATCATCGGTCGGTATCAGCAGTACCGAGCGGTGCAGCGATCCATCGAACGGCTGACCACCGGCGAGACTCGGCTCGATGACGGAGAGTTCGATCGCAGGGGCGGCATCGTGTGGCATACCCAGGGATCGGGCAAGAGCCTGACGATGGTGTTCCTGATTCGCAAGATGCGGACGCTCCCGGAGCTTCGCCGCTTCAAGGTCGTCGCGGTCACGGATCGCACGGACCTTCAGCGCCAGCTCAGCGATACGGCAGCCCTCACCGGTGAGACGGTCGACGTCGGCAAATCTGTGGCGAGGGTGAAGGAGCTGCTTGTCCGGCCGGGACCTGGCCTGGTCTTCGCCATGATCCAGAAGTACCGCGAGGTCGACGCGGACCTTGCAGGCGAGAAGGACGAAGCCAAGAGCAATTCTGAGGAGAGGGAGCCGTTCGGTCTGCTGAACGAGAGCGATGCAATCGTCGTCCTGGTCGACGAGGCGCACCGTTCGCAGGCCAGCACGCTGCACGCGAACCTCCTGAGCGCTCTTCCCAATTGCGCTCGTATCGGATTCACCGGCACGCCGATCATCATGGGCGATAAAAAGCGCACCCATGAGATCTTTGGGGAGTTCATCGACACGTACACGATTCGCGAGTCGGAGGCGGATGGTGCCACCGTTCCGATCCTGTATGAAGGCCGAACCACGCGTGGCGCGGTGACCGAGGGACGAGACCTCGACGAAGTCTTCGAGGATTTGTTCGCCGAGAGGACTTCCGAGGAGCTTGACGCCATCAAGAAACGGTGGGCCACGAAGGGCAACGTTCTTGAAGCACCCAAGATGATCGAAGCCAAGGCGCGCGACATGCTGCGCCACTACGTCGACGGCGTGATGCCCAACGGGTTCAAGGCCCAGGTTGTCGCGACGAGCCGGTTGGCGGCGGTGCGGTACCGGGAAGCGTTTCTCCGCGCCCGTGATGAGTTGGCGGCCGAGATCGAAAACCTCGACCCGGCGCAGAAGACTCCCGAAGCCATCGATCGCGCAGACGAGTTACCGACCAAGACGGCACGTCTCGTGCGCGCCTCGGCGCACCTGTCGCTGATCAAGGCACTCCACTTCGTGCCTGTGATCTCAGGCAGCCACAATGACGATCCTGACTGGCTTCAGTGGTCGGATGGGGACAAGCACAAAACCAACATTGCGCAATTCAAGCTGCCGCTTGGAGTTGTCTCCGGAACCGATCCTGGACAGGTATCGCCGGTGGCATTTTTAATTGTGAAGTCGATGCTATTGACCGGTTTCGATGCTCCTGTCGAGCAGGTCCTCTATCTGGACCGCTCCATCAAGGAGGCGGAACTGCTTCAGGCAATCGCACGCGTCAACCGCACTGCTTCGGGCAAGAACGTCGGCTACGTGGTCGACTATTACGGCGTCGGCGAGCACCTGAAGCAGGCGCTTGCTGCCTACTCAAGTGATGACCTCGAAGGGTTGTTGCAGAGCATCGAAGACGAGCTACCAAAACTCAACGACCGACGGCAGCGGGTCCGCAATCTCTTCTTGGAACGGGGGATCGACCGCTTCGACACTGAGGACGATGTCGAGGCATGCGTGACGGCGCTGGAGGATGAGCGACTGCGTGCGGCATTCGAGGTGGCGTTAAAGCAGTTCCTTACGACGCTCGACATCGTCATGCCGCGGCCCGAATCCCTGCCTTTCAACCGAGACGCCAAGTTCTTTGGAATGGTGCAGGTCAGGGCGCGCCGCCGGTACCGGGAGGGCGACACCTTCGACGTCTCCTTGTACGGCGAGAAGGTACGGAGTCTGATCGACGATCACGTACTTGCCCTTGGTGTTGACCAGAAGATCCCGCCGGTGTCGATCACGGCGCCCGATTTCCGTTCGAAAGTCTCGGGCCTCCGTACGGATCGTGCCAAAGCGTCGGAGATGGAACATGCGATCCGCTACCACATCCGAAAGCATTTCGATGAGGACCCGGCGCACTACGCCAAGCTGTCCGAGAAGCTCGACAAGATCCTCGAAGCGCTCAAGGAACGCTGGGATCAGCTCGCGCTGGCGCTGTCGGATCTCGTCGACGACACCCTCAAGGGGCGGCAGGTCGATTCGACCGGGCTGGACCCACAGACCGAAGCGCCGTTCTACGGATTGCTTGGCCAGGAATTGGAGGCTGAGGCAACCGCTAACGATGAGCTTGTCGAGCAGGACGCGCCGGGCGCCGGACTGTCAGCGGGGCAGGCCGCGGTTCTGCGTAACGCGACCGTCAGCCTCGTGGAGCATCTTCGCAGTGAGATCGGCGTGGTCGGCTTCTGGCAAAACACCTACGCGCAAGGCGTCCTTCGCAAATGGATCGTGCAACACCTCGACGGCCAGCAGGTCGACGGTCACGATCTGTTCAAGCTGGACCGTCTCTCTGAAGTAGCTGATCGGGTAGTCGAGTTGGCGAAGGCCAACCATGCGAAACTCGTTGGTGCTGCATGACGAACCCGTCACTCGCTCCCATCCGATCGCGATCCGACGGGATGCCAAACCGGCTCAGCGTCGGCGGATTGGACTTCGAGGTCCAGCTATCGGGGGCCCGCCGGTCGATCGGCATCACCGTCGATCGGGATGGGTCGCTCATCGTTACTGCGCCCAAGGACTGTGACCAGGCCGACCTTATTGCCTTCGCGCAGGACAAGCGGATGTGGGTTTACAAGAAGCTCGCGGAGAAGGACCTGTTGCTCTCACTTCGTCCGACGAAGGAATTCGTCACCGGCGAGGGCTTCACGTACCTCGGCCGATCACATCGCCTTTTGCTTGCCGACCGACACGGTCCTGCCGTGAAGCTCGAACGCGGGCGGCTGGTGATGCCGCGAGATGTTGCCGTGTCCGGCGCCGGAGCGCAGACCGTCGTCGACTGGTACCGAACCTGCGCGCTGCGGTGGCTCCCACGGCGTGTCGCGCCGTGGGCGCATCGCATGGGCGTCAGGCCGGGGGGTGTTGATGTTCGTGACCTCGGCTACCGCTGGGGGTCCCTGGGCAAGAGCGACCGTGTCAACTTCCACTGGGCCACGATCCAACTGACGCCAGCGCTCGTGGACTACGTCATCGTCCACGAACTGGCCCACATCCACGAACCTAACCACACACCGGAGTTCTGGATCCGAGTCGAACGAGCGATGCCGAACTTCCAGATAGCGAAGGAGGAGCTGGCTCGCGTTGGCAGCGCGCTCTGGCTCGGCGAGGCCCAGGGCGCTCATCGGCCGGCGCAAGCAGAGACGGAGACGGCATCGTGATCGATAAACAGATAGTGGAAGTTGACCGCATAGACGGCAAGCCACGGACAGTGCGCGAGTTGTTCACCTCGCGCAAGTACAGCGTCGACTATTACCAACGCGAGTACGCCTGGACGCAGGCAAACGTTATCGAGTTACTCGACGACCTGACTGGCCGGTTCCTTGATTCATGGGACGAGAGCCATGAGCGCGAGGACACGCTCGCGTACCGGCCGTACTTTCTAGGGCCAATCGTGACGAACAACCGAGGAGGGACTCTGTTTCTCGTCGACGGGCAGCAGCGCCTCACGACGTTGACGTTGCTGCTGATCTACTTGCTTCACCTCCAAGACGATCGTTCTCCGCAGGAGCAGGTGGATGTCCGGCAGTTTGTGGCGTCGACGCGTGTTGGCAAGTGGAGCTTCAACCTCGACGTCGAAGATCGCCGCGACTGCATGCAGGCCCTTCTTGAGGGTGTGCCGCCAGTGGTTCCTGAAGGCGACGAGTCGGTCGAGAACCTCTGGACTCGATACCAGGACATTGACCAGCTTTTCCCGCAGGAGTTGAAGGACCGCAAGCTCCCCTTCTTCGTCGACTGGCTCTTGGAACGCGTGGCCGTCGTCGAGATCGCCACATCAGACCAAGAGATGGCGTTGGAGATCTTCGAGACCATGAATGACCGGGGTTTGCGGCTCACCACCACGGACATGCTCAAGAGCTATCTGCTCGCCATGATGCGTGATCCCGAGAAGATCGAGTCCGCCAACCGCTTATGGCGCGGTCGTGTTGCAGCACTGAGCAACCTGGTCGACAAGGGCGATTCTGATTTCATTCGCAACTGGCTGCGCTCGAAGTACGCAGAGACGATCCGTGAGCGCAGAAAGGACGCGCTACCCGGTGACTTTGACATCATTGGAACGGCACCGCACAAGTGGGTGCGGGACCACCGCGAGGACATCGGACTCCGTAAAGCCGGTGACTACTCCGCACTCGTCGAGCGGGACTTCGACCGCCTGTCCCACAGATACCTCCATCTTCTTGAAGCGTCACAGAAGCTCATGCAAGGCTTCGAGGAGGTCTTCTACAACTCCTGGAATGGGTTTACGTTCCAGTACCCATTGATCCTCGCTGCCATTTCGCCAGCGGACGATGACGAGACGTTCCAGGCGAAAACGCAGATGGTGGCCGGCTGGGCAGACATCTTCGTTGCACGCCGCATGGTCAACTACCGGAACTTTGGTTACTCGACCGTGTCGTACACGATGTTCAATCACATGAAGGACATCCGCGACCTCGATATCGTTGAACTTGCTCACGTGCTCGGCACGAAGGTCGCTGAGATGGAGGATGGTTTCGAGGCGGTTTCCAACCTCGGGTTGCACCAGCGGAATGGGAGCCAGATCAAGTACCTGCTGGCTCGCATGTCGGCGTGGCTGGAATCGCAGTGCGGTGGAACGCTCACGTTCGCTGACTTTGTGAGTCGCGCACGCAAGCATCCGTTCGAGATCGAGCACATCTGGGCCAACCACCCCGAACGGCACCCCGAAATGCCGAGCGAGCAGGCATTCTTCGATCAGCGGAACAAGTTTGGTGGTCTCCTCCTCCTCCCGAAGGACTTCAACGCAAGCTACGGCGACAAGCCGTACGCCGACAAGCTGGAGCACTACTTTGGGCATAACGTGCTTGCCAAGTCGCTTCACCCAAAGTGCTACGAACACAATCCGACTTTCCTGCGTCTTCGCGAAGAGCGTGCTCTGCCCTTCTCTCCGATCGACGACTTCATGTCTTCATCATTCGGCGAGCGTCAGATGCTGTATCGGAGTCTGTGCGAGCTGATCTGGAATCCATCGAACTTTGGGATCGAAGTGCCGGAGGACTTTGAGCGACCTGCCGTGAACACCCAGGAGAAGCAGCAGCGGTATTACGGCGTTAGCCTGAAGAATCTTCTCGACGCGGGCTTGCTAAGCCCGGGGCAGTCGCTTACCGGGACTCGGAACGGGGTGACATGTTCGGCGACAGTCACCGCAGATGGGGAAGTCGAGCTAGAAGACGGAAGGCGCGAGGAGTCGCCGTCGACAGCTGGCGCTGCCGCCTTGGGAACGCACGCGTGCAACGGTTGGCACTTCTGGCAAACCGAAACGCCGCGAGGGTTGGTACGCCTCACGCGAGTGCGGGATGACTATTTAGAACGGCAACGACGCTAAGGCGAGTCGGGACAATGGCGCGCTATTCGCCGTCGAGGAAATGGGATGATTGATCGTCCTGACGACGTGCCCAGTCCTCGTCGTTGCCGGCTATGCGCCCGAGCATGGCAGCCGTGCGAGGGTACTCGTCGGTCACCCGGCCGGCCCATTGCGGATGTCGGGTGATGTTCCGGAAGACCGATCTCGACAAGTTCATTGAGGACGGAAAACGAGAGGCCGGCGGGTTTGAGCCGTTGCAGCTTCGGGGTCGAAGCGGGAAGTCACCGCGCAGGTCGAGGTAACTCCGACTCGGCAGGGAGACGTTGTGTCGAACATTCGGACCTGAGACGACGCCGATAGCCGCAACCGGACGACAGACTGAAGCCCTCGGGCTATTGACCGGACCCCGATAGCTGATCCACTCGCTATGCGAGCTGTGATTGTGGTTGTTGGTTGAGCCAGGCCTCGACGAACTCAACGGGTGGGTCTGCTGCACGATCAGGTGACACATTCGGTCACGCGGCCTGAGCGGCCGGTGTGGTCATGATGGTTTCGTACTCGATGGGGGTCAAGCGACCCAGTGCGTCTTGTCGGCGACGACGGTG
>Ga0182030_10025052_pt1 | contig 10903 bp, 9 predicted proteins | sample 812S3MmetaG_FD_121299 | JGI IMG/M metagenome (GOLD analysis project Ga0182030, IMG submission 121299) | Permafrost microbial communities from Stordalen Mire, Sweden - 812S3M metaG (Illumina Assembly) | ecosystem: Environmental > Terrestrial > Soil > Wetlands > Permafrost | place: Sweden... | reverse complement strand
GCGTGGCATCGGCAAACTTAGATAGAATTTTACTGTCCACATCGCAAACATGAGAAATGCGCGCGGCGCCGCGGTTGGCGTTCAAAGACGAAAGATGGGCGTAAGCGCGGCTGTTCAGGCCAATGACAGCAAAGTTCACGCGATCATTCGATCCCATGATCTGCGCGTAACTCTTGGCGGTACTTCCGACCGCGAGTCCGGCCGCGCCCACCGCCAGTGCATCCAGAAAATCACGTCGCGTGATCATCGTTTCGTCTCCTATCGGTCAGCGCTCGGAAGCGCCTCTCGTTCTTGATCGTCCGCCCGTCCTGCCCCTTAACCCCGCTCAGCAAGAGATTCCCGCTTTCGCCAAAGTTTTCTTCAACCCATCCATGCTGACGCGCGTAGACGCTTCGGGCGTCCCCGCGCCGCGCCAGTGCGTCTCAAGGCTTAGCCCGTAGTGAAAGCCGTCGCGCCGCAGCGCCTGGAATTGGCCAACCCAATCGACGATCCCGCCGCCAACGGGCGCCCAGTCGTACTTGTGATCGGCCTTGCGAACGACATCCTTGCAATGGCAGTGCCCGATCCGCTCTTTAGGCAACAAGTCATAGCCCGTGGGATAGGGCGTGCTCCCAAGCGCAGCAGCATTCCCCGGATCCCAGTTCAGCATTAAATTCCGGTTCGGAATCGCTTGCAGAATCGCCGCCGACTCTTCGCCAGTCGCCGTATTGCACGACATCTCATTCTCCAAAAGCAGAATAAGATCCTCTTTGGCGCAACGCTCAGCGGCTTGCCGCAATTTCGCGTTGATCGCAGCCCGATACGGCTTAGGATCGTCCAACCGCCAAAAATCAAAGCAGCGAATGCGGTCGGTGTCGAAAGACTTACAGAGCCTGATGCAACGATCCAGCAGCTTATCCTGCGCGGCCGCGTCGAAATCCGCGTGAAATTGATCACGCGTTTCACTCTGCGAAGAACGCGGAGCTCCCGGCCAATCTGTCTTGAAAAGCGGGCTCGCGATATCGGTCACTCGCAATTTGTGTTCCTGCAGAATCTTCCGAGCGTCTTCGATTTGCTTCGGCGTGAGCTCCGTTACGTTCTTATCCCACATGGAACGCAGTTCGATCCACCGCAGCCCGAAGTCGACAGAAACAATCTGGCAAGCCTTTTCGAAGTCCTGCGTGATCTCGTCATTGATTACCGACAAGCGAAAGGGACACGCGCCAGCATGAGCCGCCGTCGACCCCTGCAAGGACGCAGCGGTCTGCCGCGCGAGAGCAAGAGAAGGAACAGCTGCGCCGAGTCCTGCCAGCCCCAATCCCTCCAGCATTCTGCGACGTGTGAACTGCATGAACTGTGCCTCCTCACAATGAGATGCCCGGCTGGGCGATTATTTTAGGCGACTTTCCATGCGCGCGTACTACTGGTTGACGCCGCTGGCGAGAAAGCCGCCATCAACGACCAGCGTTTGACCTGTAACGAACGACGCGGCATCCGACGCGAGATAGACCGCCGCTCCGACAAGTTCCTCATTCTTCCCGAAGCGCGCCATGGGCGTTCGCATCAGCAACTCATGCCCACGCGGCGTGTTGTCGAGAAGATTGGCATTCATGGCCGTGTGGAAGACCCCGGGCGCGATCGCATTCACCGTCACGCCGTTCTTCGACCACTCCACCGCGAGGGACCGCGTGAGCGAGACCACCGCCGCTTTGCTGGCCGCGTAAGCCGCAACTTCGCTGAGCGCGACGAAGCTGTTGAGCGAAGCAATGTTGATGATCCGCCCCTGGCCCGCTTCAGCATGTGAGCGCCGAAAATCTGGCAAGCGCGCAGTGTCCCAGTAAGGTTCGTGTCGAGGATCTCCGCCCATTCTTCCACCGCCAGAGTGAGCGTAGGCGCGCGCTTGATCTTTCCGGCGCAGTTGATCAGGATGTCTACTTTCCCGAAGCGTTCCAGCGTCGCGACCGACAGCGCTGCAAGCGAGTCGCGCTTGCGAACATCGCAACACTGTCTCAGAGTCCGTCGTCCCCGTCTCTCGATTTCAAAAGCCGTTTCGTCGACTTGCTCCTGTCGACGAGCGGAGGCAATAACATCCGCTCCCGCATCCGCGAGGCCGAGGCTCAAAACGCGGCCGATCCCGGTTGTGCCTCCCACTACCACGGCGGTTTTGTTTTCCAGGCTCAGAATGTTGGTTGGCATTCGCTGTTTTCTTTTTTGCACGAGTAGTGAATCGGAATCAGTATAGGAGGACGTTCGAGCCAATGCGAATGCGCCGCGCCGGCATCGCAGGGTGCGTAGGTCACTTCTCTTCTGCTCAAGACACCCCTGTAGCGTCAGCCAACTCTACTTTCTTCAGTCCGGGCGCCAGCCAGTAAAGAATGGCGAGAGCCAGCAGATACGCGCTGGCCGCGATGGCGAATAGGCTGGTATAGCTGTGCGTCAGTTGCAGAACATGACCTGCGAAGAAAGCGAAGAGCGCACTGCCGGCCGATCCCGCCATCCCGCCAATCCCGACCACGGAACCGACCGCGCTCCCCGGAAACATGTCCGACGCAGTGGTGAATAAATTGGCGGACCATCCCTGATGCGCGCCAGCAGCGAGGCTGATGAGCGCGATCGCCGTCCACACCGACTTCACGCTCGTAGCGGTATAGATGGGAACGACGAGACAGGCGCAAGCGAGCATGGCCGTCAGACGCGCGCCATTGGGCGAAAATCCCATGCGGCGAAAGGGTGACGGCAACCACCCTCCACCGACGCTGCCGATTGCCGACACGTTATAAACGATGATGAGGGGCAGACCCAGATGCGAAAGATTGAGATTAAATTTATCGCTGAAGTACGATGGCAGCCAGAATAGATAGAAATACCAGATCGGATCGGTCAGGAACTTTGCCATCGCAAACGCCCAGGTTTGACGGAAGCCTAATAATCGCCGCCACGGCACAGCGGGTCCCATCTCGATGGCGGCCTCCCTATAGACGTAGCGCAGTTCTCGGCCCACTTCTTGGCGCGGTTCTTGGACAACGAGCGACGCGTGCCTACCCGGCCGGCGATAGCGGAGATACCACCACAGAATCCAGAGAGCACTGAACAGACCCGTCGTCAGAAACGCGATGTGCCATCCGTAGCGCAGCGTCACCCAGGGCACGATGAGGGGAGCGAGAATCGCACCAACGTTCGCTCCGGAGTTGAACAGGCCGGTGGCGAGTGCGCGCTCGTTCTGCGGAAACCACTCCGCGATCGTTTTAATCGCAGCCGGAAAGTTGCCGGACTCGCCGAGGCCGAGACAGAAGCGGGCCATGCCGAACTCCAGCGCCGTGCTGGCAAGCGCGTGGCCCATGGCCGAGACGCTCCAGACAGCCATCACCACCATGTAGCCAATGCGCGTCCCTAGTTTGTCGATCAGGCGTCCGGCGGCGAGCAAGCCAATGGCGTACGCGATTTGAAAAGCATCGACGATGTAGCCGTAGTTGATCTCAGTTAAACCAATGCTGTGTTCGAGAGTAGGCTTAAGGATGGCAATCACCTGCCGGTCCATGTAATTGATCGACGTAGCGGCGAAGAGCATGGCACACACGGTCCAGCGCACGCGTCCCAAACCGGCACTGGGAGGAGGCGCGACAGTCGGCTCAGAAGATTCGTCGCTTTTCGTACCGTCACCGTAAGAGGTCGTATCCGCCACTTTCCGCTCCCGCATTTATTTCTAGAGTCGATACGCCTTTTTGACCAAACCGTAGGCCAGCTCGTGCGCCACCTCGAGCGCCTCGTCTTCATCCAGACGATGCTCGGCAACAAGCTTCGCCAGAAACGAGCAATCCACTCTCCGCGCCACATCATGTCGCGCCGGAATCGACAGGAACGCCCGCGTATCGTCGTTGAAACCCACGGTGTTGTAGAAGCCCGCCGTCTCCGTTACCTGCTCCCGAAAACGCATCATCCCCTCCGGACTATCATGGAACCACCACGGCGGTCCCAGCCGCAAACAAGGATAGTGCCCCGCCAGCGGCGCCAGTTCCCGGCTGTAAGCCGACTCGTCGAGGGTAAAAAGAATAATAGTGAGATTCGGCTCGTTGCCAAATTCGTCCAGCAAAGGACGCAACGCGTCCACATAATTAGTCGGCGTCGGAATGTCGGCGCCCACGTCCCGGCCATAGCGCTCGTAGAGCTTGCGATTGTGGTTCCGCGCGCTGCCAGGATGAATCTGCATAACCAGCCCGTCGTCCAGGCTCATGCGCGCCATTTCCGTTAGCATCTGGGCGCGGAATAATTCCTGCTGCTGGGCATCAGCTTTGCCCTTTAAAACGCGGCCAAACAACTCGGTCGCATCGGCGGTCGAGAGATTCGCAGTGCGCGCCGTCGGATGCCCGTGGTCGGTTGCAGTACAGCCCATTTCGCGGAAACGGATCCGCGTTCCCCGCAGCGCCTGCAAATAGCCAGACCAGGTTGCTGTGTTTTCCGAGGTCTGCTCCCCAAGCTTCTTGATATTTTCAGAAAATCCCGCGAATTCTGGATCGACCACCCCGTCCGGTCGAAACGTGGGAACAATCCGCCCCCCCCAGCCGGATTCGCGAATCAGCCTATGATCGCCTAGCGAATCGAGCGGAGAATCCGTGGTCGCCAGTACTTCCAGATTGAAGCGCGCATAGAGGGCGCGAGGCAGGAACTCCGGCGCCTCTAATTTTTCTACAATCGAGTCGAAATAAAGATCCGCGGTCTCTTCCGACAACCGCTGATCAAGTCCGAAAAGTTCCTGGAAAACCAAGTCCAGCCACAGCCGCGTCGGCGTCCCGCGAAACAGATAGTAATGCCTCGCGAAAATGCGCCAGACCTTCCGAGCGTCTTTCGGCTGCGCCTGTCCAATTTCGAGATTGTCGAGCGAAACACCCCGGCTGTAGAGCATCCGAAAAATGTAGTGATCCGGCTGTACGAGTAGTTCGGTCGGGCCGGGGAACGGTTCATTCTTCGCAAACCAGGACGCCTGCGTATGCCCATGCGGGCTGACTATGGGGAGGGCCCGCACGTTCTCGTAGAGAGTCTTCGCAATCTGCCGCGTGCCGCGATCGGCGGGAAACAGACGGTCTGGATGGATCAGCATGACTCCGGCTCAACCTCTTCGCTACGCATTTTGCTACGTAGAGCGAATGCGAGATAGGAACAGCGCTGCGCGTCTGACATCCAGCATACACGGAGTGTTTCGAAGCCCGTTTCGCAGCCCTTCCGGACGAGGATAAGAAGCAATTTTCGCCGTGGACGGCTGGCCCGATTGTGGCATCTAAGAGGAGGTTCCAAATGCTATCGAATTCTGTAAGGAGGAACAGCAATGGCGCATTACGGACGTTTAGGGAATTTCCAGTTTGCAGAAGCAGCCGACGACATACGCGGAAGCAGCCTTTATGGACAAGACGATGAGAAGCTGGGCAAGATCGCCGATGTCATTTTTGATCATTCAACCGGAAACATCAGCTACGTTGTAGTCGACACCGGCGGCTGGCTAAAGACGAAAGACTTCCTTGTGCCCGCCGACCGCATTCAGGCCTCGACTAAGCATGAGAAGGACTTCGCGTCGACTTTGACCAAGCAGCAGGTTGAGAGTTTTCCGCCCTACAACCCCAAAGATCTCGAATCGGAGCACGATTGGGCCGAATACGAAGGCCGCTACCGCTCGAAGTGGGACACAGGTCCCGTGATGCATCGCGAGGGAACGGATCGGAACATCACACCGACCACCCAGCAAATGGAAGGCAACCGGTCTTCTGCTGAGGCTGCGGGCATTCGTCCCAGGGGAGTGACCGGCAACGCAGGACTCGACGAGGCGTCTCTACGCGCTGCCAGCATCTCGACCGGGCGCATCGTTCCGGCGGGTCAAGATTCGGTGGTGATCAGCAGCAGTGCGTCAGGCATCGGGCCGCGATACGACACCTTTCAAGCCCGTCTGCGCGAACGCCGCAGGGAGGCTGCTACGGGCTGCGTGAGCTGCACAATAGGCTCCGCAGAAGGAAGAGATGAGTTGAAAGAGGCGGTCTAGTCTTTGTAGCTCGGTGCCCCAGGTTCGTGCCCGTTCTTCAGGGCACGAACCTGGGTCCTCCAAACCCTGCCTGTCGGCGTGCGGAGTCTTTTTCCGCAACCCCTTTTCGTCTTTCCGATAAGACAACCATCCCTAAGGGCTACAGCGGCGATAAATCGTCGTCATTGTTCTCGAGCTTCTTGCCACGAATCATTCTTCTCTCCAAAAAACTCTGTGCCAAGTCTCTTCCCCCCACCCCAAAAGCGATGGCCAAGCCCAGCATGAGCGCCCCGAAGGCGATACCGAAAGCCAGCAGCATAGTCTGTTCGGCGATGCCCAGCTCTTCAAAGAAAATCGACAATACAAAAACGATGATGATGCTCCGAACCGACAGGCTCAACAGCCGAGGCGAAGGGACATTCGCGTTTACCGCCGCCAACAGTGTCGCGCGCGAAAAGAAGCTGGCAGCCAGCAGTCCGAAAAACAGAATGAACATCGCTACGACCAGGCGCGGCAGGAAGAAAAAGAAGCGGGCGACCTGCTCCTGCAGCCCGAAGATGCCGAGCACACTCACACCGAGCAGAATGAAACCCAACCATGCTACCCAGAAGCCGAAACGGCTGACCATTTCGGTTGCCGAAGGCAAAGCGGCCTTGCTCAACAATTGTGAGGCGCCCGCGTTTTCTGAAAGCTTGTCAAAACGGGCCAACCGCAGAATGCTACGCAGAACCACCTTTACGACGTAGGCGATCAGCCAGCCCACGACCGCGATGATCACCATCACGATAAAGCGAGGAAGGAAGTGCGCAAAACCTCGCGCGATCTCGTGCAGGGCCTGCGTTAGTTCGCCGACGATCATTTCCCGCATATTTGCCTCACTCTCTAAACACTCCACATCTGCTGGAGATATGGTTTCAACCGCTCGAATTCAAGACACAAGTTTTCGATGTTGTTCTCGACGTCACCGGCCGAAGCGTTCCGATTCTCGGTAATAAAAGTGAACGCCCTTCCACGAAAGAGCGGCGCCATCGCCTGAATAATATGGTCGCGGTTGATCACCGATTTGCGGTACGACGCCGCAAATTCGTACACCGTCTTCACCCACAACTCGGCTGGATAATCGAATTCCTCTTCTCCCAGGCGAGCGATCCGCTGAAGTTCGGCCAAGGTATCCGGAACGAGAATGGACTGAAACACGGACTCCAGTTCATTGACGCCGTTCGCAAACATCTCCCGCAAGCGTTTCCGATTCACCCGCAACGACCCCTGGCACTCTTCGTGCTCGGCCTCGTTGGTGGGGATAGCCTGGAACCCGCTGGCCACGCTCCAAACCGAAAAGTCCGGCTCCAACGCGGAGAAGAGCGCGCCCACGGTTTCCCGCAGCACGGGCACCAGGTCGGCGGCACGCCGCTCGGTATGAATTTTTTCTCCCAGGTACGACTGGCAAATGCGATATTTCCCGGTAATCGCGGCCAAGGTCAAGCGCAGTTCGGCGCCCGCCCCATCATCCCAGCGATTTTGCGCCAGAAACTGCGTAGCCAGACGCCCAGAAAATCCGAACTCGATCGAATACGGTTCGCGGATCTTCGCCCCGTAGACAGCCCGCGCCATCGGATAGAGCAAATTGGTCACAAGCAAGCCGTCAAACTTCTGCCGGCAGTAAGTTGGGGCCACGAGATCGAATCCGTCGCTATAAACGGGACGCAGAAGCGTCGAGAGCCACGCCGGCTCAACGTTCGTGGACTCGGGCGACATCAACACACACGCTTTGGCGCGGAGCAATTCCGCCGCGGCCAGAATCGTCCGCAACGCGATGCCGTGTTCCGCGTTGTGGTCGCAGTCGGTCGTGATCGAGTGCAACGTCCGCAGCGCATTCAGATTCGATCCCGGCCGCATGTCGTCGATCGAGACACCGGTAACCAGTTCCGGAGTCCCGTCGCGCGACCCGGCATCGACGTTGATAATTACCGCCCGTTCCCTCGGAAAGCCGCGCAGCAAGCCGCTCTGAATGGTGCTGACAATCGACCCGATCGTCTTGGCGTTATTGTGAGTGGGCAGCCCCACGAGGATGTCCACCTCGCCGACGTTGATCAACTGGCGAACAAAATCGTCGGTAAGAAAGCTCTCCTCTGCCAAATTTATCTCCGTCCAAAGGGCGCTGCACTATGACAATGGCGCGCGTTAGCGCACATTAGAACTCGTCTGACAAATGGTTTTGGGAAGGGAACGGCTTCTAGCCATGCCGTTTTCGCCCGACAAAAAACGCGGGCTTTAGCCCCTGAGGGACCACACTTTGCCCCCGGAAAAACATTTTCTAAGATCAGTTCCAGTCCTCTGATAACTTCATTCATTTCAAATCCGTCTCAATCGAAACCAGTAAAACTGGTAAGCCCCCAGCGTCAGCAAATAAGGAAGATCCCCAACCCGCGGAAACATATTCCTGCCAAACATCTCAATTGGAATACTCCCCTTATACGCGCGCAAATCCAGCTCCACGGCTTGTGCGGAGCTCGAAAGATTGTTGACCACCAGCACCGCTTCTTTATCCAGCCGCCGCACATAAGCCAGAATGCGATGGTTCGCCGGATACAGAAACTCAATCGATCCCCGCCCGAAAACCGCGGTCGAAGCGCGCACGTTGATGATGCTCTTCATCCAGTTCAGCAGCGAGTGTTCGCTCGCCTTTTGCGACAACACATTCACCGCCGGATAGCCGTACACCGGATCCTGAATGAGCGGGGCGTACAGACGCTCTTGGGGCGCAGCAGAAAATCCCGCGTTCACGCCTCCATTCCACTGCATTGGCGTCCGCACCCCATTTCGATCGCCCAAATTAATGTTGTCGCCCATCCCGATTTCATCGCCGTAATAAATGATGGGAGTGCCCGGCAATGACAGCAGCATCCCGTTCATCAGCTCGATTCGCCGCCGGTCGTTCGAGAGCAACGGAGCCAGCCGCCGCCGTATGCCGAGGTTCAGCCGCATCGTCTTACTCTCGGCATACGTGTCGTACATGTAATCGCGCTCCAGGTCCGTCACCATTTCAAGCGTGAGCTCGTCGTGGTTGCGGAGAAACAGCGACCACTGGCAAGTAGGCGGAATCTGCGGCGTCTGCTGCAGGATTTCTGTAATCGGCTTGCGGTCTTCCAGCTTCAGCCCCATAAACATTCTGGGCATCAGCGGAAAATGAAATGCCATGTGAAATTCATCGGAGTCTCCAAAATAAGGCCGCAGATCGGTCGGCCACTGGTTGGCCTCGGCAAGAAGCATCCTGCCCGGAAAACTCTCATCCATCTTGCGGCGCAGTTCCTTGAGCACCGCATGCGTCTCCGGCAGATTCTCGCAATTCGTGCCTTCTCGTTCCACGAGATATGGGACGGCATCAAGCCGGAAGGCATCGACTCCCATCTCCAGCCAGAACTTCATCACCTGCCACATCTGCTCGCGCACCGCAGGGTTGTCATAGTTCAAATCAGGCTGGTGACTGAAAAATCGGTGCCAATAAAACGCCTTTGAAATCGGGTCCCACGCCCAGTTCGATTTTTCCGTATCGAGAAAAATAATCCGGGCGCCCTTATAAGGAATGTCCGTATCGCTCCACACATACCAGTCGCGCCGTGGATTGTCGCGCGAACTCCGCGACTCTTGAAACCAGGGATGCTGATCCGAGGTGTGATTCGACACCAACTCGATTATGATCCGAATGCCCCGCTCGTGAGCCGAGGCCAGCAGTTTGCGGAAATCGTCGAGCGTCCCGTAGCTGGGATGCACGGAATTGTAGTCCGCGATGTCGTAGCCATCATCGCGCAAGGGCGAAGGAAAAAATGGCATCAGCCAGATCGCGTTCGCGCCCAACTCCTGCACGTAGTCGAGCTTCTCTTCGAGCCCCTGAAAGTCGCCAATCCCGTCGCCGTTGCTGTCGCAGAAAGTCCGGACGTGGATCTGATAGATGACGGCATCCTTATACCAAAGCGCGTCCCGGTTGATCGGCAAAACTCAAGCCTCCTGCGGCGATTTCAACCTCGATAAAGAGGCGAGTCGCAAGTTTATATGATCCAGCAGGCTGACGATCTACAGTGTTCTTGCAGGTTGGTCTCGGAGATTCCGGAACGGTTCGTATCAGGGTATCGCTTCAGCGATACCGGAATCCGTTTCCAGTCAGACGCCCCTTTAGGGGCTGCCGCCGCACGACGAACTTTTTCAGCCAAGTCTTTTAAGAGATCGCGAGCCCCACCCGGATTTGCGCAACAATTTCTTCGGCCGAACGATCCACGTCGACAATGACAGCGTCGTGCGGTTCTTCCAGTGTCGCCAACTGGCTCTCCAGCATCTTTTCCGTCATGAAATGCCCTACACGAGCATGCAGCCGCCGATGCAACAGCTCCCGACCTCCTTTGAGATAAACAAACTTGACTTCGGGCCCGGTGCGCAGCATTTCCCGATACTCCCGCTTCAGCGCCGAGCACGCCAGCACCGCATTCTTCCCTTCCGCGATCCATCCCGCAATCAGTCCGCGCAAAGTTTCGAGCCAGGGCGCGCGCTCGGCGTCGGTCAGGGGAATTCCATTCGTCATCTTCTGGATGTTCGCCGCGGAATGGTAGTCGTCCGCATCGGCAAACTCCCATCCCAGTTGCCGGGACAGGAGTTGTCCAACCGTTGTCTTCCCTGCCCCCGAAACCCCGATCAGTACGATAACCAAACTGCCTCCGCCGGCAACCATCCTAATACGTCTTCGCTTGCCGTAGGACAGCCTCGGCGTTGCTAAATTATCGAAGTTTATTCACCGTGACTTCCACTTGAAATTGCCGCTTCGAGTTGGGATCATCAACGCTCCCAATGATCATCGGCTTGCCCAGCACCGCCAAAGTACTGCCGCTGATCTTGAGTTGCCGGATAACCGGATGAGTATCGTGCCCCTGC
>Ga0182030_10025051_pt1 | contig 10904 bp, 5 predicted proteins | sample 812S3MmetaG_FD_121299 | JGI IMG/M metagenome (GOLD analysis project Ga0182030, IMG submission 121299) | Permafrost microbial communities from Stordalen Mire, Sweden - 812S3M metaG (Illumina Assembly) | ecosystem: Environmental > Terrestrial > Soil > Wetlands > Permafrost | place: Sweden... | reverse complement strand
GGAAGGTCTCATTTCCGGCGTGAGCCTCTGGCGCGGCGCCGAGAAATTCAACGGCGTGCTGACCCTGCCGTTCCGCGCCCGCACCATCCGCATGCTCGCCACGGTCGTGCCGCCCGAGGGCGCGCGCCTGCAAGCCTACCTGCGCATCACCGCGCGCAACCCCCATTCCTACGTGGCCGACTTGCAAGTCGCCGACGCCCGTGGCCGCCTCGTCATGTCCGCCACCGGCTGGGAGGAATTAATCTGCAACATCACGCCGCCGATCCACCGCATGATGCTGCGGCCGGCCGATAATTTCCTCTCGCATGAAATGCCGCCCGAACATTTTGGAGACGCCGCCGTGGCCACACGCGGCAGCCTTCTAACCGACATCCCCTATCCCGCGCTCGAAGGCCAGCAGGAATTGTGGCTCAAGGCCCTCGCCTGCGCCGTGCTCAATCAGGCCGAGCGCGACGAATGGCTCGCCATGCGCGGCATTGCCACGCGCCGCATCGAATGGCTGCTCGGCCGCGCCTGCGTCAAGGAGGCCCTCCGCCGCCATCTGCTCGAAAAACACCAGCAGCGCTGGGCCTCCGCCGACATCGCGATCTGGACCGACGACTCCGGCAAGCCCCACGCCCACGGCCCGTGGATGAATCACATCCGCCAGGAAACCGTGGACATTTCCATTGCCCACACGCCCGGCATGATCGCCGCCGCCATCGCCGTCAACGGCCGCATCGGCATTGACATCGAGCGCGTTGGCCGCGACCTCAGCGAGGATTTCACGGAAAGCGTCTTCACCGCCGAGGAACACGATCTCGCCGCGCGCTCCGGCGAGGGCCCGCTCACCATGCTCCGCTTCTGGTGCGGCAAGGAGGCGCTCGCCAAGGCGCTCGGCACCGGCCTGCGCTACAATCCCAGCGATCTCCGCGTGCGCGCCGTGGACGCCGCCACCGGCCGCCTCGACCTCGAACTTGCCGGACAATGGCTCGATGCCTTCCGCACCTTGCGCGGTCGCGCCATGCCCGTCCACACCGCCCTTGCCGACGACCATCTCCTCGCCACCTGCGTCATCCCCGCCGCGCTGCTGCCGCCGCCATGAAGGAAAAGGGGTTAAGGCTGTAGGCTTTTAGGAATACTGAATCGTCAGCAGCTAAACCAAATTCTTATCCGTGTCCATCCGTGTTAATCCGTGGTTAAAAAAAATTCATGAAGTTTGAAATTCTCTACCGCGATTCCGACCTCGTTGCCGTCAACAAGCCGGAAAACATTGCCGCCGTGCCGGAACGCGCCAACGATCCGGAATGCTTGTCCGCATTGGTCTCGCAATCGCTCGGCACCAAGGCCTGGCCTGTGCATCGCCTCGACAAGGAAGTCAGCGGCGTGATCCTCTTCGCGCTGCATGCTGACGCGCATCGCTTCCTCAACACCGCCTTTGAAAACCGCCACGTGCAAAAAACCTATCTCGCCGTGGTGCATGGCGTGCCAATTGAAAACGAAGGCTTGATTGACCGGCCCATCCGCGAATTCGGTTCCGGACGCATGGGCGTGGACCCGCGTGGCAAACCGAGCGTCACCGCCTTTCGCGTGCTGAAACGCGGCGCGGATTTTTCCCTGCTCGAAGTCTCGCCCCGCACCGGACGCCGCCACCAGATTCGCGTGCATCTTTACAGTCTCGGCCACCCGATTGTCGGCGACCTCCGCTACGGCGATCCCGCCAAACAAAAATCCTTCCCCCGCCTCATGCTCCACGCCAGCACCATCACCCTGACACTACCTTCCGGCAAACCCCTCAGCCTCCACGATGTGCCATCTGCCACCTTTGCGGGCGCTCTCTCCGCGCTGCAATTAGCGCTGTAAGACCGGTTGAGGCGTGATCTACTTGCCAGCAGGCACCAAATCCTGTCCCGGTATTTTGTCTTTCGTGGCACCAACGATCATTGCTTTAAGAAAAATATATACAAAGCCCTGCCCATCCCTTGTTGGCATTCCCCCGCTGGCAAGAATTGTCTGCCCACTGTTCATGCTGAAATTGGCAGAAACGCTGTATGGGATTTTGGACTGCGGCGGCTTGACGCCGCTTTCATGCGGCCCGGCTTGACGGGACGCGAACGAAGCGAACGACTTGGCGAGTCAAGCCTCGCCAGAGAAAAGCGGCGTCAAGCCGCCGCAGTCCCAACTACCGGATTCTGACGTCTTCTGTTTTCCCGCCGCGACGGCAAAACCAACTACCCGTTTTTGACGCCTCGAATTTGAAGTTCTTCGGACAACTGAATCCTGGGTTCGGCATCCTTTATTAGAGGCGTCAAAAACCGGTAGTCTGCTTCACGCACAATTACGGCAAAAGCAAGGCGTCAGAATCCGGTAGTTAGGTCCCTGCCCTATTTTTGGCTTTTTGAACGGCGCGGTTTTTTTGCATCACTTCGCGAATTTGGCCTTCACGAAGCTCTCGATGTCGCCGGCTTCCTGCGGGCCGACGAGAACCTTCCAGCCGGGCAGGCTTTCTTCCAGTTCGCCGCTGATCTGCGCGACGTAACCGGGAATCACCACCTGGCGCGTCGTGACTTGCTTTTCGATGCCGCTTTCCTTCATGAACTTGCCGATGCTGGCGCCGGAGAATTTTCCCGCCGCCCACGCCGTGAGCACGCTCATGCCTTCGCATTCGGGCACCACCAGCCAGGCGCTCGTGCCGCTGTTCTCGATCTCGCCGGAAACGATGAAGTACGTCAGCGAGAAATTGGTGGTCACGAACACCGGCGCGTCGGCCTTGGGCTCGCCGATCGGATAGACCTTGGGCTCGACCTGGATCGGTTTCTGCGGATCGGTGTAGATGTTCATGCGCAGCGCCATCAGCGCGGAAATCTGCGCCGCGTCCAGTTGCGGCAGTACGCAGATGCCGCCGTAGCGGCAAATCTCAATCATGGCCTCGACCGAGCCTTCGAGGAAGTTTTCGTTCGTCACGACATGCAGGCTCGGATATCCGAGCGGCTTATAGTTGTCCTTCAGCGCGGTGCGACGCGCAATCGAATTGGTCTGCAACTGCTCCGCCATCGAGAAGGTTTGGAAGTTTAGGATCAGGTCGTTGAAGCCCTTCAGCTTGATGTTCGCGGTCAGCGCCACGATGCCGTCCAGGTCCGGTGCGGTCACGGCCAGCGCGTGACCGTTTTCCTTCGCCACGTCAACCAGCGCCTCGGAAGCTGCGGCCGTCGGCGCGACCAGCACGCTGCCGCTGCCCTTCACCGCCGTCGCGGCGGCGCGCAACGCATCCACGTCCTTGCCGATCAGCACCAGCGGACGCTTGGCCGTTTCCCGCGCCTCTTTCGCGACGCTGGCAAACGCCGCGGCATCGGATCCCTTCTGCGTGATCGCCACCATGTCCACGATCAGCGTCTCGCCGACGCGCACCAAAGAATAGTCGCGAATCGCGGCCAGCGCCTGGGCGCGCGCTGCCGGCGCATCGCTGTCGTTGATGTTCACCGCCAGCGCCGTCTGGTGCACGAACGTTTTCTCATGGCGATAAAGCACGGTTTCCGCGCCTAATTTGAGGTTTTTCTCCGCACCGAGCGCAATCTCGCGCACTGGCGGCTCGCTCGCCGCGCCGAGCACGCGCTTGGCTTCGTCGGAGGCGTACGGACATTCCGACAGCTCCGCCTTCTTCGCCGCGAGCTTCATCGCAAACGCGAGGCAGGTGTTGGAACCGCACTCCTTGCAGTTCGTTTTCGGAAGAAGTTTTTGAATTTGCAGTCCGGTCAGTGCCATGTCTTTTATCCTTCAATCAGTTTATCAATGGTTTTTTTCAACTCCCGCACCGCATCCGGATGGTTCATGATCAGGATGTCGGCACCGACGTTGAGGAGGCCGACTGCGGTGGTCAGTTCCCACAAGGCGGCGCGCTTGGCGAGATCGCCCCAGGCCGGAAAATCTTTTTCAGCGGCCTTGTATTCCTTGGTCTTGATGGCTTCCTGGCCGGGCGAAACAATCATCGGACCGGCGAGCATCTTGTCGCCGCCGAGCGCCGTGATGCGGATGCGTTCCATCACGGAGTAGGTGTACTCGATGCCGTAGCCGAGCGCGCCGGTCATCGGGTCCATGACGATCTGGCCGGGCTTGACGTCCATGTTCGTCAGCAGGATGTTGAGCTGCTTGCCGATGTTGACGTCAATCGGGCTTTGTGCCACCAGCGAATGTCCATAGCCAATCGCGGCCCCGGCGATGGTGCGGTAGTTGTTCTGCTCGACCCAGTTCAACAGCAGGTTCTCGCCCGCGCAAGCCTGTGCCACGGCCTTCATCACGTCATTGATGCGGTCGAAGTGGTTGTGACCGGTGATGATCAGCGGCACGTCCACGGCCTTGAGCACGGCCTTGACGACCGCCACCGCCTGCTCGGGCGTGTGGTTGCCTCGTTCCGGATGCGTGCCGTCGAGGCGCACGGCGATCAACTCCGCGCCGTATTTCTCGACGCATAGTTTCGCCATCGCGGCGGGATCTTTGAGCACGTCGCCATAAATGCCGCGCAGCACCTGCGGATATTTCTCGCTGACGACATCGTAGACTTCCATGGCCACGCGCGGACGATTGGGCAACGCGCCCTCCCAGCGATGGAACGGCATGGCTTCCGCGCCGCCGATCACATAGGAGCGGCCACGCGTGCCGCCTTCCTGCTTCGTCGCGCCGAGCTTGACCGTCCAGACCGGAACTTCGGCCTTTTCTTTGCGAATTGCAAAGTTTTTGACAGCGGCAATGCGCTCGGAAGCCTTCGGTACCTGCGCCACCGGCGCGGCGGCAACGGATGCTGTTGCGCTGGCGGCTGCAACAGGCGCGGCCTCGCCAAGAAACTTTTGACTAAGTGTGCCGATGATGTCGCGCACGATTTCCTGCACCAGCGCGGAACGCACTTCCTGTGTCACATGCGTCTTGATTTGCGCGATCAGTTCCGGCGTCAGTGCCATTGGCTGACCGGCAGGCGCGGCGGGTTGCGTCGCAACCGCAGGAGCGTCGGCCTTCTTCTCAACCGGAGCGGACGCTGCGGCCGGAGCGGACTCGGTGGCGGACTCGGCATACGACGCCATGTCCGGCATGGTCAGCGCAGGATGGCCCACCTTCTCCATGAACGCCTTGATGGTCGCACCATCAGCACCCACGCTTTCGTCTGCGACCTTGTCGAGCAAATCAGGTGCGCCCTGCTCGGCGAAACGTTTCTTGAGATCGTCGGCGAGCAGCGTCTTGAGTTCCTTCGGCATCCAGATCAAACGCTTGAAGCCACCCTCGGCAAAGAGGAATTTTTTCGAGGTGAGGAAGACCTTGCCGCAGCCCATGAAACCGGGCGTCTGCTGGCCGCCGCCGACGTTGCCGGCGAGCGACGAGAAGGTCATGCCAGCGGGCGTTTCGCCCTGGAACTCGCGGTTCACCACCATCACGCCGTTGCATTCCGGCACGTAGGCGACGATCACCTCGAAGCAGCCGCAGCTCGTCATGGGCTTGTCCATGATCGAATAGGCGCAAAACGACGGCACCGACTTGTGGCTTGTAATGTAAACAAAATCGTCAATGCCTTTCCAGACGCCCTTGACCGGGTCAATCACCTCGCCCTTCTTCACCGGCTGGTTCGGTCCGGTCTCGTCAATCTCGTATGCGGCCTTGCCGTCGAGCCAATTATAGGCGCCGCACAAGCCGAGGCGCTCGGGCGTGATGATGCAAACGTGATTTGGCGCGAACGACTGGCAGAGCAGGCAGGAGTAGAACGTGTCCACCGATTCGTCGGTCATGGACTCGAGGCGGCGGTTGCGCTCGTCGTACACCTTGCGCGCCACGGCCACGCGCTTCTCGACTTCCTTCGCGTCGGTGATCATCGTCACCTTGACCTTGTCCACGATGGCGGGATAATCGGAAAGCAGCTTGGCGTGCAGGATGTCGCCGTAATGGCGCAGCCGCAGACCCTTGGCAAAACCAGCCTTGGAAACGCGCGTCCAGACAATGTCGCGCTGACCCATGTGCCAGATGCCCTCGGCACCGTTCACCAAGTGGTGAATCTGGCGTTCCAAAATCGGCTCGAAATCAGACTGCATCTTGCGACCGGCCACTTCCACCCAGATCGCCAGCGGCAAAGCCGTGCCCGCCGGAACCTGGTCAATATCGGGACCGATGATTTCAACGTCGCCGTCGTTGATCTGGTCCAGCTCCACGGACGTGGCGAATTCAAAGGCCGTGGTGCGGTTGCCACCGAACTCGACCTGCACGTCGGCCTTGCGAATGCGCTCGCCTTCAAACGCCGGTCCGTACGGCACCGGGATCGGCACCTTCGTGATCTTGACCTTGCAACCGCGTACTTCCAGCGCGCGTTCAACCATGCTGGCATACGGCACGTTGGAAACGACGTGCTCGTAAGTACAAACGCCGGTCGGCAGAATTTGCGGAATGTCGGTGTCGGCAATAACCGGAAAACCGTAGTTGATCGCGCCGGCCGCGGCGGCGTATTTGTCCGGCGTGACTTCGCCCAGCGCCAGCACAAACGCAAACACGCGGTCCTTGTTGTACTTCAGGTTCGCCGCGAAATCGCCCGGCTTGACGCCGCCGAACGACAGCGCCGCGCGGTTGGCAAAGCCCAGCGCATAAATGGCGGCGGACACGTCGCGACCAAACGGAACCAGCCGCGTTTCCCAGCCAAGTTGCACGCCAGCCTCGGCGAGCTGGTCGGCAAACTGCACGCCGTTGGTGCAACCGGCCATGAAGACGTAGAGGTTTTTTTGCTGCAATTCGCGGGCGATCTGCACCGCGATTTCCTTGTTCGGCGCCGCGCCGACGATGGCCGCGAAGCCGGGCGCCGTGCCGTCCACGAACTCGATGCCGCGCTCGCGCATGATCACGTCGTTGGCTGCTCCGAGCCAGATGCCTTCCACCGGATTCGGGCCGATCACGTATTTGCAGGCCTCGATGATTTCGCAGGCGAACAACGTGGCCACGCCGGCGTCCAGCGTTGCGCCGAGGTACGGCAGCCAGATTTTTTCCGTCGGCCGTGACGGCAGCAATTTCTTGGCGCGCTGCAAAATCGCGCGCATGTCGCCGAGCGTCGCCACCTTCTCGCCGGTGAACGAATAAATCACCGGCAGGAAGTACGCCGTGTTGGGAAATGCGACGGGGCTGGACTCGCCCTTTTGCCGGATCGCCTCGGTCATCATGGCCTCGGCTTTCGCGACCCATTCGGTTGCGCCATCAATGGCGCTGCTGCAAATCAGTTTAGACATTGGCGCCTCTCCGATCCTTCATATCGAGCAATTTGCGTTCAGTTTTCTTGTTTATGCCAAGTTTTTCGCGTCTTTCGTCAATCAGTTTCAGGCAGCGCTCGGCGGCGGCCTCGGCTGTGTCGCACACGTGGAACGATGCGCCGAACGACTCCTTGGTATCCTCGTTCAGGAACTTCGTCACGTTGTCCGAGCCACCGATGTAAAACGGATGACCGAGGATCACGTCCACGCCAGACGCCACAAAGTAGCAGCCGATGGCGATGGCTTTTTCGCTCATCCATTCCGGTGCCACGCCCACGACCGGCACCATGGAAAGATCGTCGCCCAGCCCGCCTTCCTTCACGATTTCCGTGCCGGCCTCAAGCAGGCGCGAGTTGTCCACGCAGCTTCCCATGTGCAGGATCGGCGGAATGCCCACGGCTTCGCACACTTCGCGCAAGCCCGGCCCGGCGAACTGGATCGCCGTCTCCGGCGTCAGCCAGCCGCGCTTGCCGGAGGCGATGGCGGAACAGCCGGTCTTGAGCACCAGCACGTTCTGCTTGATCAACGCCGTGGTCAGCGCATTGGTGTATTCGTCGGTCTTGGCCTTGGGATTGTTGCAACCGACGATGCCGACCACGCCGCGGATGCGTCCCGAGATGATGGCATCGTTCAACGGCCGGAACGACGCGCGATACGTGCCGCCCAGCATGTACTTGATTGCTTCCACGCTGAAGCCCGCGACCATCTGTTCCTTTTGTTTCGGAATCAGCACCTTCTTCGGATCGCGGTTTTTGTAATTATCAATGGCGCGCTTGAGGATCGCCTTGGCGGAACCCACGCCGTCGTGCTCGTCGAAGCGCATGTGCGTTGCGCCGATGGTCTTGGCCATGTCGGCGGTGGAGACGACTTCCGTGTGGTAGGACTTCGCGACCGTCGGCAGGCTCGGCATGCAGCATTGCACGTCCACCACCATCAGTTCCACGGCACCGGTGATGATCGCCAGTTCCTGTTGCAGGAAGTTGCCCGCAACCGGAATGCCGTGGCGCATCAGGATTTCATTCGCCGTGCAGCAAAGACCTGCCAGCGTGATGCCTTCCGCGCCGGCGGCCTTGGCGTACGCCACGATCTCCGGATCCTCGACCGTCACGGCCAGCATGTCGGAAAGCGCTGGCTCGTGGCCATGCACCACAATGTTGACGGTCTTTTCGCCGAGCACGCCGAGGTTCGCCGAACTGCGCACCGGCGTGGGCGAACCGAACAGAATGTCCGAGACCATGGAGCCGACGCGCGCGCCGCCCCAGCCATCCGCCAGCGAGGTTGTCAGCGCGTGCAGCAGAATGTTTTTGTAATCGTGGTCCACGCCCATGGTCGTGCGATGCATCGCCTCGACCACCATGCGGTCCACGCCAAACGGCATCACGCCCTGCTTCTGCCAGACCGCGATGCGCTTGGCTGGCGCGAGTTCCAGCGTCTTCAGCGTCTCCTCCTGCGAGGTGAATTCGCCGAGGAACAGATTGGCCAGGTCCAGCGCCACGGATTCCTTGGTGCGGCCAAGTTCCTCGACCTTGTAGAGCCGGGCCGTGTAACGCAGCGCCCGCTCGTCCTTGATCTCGTAACCGCCGCCGTGGCCCTGCGCCACGTTCTTGAGCAGCAGCACGAGATGGCGCGCGTGATCCGAATGCGCCGCCGTGCCGCCGCTCACCTCGCGCAGGAAATTGCGCGCGACGATCGTGTCGGCATCCGCGCCGCACACGCCGCGCGGCGACTTGGGCGTGATCCGGCACGGACCCATGTGACAAATCTTGCAGCAGACGCCCTTGGTGCCAAACGCGCACTGGTTCTTCTGCGTATCCATGCGACCGAAGCACGTGTCAATGCAATCGCATCCCGCCTTCTCAATGAGGGCGATGGACGCAGCATCCTCGGCCCGGTCAGCCGCTTTCTTCATTTCAGTAGCCATTTTGTTCTCCTAAAAATTCTGTGGCATTTATTCGTCGTCGTTCTCGTCGTCGTCAGGATCCTCGTAGTTGAACTCAACCTTACTTTGCTTGACGATCTCTGACATGATGTCACAAAGCGAACCTTGGTTGACGCCAATCCTGAAACATTTTTGCAGTTTTGGGATGTTAATGATTTCTTCGATGCAGGCCATGTACTTCTCAACAATTGCCTTGACCGCGTATTGCCGCTCTGCGCCTTCACGTAGTTTCTGGCGAAGTTCTTTATCGGATTCAGCGGATTTGATGACAAAGGATATTGGATACCGTTCGATTTTGTCGATGTCCAGAAAATATTTTCTTACATCAAGTGTTTCTGTAACCTGAAAAAAACGCCCAAGGGGTGTCATTACAAAATCAATACCGCCATCGTTGGCGTTCGTGCGTCCTGTCTTGTAAAGGAGAAGTGGCGACTTCTCCAACTTGTCTAATTGAAAACCGAAATATACCGTCTTGTCATGATAGAAATACTTCAAGATTGCATAACTGACGATCTCGAATACCCGTGCGTCTACATTTGGAGCCAAAAGCCCAATGACAAATTCTTCCACTTTGGCATCCTTTTGCTTAGAAATGTCGCGCAATTGCTCACAAGTCTTAATGAAACTTGCAAAAGATGCCTGTTTCGCCGTGGCATAAGCGTCTATGATTTCGATGACCGCTTCGGAAATGTCGAATGTCTTTTTTCCAAGCGAGAGCACGACCAGTTTGCGATTTATCCAATACCTTCGAGTTTCAACCACTCTTAGGATTGGCTGAGCCTCCACTTGCGGAAAGAATTTCCGAAACTCACCGTTCAACCGGTCGTTCAGACCATGGTTCTGCAACTTACTGCCAAAAGGCAATTCACGCTGCCGTTTGAATAGTTTTGAAAATTGCGCACCGTCGTATTTCGAATAATCCCCTTTCTTGTGAAACCCAAGTGCGACATAATCTTCCATTAACACATATATCGCATACAGATTTGCAAAACTGCTCCTTGCCTTTGAACCACGCGTCGCGGAAACCGTTTTGAGGTTGATATACTGAAGAAGCGGACTCTTTTCAAAGAGGTCTTGCGCGGCTTCTCCAAAGCGTTTTTTTAGAATCTCTCTAATTACCGGCGTGAAGTCGTGTTCCATTTTGCGCCCCTTTCAAAGATTGCCAAATGCGGTTGAATTGGCGACTCTTGTTGCTCGTATGTTTTTGGCTCACGTCGCAGTATCTCACCATTGTATTGTTCCTGAATGGCCAAACGGCGAAGTCCAATTTTCACATACTCCTCTTCGACCTCGATTCCAATCGATTCCCGTCCCAACATCTGCGCGACGGATGAGGTTGTGAATGTGCCCGAAAACGGGTCCAGCACCAAGTCTCCCGGATTCGAACTCGCCCTGATAATCCGGTCCAACAGGGCCGTTGGTTTTTGTGTGGGGTGATTCTCGTACTCGTCCATGCGATATCTGACACGAGGAAAATTCCACACGTTTCCCGGCACTTTTTTGCTGTTGTATACGGTCGGAACTGCTTTTCGGTAGTCGATCAGTTTGCGCGTCGCACCTGTACGCGCTTCAACGAGAATATCATCGGCGTTAAAGGTGTAGTTGTCTTTGTCCTTAACGCAATAAAGGATAGGTTCATAAAGCGAACCGAAAAAGTTTTTCGCCTGTACGCCAGAACTGTCATATGACCATACGATGCGCGATAAGACGCACAGGCGTTG
>Ga0182030_10025050_pt1 | contig 10904 bp, 4 predicted proteins | sample 812S3MmetaG_FD_121299 | JGI IMG/M metagenome (GOLD analysis project Ga0182030, IMG submission 121299) | Permafrost microbial communities from Stordalen Mire, Sweden - 812S3M metaG (Illumina Assembly) | ecosystem: Environmental > Terrestrial > Soil > Wetlands > Permafrost | place: Sweden... | reverse complement strand
CGTCCTTCCATCTTCGCGAATTCATCACATAGTCTTCTGGCTTCTCTGAATTCTTCACTGTCAATAGCTTCTGCAGAGTATACCCCGGATATGGTCCGGATCACAGCTTTGTAACGACCGGCTGCTTTTTCAATTGCCATGGATATTTCACCCAAAGTAGCCCGCTTCTGCGCCGCAACAACAGACAACTCTAGCAGGTTGCCTTTACCTGTTACGGACGATGCTGTGATTACCTCAAGCGCCGCCTGAACCTCGGAATTATTACGTTCCGATTTGAGTTTCTGGATTCTCTTTATCTGCGATTCTCTTACTGTTGAATTATCAACTTCTAATATTTCTATAGGATCTTCTTTTTCCAGCCGGTATTTATTTATACCAACGATGGTATCCCGTTTGCTGTCAATACGAGCCTGCTTACGGGCCGCGGCCTCTTCAATCCTTAACTTGGGTATACCCGTCTCAATGGCTTTAGCCATACCTCCTAATTTTTCTACTTCTTCAATCAGCGCCCAGGCCTTATGTACCAACTCATTTGTGAGCGTTTCTACATAATATGATCCTGCCCACGGATCCACCACCCTGCAGATATTTGTTTCTTCCTGTAAATAGATTTGCGTATTCCTCGCTATACGGGCCGAATATTCCGTTGGTAATGAAATAGCTTCATCCAGCGCGTTGGTATGAAGCGACTGTGTATGCCCCAAGGTTGCTGCCATCGCTTCTATACAAGTACGCGATATATTATTATACGGATCCTGTTCCGTCAGGCTCCATCCTGAGGTCTGACAATGCGTGCGCAAAGCAAGAGATTTAGTATTCTTTGGATTGAACTGTTTTACTATCTTGGACCATAACAAACGAGCTGCTCTCATTTTTGCTATTTCCATAAAATGATTCATCCCGATAGCCCAGAAAAATGATAGACGCGGCGCAAATGCATCAATATCTAATCCCGCTTTAATACCCGTGCGTAAGTATTCCAAACCGTCGGCAAGAGTATATGCCAATTCTATATCAGCAGTAGCTCCTGCCTCCTGCATGTGATACCCTGAAATACTGATACTATTAAATTTGGGCATTTTCTGAGAAGTATATTCAAAAATGTCTGCAATGATGCGCATGGACATCCCCGGTGGATAAATATACGTATTGCGTACCATAAATTCCTTCAGAATATCATTCTGAATGGTTCCGCAAAGTTCCTCCAATGTTGCTCCCTGTTCCAAAGCTGTGACTATATAAAAAGCCATGATGGGGAGGACTGCCCCGTTCATGGTCATAGATACCGACATTTTATTTAATGGTATCTGGTTGAATAAAATTTTCATATCAAGTATGGAATCAATTGCCACACCTGCCTTTCCCACATCACCAACGACACGTTCATGATCGGAATCATATCCACGGTGTGTTGCAAGATCAAATGCCACTGATAATCCCTTTTGCCCGGATGCCAGATTGCGCCTGTAAAAAGCATTCGACTCCTCAGCCGTGGAAAATCCTGCATATTGCCTTATCGTCCAGGGTCGCATGACATACATGGTGGAATAGGGACCTCTCAGAAATGGCGCCAACCCTGCAGCATAATGTAAATGCTCCATGTTTTCCAGATCAGATGCTGTATATACAGGTTTAATCATAATCTGCTCAGCGGTCTGCCAATTGGAATCTATTTTTATTTTACCCGCTGTCTGATTGATTCCTTTTACATTCACTTTACTAAAATCCGGTTTCATTTATTTAATATTTTAATCTTACTTTACCATATATTCTCTGTGCGCCTGTATCTCTGTGTTCAAATCATCTTTAATATTTTCTGAAATTCTTTTAATGTTTCCAACATATCAGATCTGACATGAATAAAATATTTGATGCCTTTTGCTTTTAGCTCTTCAGCACAGGCCGGCAGTCCTGCCACAACAAATATCGCTTTGTTCCCGAGGTTTTCAAAACACACCGGAGCCAGTGTGGCGTATTCTTCATCTGATGAACAAAGCACAACGATATCTGCCTTTTTGGAAATGGCCTCTTTCACTCCTTCTTCAATAGTCTTAAAACCTTTATTGTCAATCACTTCAAAACCAGCACATGCAAAGAAGTTACAGGCAAATTGTGAACGGGCTAACCTCATAGCCAAATGACCAATCGTTAACATAAATACCTTTGGCGTTTTTCCGCTGAGATCGGTTTTAAGTCTTATTTCTTCAAAAGCAGCTGAACCACGTATTATTTTTAATGATTCGGCAACAGAATCTCTGTCTTTACTACAACTGCATCTTTCCTCTGTCAAAGGTGCTGAATTTCGTTTTTCATTCCAATCAGGATATTGATTGGTACCCAATAGTACTTCCCTGCGCGTGGCAATATTTAGTTCCCGTTTCTGAGCCACTTCCTTAATTCGCGATTGTACAAAACCGGATTTGAAAGCAGCGATATAACCTCCTTTTGATTCAACCTCACAAAAGAGCTTCCAACCTTCTGAAATAATAGCATCCGTGAGACTTTCTATATAATAGGAACCCGCGGAGGGATCAATTACTTTGTCCATGTATGATTCTTCCTGTAAAATAATCTGGGTATTTCGGGCTATTCGTTCTGACAGTTTATTTGCCGGTTCATAAATAGAATTGTAAGGAATCACCGTCATTGAATCAATCCCCGCGATACCAGCCGACATCGCTTCACTCGTTGAACGCAGAATGTTGACAAACGAATCATAAACGGTCATGTTCCAACTGATTGTTTCTGCATGAATGTTCATGATCACTTTAGAATTTGGATCGTAGGCTTCAACAATCTTAGCCCACAAAAGTCGAGCTGCTCTGAATTTGGCAATTTCCATAAAATAATTCGAGCTTATTCCGAATTTGAATTTTATTTTGCCCGCTATTTCTTTTACAGATAATCCCAACTCCAAAAGACGGGATAAATAGTCACTTCCCATGGCTAATGCAAAAGCCAGTTCCTGCACGATGCTTGAACCCGCGTTACTGAATAAGGATCCGCGAACAGTGATCATTCTCATTTCAGGAATTTCTTTTGAAGCGAGAATAATTTCCTTCGCTGCATCAAAACTTTTCTGCTCGGATTCAAAACAATACCTCCCCTGTCCCGTTAAGCACCCGAGAGGATCAAACTCAATAGCACCTCTCAGTTCAGATAAATTATATTTTTTCTCCTTCATATATTTTAATACCAACGGCATTAGCCCTGGAGCCCTTTTCCCTACTGATAAATTGACTTCTATGGCGGTCAAACAGATACCGTTAAAAAGTAAACCAATATTTTGCTCATTTAAAATTACAGAACTGTGTATAATAAACCCAATTGATGTTACTCCCCTGGACAGTATGTCAAGCGCTTTGGTATTGGCTTCTGCCACATTTATAACGTCTATATCCTGACGGATATACCATTCATTATTTCGTGTTTTGCTCCCTCTTACAAAAGGATATTCACCAGGCAATACCGATAAATAACCTATTTTCTCATGATCTTCAGCTGTGTAATAGGGCTTTACTTTAATGCCTTCATTCGTTTTCCAAACCAATTTCTTTTCGTAATCGTCTCCCTTGAGATCTTCCCTGATAACCGCTTCCCATTGTTCCTTCGATACCGGAGGAAATTCATTAAATAATTTATCTTTCATCTCTTTTTTAAATAATTCGCTAAAATATATTTTTTAATCAACAACAGATAAATTTATTCTGTATTATTAAACATATTCCACATAAACTTTTTAAATATCATTCAACTTCTACCATCTCATATTGCTGACTCCCCAATCCAATTTTTTCAGCATGATGAAGACCCAATCTCCAATCAGTATGCGGGTATATGGCACTGAATTTATCGTCACTTTTTTGTTTCCCAAAAGCTGATGCTTCTAAAGGTACTGATTTGTTTACCAGATCAACAGAAGCTTTGTCAATGGCCACCGGATCTGATGATGCAAGAATGCCGATATTTGGCACAATGGGCATATCATTATTTGGAAAACAATCGCAATTTGGAGATATATCAAGAAGAAAATTGATATGAAAGGCCGGTTTGTCCTTTACTACGGCAAATGCATATTCAGCAATTTTTTCCTGCATTGATTTTGCATCCCACTGAACCTGCGCTGCATCATAACGACACACTGCCACACATTGTCCGCATCCCACGCATTTCGAATATTCAATTTTAGCGATATTGTCTGCACCCAAATGAACAGCATCATGAGCACAATTGGAAACACAGAGATTACAGCCGGTACAATGATCACTATCTATCAATGGTTTGGAATCGGAGTGCATTTCTAATTTGCCGCCAACCGACCCGCTACCCATACCCAGATTTTTTAAACATCCTCCAAAACCTGCAAATTCATGACCTTTAAAATGATTCAGGGATATGACCACATCGGCAGACGCGATAGCCGATGCTATCTTTGCCGTTTTACAATGTTTCTGATTAATGAGTATTTCTTTATAATCGGTTCCTTTCATCCCGTCAGCAATAACCACATGACAACCAGTTGTCATCGGATTAAATCCATTTTCCATGGCGCTTTGTAAGTGATCAACACCATTTGATCTTTTCCCTTTATAAAGTGTATTTGCATCCGTCAGAAAAGGAAGACCTTCTTTTTCTTTTATCATTTTAACAACAGCAGCAGCATAATTAGGCCTGATATAGGCCAGATTGCCGGGTTCACCAAAATGAATTTTTACAGCAACTAATTTCTTTTTGAAATCCAGTTCATTCATTCCGGCGCTAATCAACATTTTCTTTAACTTATCCAGAATTGTCAAATGATTTGTTGTCCGCAGATTAATGAAATATACTTTTGATTTATTCATAATATTTTATTTGTCCAAATATACTATCTTTTAACTTCAAATTAAGTTATCTATTCACTTGGGTAGACTTTACAAGCTCTTAAATAATGCTTTCACCTCATAAATATCAGTTCAGGTAAAATAATTTTTATTTCAATTTCTGTACCTTCTTTTTTCCAGTAAACAATGAAATTGACTTTTGCCTCTTTTAAATGGAAACCCCTTTGTTTCTCTATTTCAATCATTTGGAGAAAGTGATTTGAGAATTTCAATACAGATTTACCTTTGACATCTGTACATTCCATTCCTTTTATTAACAGGGCATCTCCACTTTTTAGTTGCGAAATAAGATGCTGTCTTGAAATAAAATAATCTAACAAAACATCTTTGTATGTTAAGTGTATTGTTAATTGGTTTGGCTGTATATGTGTTTCTCTGTTTTCAACCCTTTGTATATTTTCTGCTGTGATGTTGTTAAGATAATTGCCGTTTAAGTGAATGGTCAGATTTTGTTTGGCTCTTGTCATGGCAACATACAATTGGCGCTTTTTTTCATCGGTTGAAATGTCGAAATTTTCCAACAACAGAAAAATATTGTCAAATTCTTTTCCTTTTGCTTTGTGAATGGTAGAAACAAATATTGTCTCACCATTTTCATTAAAGAAATCTTCAAGTTTGGATTCTCTTACAAAAACCTCTAAATCAGATTTATATTTCTTTTTCGGATTGATAGCTTCGAAATCTTTGATGATATTGTTGCACACTTCAAACTTTGAACTGTTGGAAAAATTATTTTTTAATTCTCTTTTTGCTTTTGTCCATACTTCATCATTAATAATAAATTCTTCGTCTCCAATATTTAATTGATTCAAAAAGAAACGAACTTCTAAAAGATTATACAAACTAATACCGTCATTACTTTGAATCATCTTTGCCTGCATTCCATTTTCCAAAAGCAGTCCTGTAATCTGTAATGCTTCTTCATTCGTTTTTGTCAACACACAGGTAGTTCCTGAAAAACTTTGTGAAAGAATGTCATTTACCAACGGAGAGATAAGATTACCATTTTGATAACACACCAACTTTATTTTTCCATTGTCCTGTTGGTTGGCTGTAATCTGTGATTCTTTCAGACGATGATGAATCGTTTTTACAAACCCATTTGTGAATTCAACAAGATTTTTTTTGCTTCTGTAATTTTCTATAAGTTCATATTTTGTTGCATTCCTTTCAGTAAAGAACTGCTCTAAATACTTTGAACTCGCACCCCTGAATTCGTATATATTCTGGTCATCATCTCCAACTGCAATTACTCTCATGTCTTCGTTTTGGTCTATCAGTACATTTATCAATGCAAACTCATCTTCATCCATGTCCTGTGCTTCATCAATTACCAAAACAGTTTTTGTTATCTGGCTTACCTCAACTTCTCTATTCTTGATTTTCTCAATAGTTAACTTTATAATCTCATCTGATTTTTCCAAACTTCCGACCTTACCAAGTAAGTCAAAACAATATGAATGGAAAGTTTTTATATCTATGAAGTTAGCAGGGCCACCAACGAGTGCAAGTATTCTCTTTTTAAATTCTGTTGCTGCAGCTCTTGAAAATGTAACCATCAGCAATTGTTCCTGTTTTACATCTTCCATCATTATCAGTGATGCTAATTTGTGAACCAATACTTTTGTTTTTCCACTTCCAGGTCCGGCTACTACAATTATATGTTTGGTTTCACTATCGTTGATAATTTCTGATTGCTTTGGAGATAATGAGCCAAATAACTGCCGGTGCTTAGCTGGAGTCATTTTCATATTGATCTCGTCCTTACGACTGCCGGGAAAATATTTATTAAGAAATGAAGAGTAGTTTAACTGAAAATAATCATCAACATATTGCAAAGCTCCTTTGTTATCACCAATCATTTTCTTTGCAAATTCACCTACGATATGAATTTGCTGTACCTTATTATCGTAAAATTGTTTTAACTTCTGATAATCTTCGGCTTTATATCTTTTTTTATTGTCTGGCTCTATTCTGTCTATGGTAAGCCAGTTATACAACACTAAAAAACCACCTTCTATCTTTATTGCATCAATTCTTGAGAGATAAAAAAGAGTGTCCTCTATATCCTCAATTGATATTTTAATTTTAAAGAGTTGCAAACTTTTTTCAAATGCTTCCTTTAATTCATGAACTGAAAATTCAACTAAAAATTCTTCCTTTTCTGCTTCGTTTTCTTCAATTTTTACATTGCTTCTTTCAAATAAAAATTCAACAATAAATTTTGCCAATTCATGTCGTTTTTCTAATTTTTCTTTAAATGATTCTTTAGGTAGAATACAAAGAATTCTGACATGATTCCTCGAATACGTTTCGTTGTGTCGCTTTATCCAATTCTTGATTGCCCAGAAATTGATGATGGTTTTAATCTTGCCCGGTGTTACATCTTTACAACCTTTTATCTCGGATTCTTCATTTAATTCTTTGATATGAAATATTTTTTCTTGTTCGTCAATTTGTGTGATAAGAAAATTTTCAATCTGACTAAATGTGTCTACAATATTGAATGAACGATTTATATGATCCTTTTTCTTAATAAAAGCGGTCAGATCTTTTGTAACTGCTAAAATCTTTTCCTCACGAAGTAGATTCACAATATTTATCACTTCTTTCTTTTCAATTCCCAAATGGTCGGAAATGTAATCTATTCTTGATTCTGCTTCCTCATCATTTGATTGTTTTCTGCTTTTAACGGAAAGAAGTTTTTTTATAATTCTGATCCCATTTACTTTTTGTTTCTCCTCAAATCTTTTTGAAGCATTGATCTTTTCAATGGCTTCTTGCGCTGTCTTTGTTAAAATACTACTTGCAAAAATCCTTGTTTTATTTTGCCCTCGTTTTACATAGCCAGCTTCTTCAAGTGCAGCAATCGCTGTTGTAACCCTTGTTTCTATATCCACAACTTGATCATCCCAACCAGCTTTCCTTGCTATTTCCAAAGCAGAATTTGAAACAGAAGGATGAAACCTTGTTATATCTTTTATTGCTTTCCAAATCTGTTGAATCTCTTTGCTCGAAAGCTTAGTCTGGTTCAGTAAAATAAAATGTTTGCCAAGATCCTCCTCATTAAACAATACAAAACAATCTGCTGTAATGTTTTCATCCCGTCCTGCCCTGCCTGCTTCCTGAATATAATTTTCCAATGAATCAGAAATCTCATAATGAATGACCATCCCGATATCTTTCTTATCCACTCCCATTCCGAATGCAGAAGTTGCAACCATAATCGGGACTTCACCTGAAATGAATGCATTTTGGTTCGCTGTCTTTTCCTTTACATCCATTTTTCCGTGATACGGCTTAGCATTGAAACCGTCTTCTGTCAATCTCTCAGCAAGCAAATATGCTTTTCTCGTTCTTGAAACATAAATGATTGTAGGACATTTTTTTTCTTCTATCAAATCTCTTATGGAATTATATTTTTCTTCTTCGCCCTCTTTCTCAAAAACTTTGTAATGCAAATTAGTTCTCGTGGCACCGGAATTAAAAATTTCCAGGTCAAGGGAAAGTTTTTCTTTAAAATAAGCACAAATATCCTCAATGACTTTTTTCTTTGCTGTTGCTGTAAAACATGAAACCGGAATTGTTTCTTCAAGATTCTTTTTCTTTTGAATTGATTTGATAAAGTCACCGATATATAAATAATCAACTCTAAAATCTTGTCCCCACGATGAGAAACAATGCGCTTCATCAACTACAAAACGTACAATTTTTCTTCCCGATAGAAGTCGTTCAATTGATGATGAACGTAACGATTCAGGTGATATGTAAAGCAACGATGCAAATCCATCTTTAACTCTTTCAAAAGATTTTCCCCTTTCTATCGGATCAAGTAAACCGTTAATAGTAACTGCATCCGTAATACCAATTTTTTCTAAATTATCCATCTGGTCTTTCATTAAAGATTGTAAAGGAGATATTACCACGGTCAAACCTTTTGTTGAAACACCACTCATAAAAGCAGGGACTTGAAAAGTAATTGACTTTCCTCCGCCTGTTGGAAAAACTGCCAAAATAGATTTGTTGTCAACGGCTGCTTTAACTGCTTTCTCCTGTAATGGCTCATTAGCATAAGTTCTAAAGGAATCGAAACCAAAATATGTTTTCAGTCCCTTGTGTATGTCTAACGCCTGATTACAATATATACAACCGGTAAGACACGGTTTGTTTCTTAGTAAAAACATGATTCGCTCTACTCCGGGATAATTTTTTAGCACCCACGCGGGTGTAATTGAGTATCGGTTCCTGCAATTTATCAGAGCTAAACAATACGCTAATTCAATCGGGTGTTCTATGATTATTTTTGGTAGGTCAGCATGCTCGCATATTTCGAAATGAAATTTTTCAAAAATTATCTTTTCAAGGTCTGTAACGCTTGTCTTATATGAAATAAAATCAAAAAAGGAAAAGAACTCCTTTTTGTCATTCAACATCAAATATAGAATTTGCTGAAAAGTATTATCAATTTGTTGAAACGCTGCAACTTCGTCAAAGAAAAGATCTTTGGCTTTTATTGAATCGTTTTGGGGATTATTGATGTATTCCGATTGAAGTTTGTCGTCTTTTAGTAATGCATGATAGGGCTTTGTCGGAAACAGAAGGGGGGATAGATACAAAGTATCAATGATATTTGAAAGATTTATTCCGGCATCATAGACAGCATTCTGAATATATTTTAAGTCGTGCTTGAAAATGTTGTGTCCGCAAATGAATTGAGTTCCTTTTAAGAAGTCAATGAAAGCAGCTACTGAATTTGAATGAAATGTACTTCCATTTTCTTTTACACCCCCAATGTCACGTATTTTTAGACTTTTCGGATCTATCTCTGCATCTACAAAAGCAATTGAGTTCATTTTATTTTGCTATAGCAGGCTGTCAAAAGTTTCATTTATAACAGATTTTATTTTTTAACACACATAATCCTGCAAAAATACTGATTATTGTCGTTGTATCAAACTATTTAATATCCATTCTTTAGCAATTATTTCTATTTAGCCAATTATTTCTTAATGCATTATCCCCTTCTACAATAGATTCGGCACGACTGTCAAGACTTTCACAAACTTGATTTAGTTCTTCTTCATTTTGAATTATCCAATAACCAATATTCCACATTCTGCTTCCAATACAACATCCATGATTATGAATAATGAAAATAATCTCATAATTATATACAATATGTCTGATTTATAGTATTTTATGATTTTAATCCTTTTGACAATAACAGGGTTTTATTGACTTTTTTTGACAATAAAATTGACAATTTTGAAAAACCGTAACCGAAAACTAGAGACCCCGACCGTATTCTACCTCCTGAATCAAAAAAATGAATTTAAAATTTTATTTTTACAAAGTTAAAAATGATTATTTTTTACAAAATGATCAATAATATGGAAGTGCCTTTTGGGCAATACAAAGGTTTTACAATTGACAAACTTATTCAAACTGATATTTGTTTCAGTGCCGGATTAAAATAGTACCAGATAATGGTACAAAACGATACCAGATTTTTGGGATATTGAGCTGAAGTGGGTTTAAGAAGGGACTAATCAGGAGCAAACCGGTTTCAATATTTCGGTTTCCTGTTTTCATTTTGTAATCTACCGGGTAATACAGAGCCGAAGGGAGCTTCTCTCCTTTTTCTTTTGTTACATGTTATATTTTGGCTGTAATTTTTGGTTTTTATATTTGCAGTGTACAAAACCAAATATATGATAATGAGAATATTATTGGTAGAAATATCAGCTTTTTAAGTAGTTATCCTTTACCAGACTTGCTGAATATCCTGGACTATTATTCCATTGTTGCCACGTGGCAACTGAACTACTTCCCTTACAAAAATCAAAATTCGTCCTTAGACCTTAATTTAAGTTTGTAAATAAAAGAACATTTTAAAAAAAAATAAAATATATTTCAAAAAATAAAAATTAATTGGGAATAGGCTCTGTTAAGGAGTTACCTTAATCAATAAGATTTATAACTAAAAATGAGCTATTTTACATGGCTTTGTTAACATTCTTT
>Ga0182030_10025049_pt1 | contig 10904 bp, 10 predicted proteins | sample 812S3MmetaG_FD_121299 | JGI IMG/M metagenome (GOLD analysis project Ga0182030, IMG submission 121299) | Permafrost microbial communities from Stordalen Mire, Sweden - 812S3M metaG (Illumina Assembly) | ecosystem: Environmental > Terrestrial > Soil > Wetlands > Permafrost | place: Sweden... | reverse complement strand
GTCGCATACCGACACGTTCGGCAATGTGGTGCTGGAGGCGTTGGCCAGCGGTGTTCCCGCGATCGTCACGCCCGACGGAGGTCCCAAGACGATTGTGCGCGATGGCGTGACTGGTTGCATTGCCGACGACGCTGATTTTGCAGCGACTGTGGCCAGCGTGCTGGGCAATCCCGAGAGGCACGCTGCCATGCGGATGGACGCGCGGGCCCACGCGCTGACGATGAGTTGGGACGCGGTGTTTGAGGGCGTCTATGGAGGGTATGAGGCGATGCTGCCGGCGAGGCGAGACGTACGAGGGTAGTTTGTGCTTTCCCACCCTTTTCGGTCGCCGCGGCGACCGAAAAGAATGGGGCACGGAAGATCCATGGCTGCTGTTAGCCTCGCTTCGAGCGGGTTACGAAGCAAGTTATGCCTTCGCTGCTATCTCGCCGATGGCACTTACTAACTTGTCCAGATCGTCCAGCCGGGTATAGACGTGAGGAGTTACTCGCACGACACTTATATTCTCCCAGTTGATGCCGACGGTATGAATCTTGTACTTATCCCAGAGCGCCTGGTAGAGCTGGCCGGGCGTCATGCCGTCGATGGAGATGCCGCAGATGGCGCAGGAGTAGCGCAGGTCGAGCGAGGTGTGCAGCTTGACCTTGGGGATGGACTGCACCTGTTTGGCCCAGTAGTTCTTGAGGAAGCCGATGCGATCCTGCTTGCGCTTGCTGCCGATGCCGAGGTGGAAGTTGATGGCCTCGCCGATGCCCTGCTCAAGGGGGAAGCTGCGTGTGCCCAGGTCTTCAAACTTGCGGATGTCTGCTGAATGCGGCTCGCCGTTACAGACCAGCGGCCACAGCTTCTCAATCTTGTCGGCCTTGACCCACATCATTCCGGTGCCTATGGGCGCCGAGAGGAACTTATGCAGGCTGGTGCCGAAGTAATCGCAGTGCAGATCGGGAATTTTGAAATCCATCAGGCCGAAGGAATGTGCGCCGTCGGTGACTACTTCAATGTTATGCGCGTGGGCCATGTCGGCTATCTTGGCCACGGGCATGGTCTGGCCGACCCAGTTGATCATGTGAGTTACATGGATGATGCGGGTGTTGGGAGTTATGGCCTGCTCATAGGCCTTGACGATGACGTCATCGTCTTCAATGGGAAATTCGAAGCTGATCTGTTTGTAGATGATGCCGTCGCGGAGAGCGCGCTGGCGATAAGCCTCGATCATGTGCGGATAGTCCTGCTTGGTGCCGATGACCTCGTCGCCGGCCTTGAGGGGAAGGCCGAAGATGATGGAGTTGAGCGCCTCGGTGGCATTGCGGTCGACGGCGATTTCTCCCGGTTGGGCACCGGCCAGGTGGGCGAGCTTTTCGCGAAGCGGCTCGCGGCCCTGATCGAGGATCTGCCACATGAAATACGACGGGCCTTCGTTCACCAGGTCGAGGTAGCGCTTGACGGCCTCCTGCGAGACGATGGGCGAGGGGGAGACGCCGCCGTTGTTGAGGTTGATGAGCTCTGTGCTGACGGAATAAGAGCGCTGAATGAGGGACCAGAAGTCTTCGTTCTCGGCCACCTCCGCCGGGCTAAGATGGGCAACAGCGCGCGCGGCAGCGTTGAAGTCTGCGGCGTGGGCCTGGTTGAAAAGGCTGCTTGCGGAGAAGGCGCCGGCCAGGGTAGCTGCCTGGCGGAGGAAGGTGCGACGGTCGCTCGACATCATGCTTAGAACTCTAAGCGCTTGGACGCATGAGGAGCAACGGGAAAATGGTCCGACCAATTTTTCTGCTGTCTCGAAAGCTCCTCGCGAAGGTTCCGAAGTGCAACAGCAGGTCCTTCGACTCCGGTCGCCGCTGCGACCTCCGCTCAAGATGACAGCTCTTTTTTGATATGAACCTCTGAGACGCGGCACTCGGTACGTCGTCCGGTGCTGAGATCGAGCGTGAACGGTGTCTCCTTGTCGGTGATCATGTTCCAGCTCAGGCCGTGGAGTTTTCCCGCTTCAATCGCGGTGATGGTCACGCCCTCGTCGCTGAGTTTTTCCGATTGCCAGGCGTGGCCGTTGGCGCTCCAAGCAAGCAGCGCATGATGGCCGACGAAGAGCAGCAGCCCTTGCGAGGGCAGTGAGCGCAGCTCCATGACAGGCCGGAAGGCGATCATGGTGAAGTGCTCGGGGGCCGCAGCGTTGATGATGTAGGCGTAGCCGCCGGAGACGGCGCAGATGTCGTCCGGATGGGGGCAGGACCAGAGGCCGGTCGGCACGATGGCATCGCGAAAGCCGAGTGCGCAGGTGGCGAGGAACTCCTGCGCGGAGGGCGAACGTTTTGCTGGCAGAGGCCGGATGAGAACTTCGAGTGCGCCGCGCTCGATCTCCTCAGCATCACGCGGGTACACGAAGTGGAGCGGCGGCAGGATGAGTGGGCGCGCGGTGAGGATTTCTGCATGCCAGTTGTGCGGGAAGGCGAAATCGACGATGGGCGCTGGCTTATCGTCGCTCATGGCTGGGCCTTGTAGTTGAGGATCCAGCGCTGCTGCTCTTCGGTGTCGGGGACGGGGCAGCCGCGGGCGGCTTCAACGGCGGCGAGAGCATTCGCCGGCTCCCAGCCCAGGTGAATGAGCGTGCAGGCGGCGGTGACGGTGGCGCGGCCGATGCTTCCCCAACAGTGGATGCCGAGGCGCTGGCCGCCGCGTACACGCTCTGCCAGACCATCGATAAATTTGCGGAAGGCGCGGGTGTCTGGCGGCAGCTCGTGGTCGGGAATGGGGTGGTGGAGAAACTGCATGCCCACGCGGCGGGCCAGCGACCCTTCGTCTTCAAGCTCCAGCATCTCCACCTGCTTGGGGCTGAGCAGGGAGACCAGCGTGTCGATGGCGGCGCGGTGCAGGTTGAGCATTTCGCCATGGAGGTGCCGGCCGCCGCGCGGGCAGAGGACAATGGCCATCTCCATGGTCGCACGGTGCATCGGGGGCGACTGATGCATTGGAGGCGGCTGATGCGCGGACGCATGCGGCGCGGGGATGTCGATCCAGTAAACGCCGTTCACGCTGGCTCAGGCTCCGATGAACTGCTCAATGCGGTCGAGGACGGTGGGGATGGCAAGGCCCATCGCCGAGCCCTCTTCGATGAGCGGGATCACCTTGTCGAACTCCGGGCCGGAGTGCGCGCCGGTGATGGCGATGCGGATGGGATGGAAGAGCTCGTTGCCTTTGACGCCGGTGGCGGTCTTGACTTCGTCGATCCACGTTTTGAACTGCTCGGCGGTCACCGGGCCGGTGTGGGTGCGGACGCGGGCGGTGAGCTCGCTCAGAACGGTGCGCGCGCTGTCGGTCGCGAGGATGGCGGCGTTCTCCGGGTCGGCATGGGCGGCATCGGGATCGAAGCCGAAGATGAACGAGGAGACGACGGGCACCTGGGCCAGGTTGTCGACCTTGGGCAGAAAAACGGCCAGCAGGCGGGTGAACCAGGCCTTGCGCTGCGCGATCTGCTCGGGCGAGGGGATGTCGAGATGGATGGGAGGGTCAAGGCTGGCCAGCAGCTCGAGGGTCTCCGATGTATAGAGCTCGGAGGAGGTCCAGAGGGGAAACACGCCCGGCTTTTGCAGGCAGAACTGGCGCTCGGCCAGCTTGGCGATGCGCTCCGGCTCGGCCAGCTTGAGGTAGTGGCGATTGAGCCAGTTCAGCTTGTCGAAGTCGAAGACCGCAGGCGAGGGGGTGACGCGCTCCAGAGAAAAAATCGGCACCAGCTCGGCCAGCGTAAAGGTCTCCGTCTTGCCGTCTTCGGCGCCCCAGCCGAGCAGCGCCAGATAGTTGGCCAGCGCCTCGGGCAGGTAGCCCATCTGGCGGAAGGTGGCGATGGAGGTTGCGCCGTGGCGTTTGGAGAGCCGTTCGCGGTCCGCACCCAGAATGGTGGACAGGTGCGCAAACTCGGGCAACGGCCAGCCAAAGGCCTGGTAGATGGCCACCTGCTTGGGCGTGTTGGAGATGTGGTCGTCGCCGCGGATCACGTGGGTGATGCCCATCAGGGCGTCGTCGATAGTGACCACGTAGTTATAGACCGGCACGCCGGCCGAGACGCCGCTGGCCGAGCGGACCAGGACCGGGTCGCTGACGGACTCGGCGGCGAACTCGACCGGGCCGCGGACGATGTCGTGAAAGCGGAGAGGGTGGTTCTCGATTTTGAGGCGTACGGCGAATTGCTTGCCGTCGGCGAGGTTTTGGTTGATCTCCCTGGCCGACAAGTTGCGGCAGCGGCCGGAGTAGATCTGCGGAGCGTGCGCTGCGGCGGCCTGGGTGCGCTCGGTCTCGAGTTCTTCCTGAGTACAGAAGCAGCGGTAGGCCTTGCCCTCGGCCAGCAGGCGCTCGGTGTGCTCGGCGTAGATGTGCAGCCGCTCGGATTGGCGGTAGGGGCCGTGGTCGCCGGTGTCGGGCTCGTCAATGGCGCCGGGGCCTCCGTCCCAGTCGAGTCCGAGCCAGCGCAGATCTTCAATGAGCTGGGTTTCAAAACGGGCTTCGCTGCGCTCGAGGTCAGTGTCTTCAATGCGCAGCAGGAACAGCCCTCCGGTGCGGCGCGCGAAGAGCCAGTTATAGAGAGCCGTGCGCGCGTTGCCGACGTGAAGCAGCCCGGTGGGCGAAGGCGCAAACCGGACACGGGGAATGGGGTTGGTCATGGCAGACAACATGATAGACGGTGATTGTGGTCGTGTGCAGCGGGCTGCAAGGAAGATCGATTGACTCCGAACCGAACGGCTGGGCGGCGCGGATCGAGAACGGGCCATGAGGAGATTGCAGGCGACGGACGAATTGTAAAGAATAAAAGTAAAGAATATAATCTTTACCAGGAAGAGGAGCGAACAATGCCGCCGACGAGCACCATCAGCAGCAAGGGGCAAGTGACTGTTCCCATTGAGGTTCGTCATCGGCTCGGTCTCAAACAGGGGGACCGGGTGGAGTTTGTCTTTGAGGATGGGCGGACTGTGTTGCGGCCGGCTCGGGTGGAAGAGAACCCGTTTGCGGCCTATGTAGGGATATTGCCGGCATTCTCGTCTTTGGAGGAGATCAATGCCTGGATCCGCGACCTTCGTGATGACGATCCTCCAGCCTTGGAGCCTCGATCTGAGGGCGAGCGGTGAGAACTGCCATTGATTCGAATATCTTTTCGGCAATCTGGACTGGAGAGTCCACGGTGCCCAGGCTCCTGGCTCTGCTGGCAGAGGCGAGACGGGACGGGGCCCTGCTTATCTCGCCATTTGTCTTTGCCGAGCTGTTTGCTTACCCGAGCATGACCGAGGCTCTGGTCCGCAGGTTCCTTGATACGACCGGGGTCGTAGTCGATTTACGGCTCGACGAGCGGGTCTGGACCGAGTCCGGTCTGCGCTTTGCGCGGTATGCAGCCCGCTGCAGACAGTCTTTCGGGCAAGGGCCACGGCGGGTGCTGGCGGATTTTCTCGTTGGCGCACATGCCCTGGTGCAGGCTGACCGGTTGCTGACTCTGGACCCGAAGGTCTACCAGCAGGATTTCCCTGAGGTGCGGCTGATGTAGCAGAGCCTGCCTGGCGCCGGCTGCGGAGCTTCACGCCCGGCTGTGGAACTTCAGGCAAAGTGCTCCCAACCCTGCGCATGGAGGGACTGCGGGCCTTTGGAGGTGAGCAGCGTGATCAGCGGGCGGCCGGCGCTTGCGGGCAGGATGCGGCCGATGCGGGTAATGGCGACGCCGGCGATCTTCCTGGGGATGCGCGTGGTGGGCGCTGCGGTAAAGAGCAGCTCGTAGTCGTCGCCGCCGTGCAGGGCGTAGTGCAGGCTTGCGCCGGGATGGATGGGGAGCAGGGACGGGTCGATCTCCGCGGCTACGTTGGATTCTTCGCACAGATGCGTCAGGTCGGTGGAGAGGCCGTCGCTGAGGTCGATGGCGGCCGAAGCCAGCGCGCGACGCCGCAGCGCGAGTCCCTGGGCGAGACGCGGATGCGGATCAAGATGGCGCGCCAGCAGCAGGCGCAGGTCTTTGGGAATGCGCGCGGGATTGAGTCCGAAATTACCGGGCTTGGCTTGCCGGGCCAGGCGCTCGAAGTGGGGGAGAGCCGCGGCTCCTCCACCGATGGTGCCGGTCACGTAGAGCAGGTGGCCGGGGCGGGCGGTGGAGCGGAGCAGGGCCTTGCCGGCGGGAACCGACCCGATAAGGACAATGTCGGCCAGCGGGACGGGGGTCTCGGAGAGATCGCCGCCGGCCAGCGGAGTTTTGTGGGCGCGGGCGAGAGCCAGCAGACCGTCGAGGAATCGCGCCGCCCAGCTCGATTCCCAGCGGCCGCGAGGGTTGGCGAGTTCGCGCGGCAGTCCGAGTGAAAGAAAGGCTGCAACCGGCTGAGCGCCCATGGCGGCCAGGTCGCTCAGGCCGCGGGCCAGGGCGCGGTGGCCGGCTGCCTCCGGGGTGTGCCAGTCGAGGCGGAAATGGCGGCCGCAGACGGTCAGGTCGGTGGTGACGGCCAGTTCGTGGCCGCGCGGGGGGCGCAGCAGGGCGCAGTCGTCGCCGATGCCCAGACGAAGCGCGCCTGCCGGGCCCGTGGCGAGGCTGCGGATGTGGCGGATGAGGGCCAGTTCACCGCGCTGGGGTTTGCCGGCGGGTTGGGCTGGGCGGGAGGTCATTCCTTGAGGATAGGGCAGCGAGATGATAGGGCAATCGGGCTGCCGGTTCCAAAATGGGACAAATGACGCCGGAACCCGGCCCAGCCAAAGCGGCAACGCCGTCCAACTGGGGCGCAATCTGGGAAAATGCCCGGAAATGCGCGGATGTTGGGGTACGGATGTAATCATTTGGTGGGATTTGCCGATCTAATCCTGAGTCGGATAATTCGACGACCGGAAGGAATTTCCACCGCGAATTCGTTGACCTTGCCCGAGGCGCTTTGGTAACCTTGACAGACGTTACGAAACAGCGCCCTTCGGGGGCGGCTACCAATGCGGAGCTGTATAGGCTCCGCTGCCATGCGCTTTGATTGAGTACACGGCGAATTGCGGCCCTGCGGGTTGCAGGATGAAGGGCGAAGATGCTACGCAAGCGCTATTACATTCTTTTCGTGGCCCGGGACGAAGACGGGCGTGTCCGCAAAATCCCGCTTCCACTGCACTACGCATACGGCTTTGTCGCCGCAGCGCTGGTGGGTGCGTTCACGATTGTGGGACTGGCCGGCTCCTATACGCGAATGCTGCTCAAGACGGAGAGCTTCAACCAGGTCAGGATGGACCGCGAGAACCTGCGCAAGGACTACAAGCAGATGGCGCAGATTGCGCATGACCGCGATGTGCAGGTGGCGTCGCTGGGCGCGCTGGCCAATGAAGTGGCCTCTCTTTACGGGCTGAAGCAGAACAAGCTGGGCGCGAGCAAGACCGCGGCCAAGGCGGCAGCCGCACCGACGCCCGCCACACTCACCGTGGCCGACGACGTGAACCAGCAGCAGGTCAAGCTCTCCTTCGACCAGTTTTATGCGTTGCGGGGCCAAGCACTGAGCGGGCAGGTTTCTCGCGCTCTGGAAGGCGGGCTGACGCCGGGCTTTACCGGCGACTGGACCCAGCTGGCCGATGCGCCTTCCCTGTGGCCGGTTGAAGGACGGGTCGGATCGAGCTTCGGGGAGCGCGAAGATCCCTTCAACGGGGAAGGCAAGTTCCACTCCGGTGTGGATATTGAAGCGCCGTACGGCACTCCGGTGCGCGCGGCGGCAGACGGCGATGCGACCGGCGAATCAATGGGCGCGGGCTACGGACGGCAGGTGGTGCTCAACCACGGCCACGGCTATGTGACGGTCTATGGCCATCTCTCTTCGATTGCGGTGCTGCCCGGCCAGCACGTGGCCCGCGGCCAGGTCATCGGCTACGTGGGCCAGTCGGGCCGCGCCACAGGGCCACACCTGCACTATGAGGTGCGCGTCAACAATACCCCGGTGAATCCGCACAAGTATCTGCACACCACGTATGCGCAGGTGGCCAAGCTGGACGGGGATTCGAACACCGCAACGCCCTAAGCGACTTGTTCAAGAGGTGCAACTGAAGCGGCTTCCCGAGTGGGAGCCGCTTTTGTTTTGGATGTCTGCTACCGGGAGTTGACGGTGCAGCCGTCTAGGGTGAAGTCCATTTCAACAACGCCGGGCAGGGTGACGCTGATGGAAGCGGGAATCTGGACGCCGGAGACGCCCTGGTACGTGAAGGCGATATGCATCTGCCGGGCGTCGGCGGCGGGAGCGCCGGCCGGCTGCAGGAATGCATCGAAGCCGCTGATCAGCAGGCCCTGCGGCGTGGGCTCGAATGCGGGCGTCAGGCTGGCCGTGGAGCCGGCATCGACGAGCGTGTAGTGGGTGAGCAGCAGCTTCTGATCGAAGTCTTCGCTGACCGAATGGCCTTCAGACGCGGCAGGCGATTTCTGCTTGTCTTTGGATTTCTCCGCGGTATCGTCCCGCGATCGCGCCAGGTAACCCGAGGCGGTCTGCTGCACGTCGATGCCGTCTTCGTCCAGCGACTCGGCGAGCGAGCCGTCGACCAGCGGGGTCCACAGCTTGAGCACGCCATCCAGGGTGCTGTCGATGCTGCGATGCGCGCGGTCGAGCATGTCCGCCACGGCCTGGGTGCGCGGCAGGCTGGCATCCGGCGGTTGCCAGTCGAGGGTCGAACCGCCTTTGAGCCGGTCATGGAGGGTGATCTTCACGGCATCAAGCAGGGCCGCCCTGGCAGCGTCGGAGTCCTCGGGAGCGCCGTTTCGGGCTGACTCGATGATCTTCTTCCAATCCGGGTGCACCTGGCAGTTGAAGCTGCGCAAGCCGGTCTTGACGGCGGAGTCATAGAGCGCTGTGGCGCGGGCCATGAGCGCGTCGTTCAGGCTGGCCGAGGCGGCCGTCTGCGGCGCAACGGCGCCGGCTCCTGCGGGCGGCTGCTGGGCGCGCGCGATCAGGCAGCCGAGAGCCAGTAGCGCGGCTGCGGCGCGGGCTGGACGGGCGAATGGGAGTTTCTTCATGCGGCGGGCCTGCCTTCTGTGAGCATTGTCGCCACTACGGGCGCGGTTGGGCAAGGCGGAATGCAGATCAGGTCTGCAGATCGGGTTTATGGGCGGGGTGAAGGGTTAAGATTCTTTTCTGAGAGGGCGCGCGGCAAGATGGAGACGGAAAGAATCGGGAACGAGGTTGCGGTGAGCGTGGATGCCGAGACGGCGGCCCTGCTGGGGATCCCTTATCTGCACCGCTATTGGGAGCGCTGCCGGCTGAAGGCCAAAACGCCTGCGGCTCCTCCCCCAAAGGACCACGGGGAGTGGGACTTGGAAAACACGCTGCTCTCCGGCCTGGGACTCAATCTGCTGGAGACGGGCCGGTTTCTCCACTCGCCGGAGAACACGGACATCGATGCCTTCGAGCGTTGGATTATTGAGATCAACGGCGGAGCGATCGAAGAGGCGCGGCTGGTGCGGCTGCGCGATGCACTTGCCGGCAAGCCTGTGGCCTCCGCTGCCGGCTGCATCGATGACGTGCCCGGGTTGACCTCCGATGAGTTGTCCTTTTGGGACGAGCATGGATACGTGGTGGTGCACGACGCGGTTGCGGCCGCGGACCGCGACTCGGCGGCAGCGGCCCTCTACGCGTTTCTTGAGGCCGAGCCGGACAATCCCGAGACTTGGTACCGCAACAAATTCGGAAAGACGATCTGGGTTCCGCTGCTGCATCATCCGGCTTTTGTGGCCAACCGCCAGGCGCCGCGGCTGGTGAAGGCCTTTGCGCAGTTGTGGGGGCGCGATGACCTGTGGTCGACCGTCGACCAGGGCGGCTTTAACCCGCCGGAGCGCGCCGGCTGGGCGTTTCCTGGGCCGCATGTGCACTGGGATGCCTCGCTCGCCGAGCCGCACTGCTTTGGTGTTGCGGGGATTTTGTATCTGACCGACACGCCGACCGAGCAGGGCGCGTTCAGCTGCATTCCCGGGTTTCACCGCACGCTCAGCTCATGGCTCAAGGCGCTGCCGGCGGGCGCCGATCCGCGCCAGGCGATCATGCGGCATGGGGGATTGAACCCGATCGCCGGCAGGGCGGGCGACCTGGTGTTGTGGCATCAATCGCTGCCCCACGGCAGCAGCCCCAATCGGGGCGTCAGGCCGCGCGTGGTGCAGTACATCACGCTGCGGCCCACGCGCTGGGCGTATACGGCGGAGTGGAAGTGAATGCACGGAAAGGCGGCAGGCAGCTCGCCGATGAGACGCGCGGGGACTGAAGGGGTGACCCGCGGCGGAGACTTTGGAGCGTAAGTCCTTTATTTCGACCTGCGAAATGGGGTTTTTGGGGTGTAACTGATTTTGTTTCATTAACCTGCGGCGAAACAGGGGGGGGGAGGGGGTAGGGGGCCCCCTGGCAGATCAGGGCACTTTTTGCGGTGCGTGCTGTCTCCATGGCTGATCTCCTCCATGGACATTGTGCGCCGGGAAGAGAAAATGATCTGCAAGGCACCTGGCGAGCGGAGTTAGCTTGGGTCTTGGGCTCGGATGCGTTGACAACTCCACTCATCCCACTAGGGCGTTTTTCCTTTTGGTGTAGAGTGCGGCGTGGACCGGGAGGTCCACGCAACAGCCGGCCAGGAGGCCGGCGCTACCTGCTCTTGCGGCGACCGGCAGCCTTGAGCCAAGCAGGAGATCCACTCTATACCAATAGGCAAAATGCTCTAGTGTCCTGAGTCGAGAGTCCGTTGCTTTCTTTTCGAATTGCAACCGCAGGTCCTTCGACTCCGTTTGGCGCAAAATGCGCGCCAAACTCCGCTCAGGATGACAGTCGCAATTGTGAGAAGAATTTTCGACTCGGGACACTAAGGAACCTCTGCACAAGTCGGCGTTTTGAAAGGGCATGGCTTTAGCCGTGCCGCAAGACGAAATAGAAAAGAGCTTGGCTTTAGCCACTGAGGGAATGTAAACG
>Ga0182030_10025045_pt1 | contig 10905 bp, 12 predicted proteins | sample 812S3MmetaG_FD_121299 | JGI IMG/M metagenome (GOLD analysis project Ga0182030, IMG submission 121299) | Permafrost microbial communities from Stordalen Mire, Sweden - 812S3M metaG (Illumina Assembly) | ecosystem: Environmental > Terrestrial > Soil > Wetlands > Permafrost | place: Sweden... | reverse complement strand
GGGACAACATCAAGATCGTGGTGGAGCTGATTGCTCCGATTGCGATGGAGCAGGGGCTGCGCTTTGCGATCCGCGAGGGCGGCAAGACCGTCGGCGCCGGCGTCGTCTCCAAGGTTATTACTTAGGAATTCATATCATGGCTACCAATCAGAACATTCGTATTCGCCTCAAGGCCTTCGATCATCGCTTGATCGACAAATCCGCACGCGAGATCGTGGATACCGCGAAGCGCACGGGCGCGACCGTCAAGGGTCCGGTTCCGCTCCCGATCAAGATGGAGCGCTTCACGGTGCTCGTCTCGCCGCACGGCGATAAGGATGCCCGCGATCAGTTCGAGATCCGCACGCACAAACGCCTCATGGACATCTTGAATCCCACCGACAAGACGGTCGATGCCCTGATGAAGCTCGAGCTCCCCGCGGGCGTCGACGTTCAGATCAAGCTCAACTAGACGCGCCTGCAGCAAAGCGCGCGCTTGACTCCACGGGGCGCGCCGGCTTGTGGCACGATCTTCGGCCATGCCGCACGCCGATCGCCCCACCACCGACGCGGTGCTTGCCGAGGCGCGAGCGCTGGCCGCGCTTCCTGCGGCCCAGATCGAATCGACGCTGGAGCTGCTCCGGCGACGTTACCGTGAGGATCCTGGACTCTTCACACCGCAAACGCTCGAGCTCCTGCGCGAGGCGGCGTTGCGCGCCAAGGAGTGCCGTGTCGCCGAATCGAGTGCCCGGGCTCTCACGGTATTGAAGGAAATCTTCGGATATTCGACGTTCCGCGCGGGACAGCTCGAGATCATCGAGGCGGTCATGGCGGGGCGCGACTGTCTGGGCGTGATGCCGACCGGGGCCGGGAAATCGGTGACCTATCAGATCCCTGCGCGGCTCATGGGCGGCGTCACGCTGGTCGTCTCGCCGCTGATCTCGCTCATGAAGGATCAGGTCGATGCGATGGGCGAGCTCGGAATCCGCGCGACGTTCCTGAACTCATCGCTCGACGCCGCCGAGCGTGCGCGCCGCGCCGCCGGGTTGCGAGCCGGGGAGTTCGAGCTCGTGTATGCGGCGCCGGAGGGGATCGACGCGTCCGTCGGGCGGCTGCTCGACGAGCTCGACCTCAGGCTGATTGCGGTCGACGAGGCGCACTGCATCAGCGAATGGGGCCACGACTTTCGCCCCGCCTACCGCAACCTCGCAGGCCTCAAGCGGCGCTTCAAGGGACGCCCCGTCCTGGCGCTCACGGCCACCGCGACTCCGCGTGTCAAGAGCGACATTGCGGTACAGCTAGCGCTCGAGAATCCGCTCGACGTGCGCGGCTCGTTCTATCGGTCGAATCTTCGGCTGTACGCCGTGAAGAAAGGCCAGGGCGACGGCGTACGCGAGTCGATTCTGCGGCTGATCCGCGCCCGCCGCGGCGAATCCGGCATCGTCTACTGCCTCTCGCGCAAAGCGGCCGAGGCGACGGCGGAGTTTCTCGCGGGACAGGGCGTGCGCGCGGCGGCATACCACGCCGGAATGACGCCACCGCAGCGCGCGAGCACCCAGGAGCAGTTCAATCGCGACGATCTCGACGTGGTGTGCGCGACGATCGCCTTCGGCATGGGTATCGACAAATCGAACGTGCGCTTCGTGATCCACCGCGACATGCCGCGCTCGATCGAAGGGTTCTACCAGGAAATCGGCCGGGCCGGGCGCGACGGTGCTCCGGCGGACTGCGTCCTTTTCTATTCCTGGGCGGATGTCATTTCCTTGGACCGCCTGATGCAGAATGCAGAGGCCGCCGACCCGGATGTCGCGGATCAGCAGCGCCGTGCGGTGCGCCGCATGTTCGATCTTGCCGACGGCGGCGCCTGCTTATGGCGCCGTCTCGCCGGCTATTTCGCGGAAAGCATCGCCGATTGCGGCGAATCCTGCGGCAACTGCCTCGAGTCCGACGTGCTTGCGGCCGCGCGCGCGGCGCGTGCCTCCCCGGAGAGGGGCCCGCGCGGGACGCGCGCAGCCCGCGAGGATGCGGGCCGCGCCGGGCAAGTGCTGCGGGGCGAGGTCGGCGAGCCGGAAGAGTGGGTCCCGGATGAAGATCTTTTCCAGCGCCTGCGCCTTCTGCGCAAGCGGCTCGCCGACGAACGCCAGGTTCCCGCGTACGTCGTGTTCAGCGATCGCACGCTCCAGGCCATGGCGGCGCGCAAGCCTCGAACGCACGCGGAGTTCCTCAAGGTGCCCGGAGTGGGCGCGAGAAAGCTCGCGGAATATGCGCAGGTGTTCCTGGAGGAGATCCGGGCGGCTGGATGATCGTTGACGGGCGCGATCCGCTTTATCGCCTGAGATGTAGGCCCGAGGGAACCGCCGCCGTGCGCGGGATTAGCGTGTCGGGCAGCCGTTGTTCGCCCGCAACCCACTTGCCGAGCCCGTGCCGGGCGCTACACTCAAGCCTCTGACAACGTCCGGCCGCCTCCCAACTGAACAGCGTCGGGTAGCGATCACGGACCTTAGGGGATGTAAGCATGCTGAGCGCGTACCCGGGAAGCGCGTCTCCCGGAAGTCGATCTGTTGCCGCCGTGACGTTCGCGGCGCTATTGATCTCATTCGCTGGTGCGGTCCGCGCCGATGAGTCGAATACGGAACACAAGCCGAAGGACGATCCGGAACTCCAGGAGATCGTCGTCACGGGCTCGCTGATCCGAACGACCGACGTACAGGCATTCACCCCGGTGCTCTCGATCAGCGCCGAGGACATCCAGGCCAAGGGCTTCGCCGACGTCGCGGAGGCCTTGCAGCGGGTCTCGTTCGCGACCGGCAGCGTGCAGAATGGGCAGTTCAGTTACGGCTTTACCCAGGGCGCGAAGGTGACCAGCTTCTTCGGGCTCGATCCTTCCTACACCCGCTACATGATCAACGGGCTGCCGTTCGCAAACTATCCCGCACTCTACAACGGCACCGAATCGTTTGTGAGCATCGCCGGCATCCCGACGGTACTGATCGATCACATCGACATCCTTCCCGGCGCGCAGTCCTCGATCTACGGCTCGGACGCCATTGCCGGGGTGGTGAACATCGTCATGAAGTCGCATCTCGACGGTCCCCTGATCGACGCGCGCTACGGCTTCTACGACGATGGCGGCGGGTCCGACCGGCGGATCGCGCTCGGCGACGGGATGACGGTCGGCAACTTCAACCTGCTAGCCGGCGCGCAATACGAGAACCAGAGCCCGCTTTGGGGCTATCAGCGCCACCTCACGAGCCAGTACTACAACCAGGGCTCGACCCCTCAGACAGCAGAGAGGGACTTCTGGATCTTCGCGGAGAACCCGCTCCCCAACGGCAGCCTCTATCCATTCGAGGATCCCGCCAACTGCGCGAATGTCGCGGGCCTCTGGTCGCACACGGTGCGGCCGGCGTCCCAGCCGATTGCTCCGGGCGAGCCCGAGCTCGGCAAGTATTGTGGTACGGTCTACGACGGCGCCTTCACCTCGCTCAATGCCGACGAGCAGGTGCAGTTCTATCTGCACTCGACCTACGATGTGAACGAGCGGCTGCAGATCTACGGGGACGCGCTCGTGAGCCACGAAGACGTGGACTTCAGCGCGGGTCCGCAGCAATTCAACAGCACCTACGACGCTACCAGCCCCCTCTCCTACTACGAGGATCCGCGGATCGCGCCGGTGGGCACCAACGTCTTCAGTCTGCAGCATTGGTTCTCGCCCGAGGAGTCGGGCGGTCTCAACGACACGATGGACAAGAACACGACCAACTCCGTGCGCGGCACCTTGGGTATCAAAGGCTCGTGGGGCTCGAGCTGGACATGGCTCGCGGACATGACCTACACGCAGAACAAGCTCACCGAGGCCACGCACCTCTTCTTTACTCAACCGATCGAGGCCTTCTTCTCGAAGATCTACGGCCCGCAGCTCGGCTACGACCCGACGCTCGCGGCTTACATCTACCAGCCCAACTACGCGCAGTTCTACAAGCCGATCACGCCGGCCGAATACGCGAGCTTCAGCGGCGATGCGTACAACTATTCTTATACTGAGGAGAGCATGGCGCGCTCGCTGGTGTCGAACCCGAAACTCTTCACCCTCCCGGGCGGCGATGCGGGCCTCGCGCTGCAGGTCGAGGGCGGCGATCAGGGCTGGAACTATGCGCCCGATCCGCGCTATCTCGCGAACGCGGAAGGGACCACCCAGACCTTCGGCTACACCTCGACTTCAGGCACAGGTCACCGATCGCGCTATGCGGGCACGGCCGAGCTCAGTCTGCCGATCGCCCCGATGCTGAAGGCCGACCTCTCCGGACGCTACGACGACTACCGGGTGGAGGGCGACAGCCTCGACAAGGGCACCTACAACGCGAGCATGGAGTGGAAGCCCCTGAAGCAGCTCGCATTCCGGGGCCGCTACGGCACCGCGTTCAAGGCGCCGACGCTGGCCGACGAGTTTCAGGGAGTGAATGGCTACTATGAGAATCTCACCGACTATTACAACTGCTACAAGAACGGCTACACGACCGCCACCATCGGCAACTGCCCCTATTTCAACGAGTCCATCTTCGGTCAGACGTCGGGCAACACCCATCTCGCGCCAATCACTGCCAAGGTCTGGGACCTCGGGATCGAAGCGCGGCCCATTGATCGGCTGCAGGCGACGCTCGATTACATCAAGTACGCGATCCGCAATGAGGTGAACACTTCAGACCCCAACAAGCTGCTCGAGACCGAGGCGGCTTGCCGCTTGGGCCAGCTCGACATCACCTCGCCCACCTGTGTCGCCGCGCTCGCCGACGTCACGCGCGACGCCTCGGGGGCCATCATCTCGATCTACACGCCCAAGCAGAACGTCTCCCAGGAAAACATCGGAGTGTTCATATTCGATCTCAAGTATCTCATCGGCATCGCACCCTACGGCGATCTCGAGCTCGATGGATCGTGGACCGATATGCTGCTGCACACCTATCAGCTCTACGCCGGGGATCCGCTCATCAACGATCTCAACGATCCCTTCTACAGTACCGAGTTCAAGACCAAGGGCAATCTCACGCTTACCTGGACCCGCGGGCCGCTCAGTGCGACGGCCTACGTCGAGCATTATGGCCGTTCGCCGAACTTTATCTCCCAAGAGGTGCCGGAGGGCTATAGCCAGCCCGGGGCGGGCACGGTTGGCGTTTGGACCCTCATGGATCTGAGCGTCGCCTACCATCCGATTCCGACTCTCGAGCTCTCGCTCGCCATGAACAACGTGTTCAACCGCATGCCCCCCGACGACCACAGCTATCAGGGGGACTATAATCAGCCCTACAACGTCACCAACTACAACGTTTACGGGCGGGAATACTACCTGACGGCGACCTACAAGATGGGACGCTGACAGGCCGGTTGCGGCATCGGGGGCCTTGAGTCTTGAGGGGGTGCTTGATGCGGCTCGCGTTTCAGGTATACTCCGCCGTCCATTTTTGAGGTCAGAGCGCGTGGGCGCCGACGCCAGTTATCCGCGGGGATTCCTGCCCCATCGGGCAGGGTCTTAGGGTGCTGGGGTCTCGAGTGCCCAAACCGCTGGCCGGTACATCGTGGCGGGATTTCTCCGGGTTTCGAGGCCCAGAGGCCCGCGCTATAAGGATCGACAAATGTCCATTGGTCTGGTTGGCCGCAAATGCGGCATGACCCGAGTATTCACTGACGCCGGCGTAACCGTTCCCGTAACGGTCGTCGAGGCGCTCCCCAACCGTATTTCGCAGGTCAAGACCGAGAAGGCCGACGGCTATCGCGCCGTGCAGATCACCGTCGGCACTCGCCGGCCCTCGAGGGTGACGAAGGCGCTCGCGGGCCATTTTGCCAAGGCGAATGTCGCCGCCGGCGCGCTCTCTCAGGAATTCCGGCTGAGCAAGGACGAGGGCGAGTCGCTCGCGGCGGGCGGCGAGCTCAAGGTCGACATGTTCAAGGCCGGCCAGATCGTCGATGTCACCGGTACCACCGTCGGCAAGGGGTTTGCCGGCACCATGAAGCGTCACAACTTCGCCGGCGGCATGAAGACCCACGGCAATTCGGTGTCGCATCGCGCGCCAGGCTCCATCGGGCAGCGCCAGACACCGGGGCGGGTGTTCAAGGGCAAACGCATGTCCGGCCACATGGGCGTGCGCAACCGCACCATCGAGAACCTCAAGATCGTGGAAGTCGACGTGCCGCGCAATCTGCTGCTGATCAGCGGCGCCGTTCCGGGTTCCGAGGGCGGCCGGGTGATCGTGCGTCCGTCCGTGAAAGCGCTCGCCCAAACGCGCCGCAAGCGTCTCGCGCCGAACAAGGCGCAGGCCGCGGCGCCCGGGGCCAAACCCGCGGCAGCCAAGCCGGCTGCGGCGGCCAAGAAGCCCGACAAGAAATAGCCGACGGGAAAGATCGCCATGAAGCTCCAGTTGAAGAATGCCGCGAGCGAGATTCAGTTGTCGGATGTCACCTTCGGCCGCGCTTACAATGAGGCGCTCGTGCATCAGGTGGTGACCGCCTACATGGCGGGGGCGCGCGCCGGCACCAAGCGGCAGAAGTCGCGCGCCGAGGTGCGGGGCGGCGGCAAGAAACCTTGGAGCCAGAAGGGTACGGGCCAGGCGCGCGCCGGATCGATCCGCAGTCCCCTCTGGGTGGGCGGCGGCCGGACCTTCGCCGCGCGTCCGCGCGATTTCTCGCAGAAGGTCAACCGCAAGATGTATCGCGCCGCGATGCAGTCGATGGTGTCCGAGCTGATCCGTCAGGACCGTCTCCTGGTCGTCGAGAATCTCGAGGTGAGCGCGCCTCGGACCAAGCTGCTCACGGCGAGGCTCGCCGAGCTCGGCGCGAGCCGCGCGCTGATCCTGGTCGAGGCCTACGAGGAGAAGCTGTTCCTCGCCGCCCGCAACATCCCTCACGTCGAGGTGATGCCGGTCGCCTCGCTCGATCCGTTGAGCCTCATCAAGCACGGCCAAGTCATCGCGACCGTCGGCGCCTTGCGGCTGCTCGAACAGCGTCTCGGAGGCGCGCATGAATAAAGAACGATTGATGAACGTGCTGATTCAACCGCACGTCTCGGAGAAGTCGGCGACCATCGCGGAGAAGTCGAATCAATACGTGTTCCGCGTGATCGGGGACGCCTCGAAGAACGAGGTGAAGCAGGCGGTCGAGCTCATGTTCGAGGTCAAGGTCGAGGGCGTCAACCTCCTCAACAAGCCCGGCAAGACCCGGCGCTTCAAGAACGTCGCGGGGAAGCGCAACGGCTTCAAGAAGGCTTATGTGCGTTTGCAGACCGGGCAGTCGATCGACTTCACCGGCGCCGCAAAGTAAGGATTCAAGGCCATGGCACTCATCAAGATGAGACCGACTTCCCCGGGCACGCGCTTCGTGGTGAAGGTCGACCGTTCCCACCTGCACAAGGGCGGACCTCTCGCCTCGCTGACGGTGAAAAAGAACCGCACCGGCGCGCGCAATCATTCGGGCCGCCAGACCACGCGCCATATCGGCGGCGGCCACAAGCAGCGCTACCGTCTGGTCGACTTCAAGCGCGATAAGGACGGAATCTCCGGGATCGTCGAGCGCCTCGAGTACGATCCGAACCGCACGTCGCATCTCGCGCTGGTGCTCTACAAGGACGGCGAGCGCCGCTACATCCTCGCGCCCAAGGGCGTGAAGGCGGGCGACGAAATCCGCTCGGGCGCAGATGCCCCGATCAAGGCGGGAAACGCCTTGCCGCTGCGTCACATCCCGGTCGGCAGCACCGTGCACAACATCGAACTCAAGGTCGGCAAGGGCGGCCAGCTCGCTCGCAGCGCCGGCGGCTCCGCCCAGTTCGCGGCGCGCGAGGGCCTGTACGCGAGCGTGCGCTTGAAGTCGGGCGAGATCCGCAAGGTGCACATCGACTGCCGGGCAACGATCGGCGAGGTGGGCAACGACGAGCACAATCTGCGGGTGTTCGGCAAGGCGGGCGCGGTGCGCTGGCTCGGCGTGCGTCCGACGGTGCGCGGCGTGGTCATGAATCCGGTCGATCACCCCCACGGCGGCGGCGAGGGCAAGTCGGGCCAGGGCAATCCGCATCCGGTGAGCCCATGGGGCCTGCAGACCAAAGGCAAGAAGACGCGCCACAACAAGCGCACGGACAGCATGATCCTGCAGCGGCGCAAGAACAAACGCATCGGTAAGGGCTAGTGGCAACCCGTTCAACCGGAAACCCGACGCTCTTCAAGGAGATATAGCAGTGCCTCGTTCGCTCAAGAAAGGCCCCTTCGTCGATCTGCACTTGGCCAAGAAAGTGCAAACGGCGAGTCAGAAGAACGATCGCCGGCCGATCAAGACCTGGTCGCGCCGCTCGATGGTCATCCCGGACATGGTCGGCTTGACCATCGCGGTGCATAACGGCCGTTTGCACGTGCCCGTGCTCGTGTCGGAGAACATGGTGGGCCATAAACTCGGCGAGTTCGCACCGACGCGCACGTTCAAGGCCCACTCGGGCGATAAGAAAGTCACGGCGGCGGAGTAGGCATGCAAACCAAAGCCGTATTGCGCTACGCACGCATCTCGCCGCAGAAATGCCGGCTGGTGGTCGACACGATCCGCGGCAAGTCCGCGACGCTCGCGGTCAACACGCTGAAGTTCATGCCGAAGAAGGGCGCCAAGATCGTGCTCAAGGTGCTGGATTCGGCGATTGCCAACGCCTACAACAATTTCAACGCCGACGTCGACGAGCTCAAGGTCACGCGCGTCGAGGTCGATCCGGCACCGATGTTCAAGCGGTTTCACGCGCGAGCCAAGGGTCGCGGCGTGCGCGTCCAGAAACGCAACAGCCACATCCTGGTGCAAGTGTCCGACGGCAAGCACGAGACCCCTTAAGGATCGATAGGAAAACCGCATGGGTCAAAAAGTAAATCCGATTGGCATCCGCTTAGGGATCACCCGCGACTGGACGTCGAAGTGGTATGCGGGCTCGAAGAGCTTCGCAGGCAACATCCACACCGATCATCTGGTGCGCCAGTTCCTGATGAAGAAGCTCGCCGACGCGTCGGTGAGCCGCATTCACATCGAGCGCGCCGCACGCCGTGCCAACATCACGATTCACACGGCGCGGCCGGGAATCGTGATCGGCAAGAAGGGCGAGGACATCGAGAAGCTCAGGTCGCAGGTGGCCAAGATACTCGGCATGACCGTGCAGGATGTGCGCCTCAACATCGCCGAGATCAGAAAGCCCGAGCTCGACGCCAAACTGGTCGCCGAGGGGATTTCGCAACAACTCGAGAAGCGCGTTATGTTCCGCCGCGCCATGAAGCGCGCCGTGACCAACACGATGCGTTCCGGCGCGCTCGGGATCAAGGTGCGCATTTCGGGCCGCTTGAACGGGTCCGAGATCGCGCGGACCGAGACCAACCGCGAGGGACGCGTACCGCTGCACACGTTCCGCGCCGACATCGACTACGGCCTCGCCGAGGCGCAGACCACTTACGGGGTGATCGGCATCAAGGTGTGGATCTTCAAGGGCGAGGTGTTCGATCAGCCGGAAGTGGAGGCTCCCGAGGCCGACGCCGCCAAGGCCGAAGCCGAGACGGCGCCTGCAGCGCCTGCAGCCGCGGCGGCGCCCGCGCAGAGTTGAAACGCGCAGAGTTGAATGAGTAATTACACATGATGCAGCCGAAGCGGACCAAGTTCCGTAAACAGTTCAAGGGGCGGATCGCGGGCAGCGCGCAGCGCGGCAACAGCGTCGCGTTCGGAGAGTACGGCCTCAAGGCGACTGACCGCGCGCGCATGACGGCTCGCGAGATCGAGGCGGCGCGGCGCGCCATCTCGCGCTATGTGAAGCGCGGCGGCCGGATCTGGATCCGGGTGTTTCCGGACGTGCCGATCACGCAGAAGCCGCTCGAGGTGCGCATGGGGTCGGGCAAGGGCAACGTCGAGTACTGGGTGGCGAAGGTGCTTCCCGGGAAGGTGCTGTTCGAGATCGAAGGCATGAGCGAGGCAACCGCGCGCGAGGCGTTCCGGCTGGCCTCCGCGAAGCTCTCGGTGTCGACGGCGTTCGTCAAGCGGCAGGTACGGACATGAAGGCGAAAGATCTGCGCGGCAAGGCGCCGAACGCGCTCAACGACGAGCTGCTCAAGCTGCGTCGCGAGCAATTCAATCTGCGGATGGCGCGCGCCACCGGCCAGGCGGCAAAGCCCGACCAGTTCGCGAAGGTCCGAAAGAACATAGCGCGGGTGAAGACGGTGCTCGCTCAATCGAGCGCCCGCGGAGGTAAGGTCTGATGGCTACGACGACAGAAAACACACTGGAAAACACCGCGGAAATCGCCGCCCCCCAGGGCGCATCTCCCGGCCCCGGCCAGCGGCTCCTGACCGGCAAGGTGGTGAGCAACAAGATGGACAAGACCATCGCCGTCTCCGTCGAGCGGCTGGTCAAGCACCCGACCTACGGCAAGTACATCCGCCGCACCACGAAGCTCCTGGCGCACGACGCCAACAACGAATGCAAGGAAGGCGACACGGTCACCATCAAGCCGTGCCGCCCGCTGTCGCGCCGCAAATCCTGGATGCTCGTACGCGTCGTCGAGCGCGCCCGGGCCGAATAAAGGACCGACATGATTCAGCTTAGAACCATGCTCAACGTCGCCGACAACAGCGGTGCCAAGCGTCTGATGTGCATCAAGGTGCTCGGCGGCTCGAAGCGCCGCTACGCCGCGGTGGGCGACGTCATCAAGGTGAGCATCAAGGATGCCATCCCGCGCGGCAAGGTGAAGAAGGGCGAAGTGTACGACGCCGTGGTGGTGCGCACGAGGAGCGGCGTGCGGCGCGCGGACGGATCGCTGATCCGCTTCGACACCAATGCGGCGGTGCTGCTCACCAACAAGCTCGAGCCGATCGGCACCCGCATCTTCGGGCCCGTGACGCGCGAGCTGCGCAACGTCCAGTTCATGAAGATCAT
>Ga0182030_10025044_pt1 | contig 10905 bp, 2 predicted proteins | sample 812S3MmetaG_FD_121299 | JGI IMG/M metagenome (GOLD analysis project Ga0182030, IMG submission 121299) | Permafrost microbial communities from Stordalen Mire, Sweden - 812S3M metaG (Illumina Assembly) | ecosystem: Environmental > Terrestrial > Soil > Wetlands > Permafrost | place: Sweden... | reverse complement strand
GCTCTCCGTGGTGATGCCAGGCTTAAGCAGGTAATCGAAATCCATGGGGTCGTTTCCATCCCTGGCGCCCATATGCACGTTGGCACCCCGGAGTCCATCGGAGTCCGCGATCTCAGTCAGCGACATGTCGTGGGTAGAAAGGCCGCCGATGGCGCCACGCTCTACCAGCGTTCGTACCACCGCCTCGGCAGCTGCCCGCCGGTCGCGGGAATTCGTTCCGCTGAGGATCTCATCGACGAGGAAGAGAGTATTCCCGTCTCCGGCCAGACGGATCGCCTCGCCCAACCGCTCTACCTCTGCTAGGAATTTCGACTTGCCGTTGAGCAGCGAGTCCACCACCGAGATGGAGGCACAAACCGACAAGGGCGAGAGTCGCAGTCCTTGTGCCCGCACCGGAGCGCCCGCGAATGCCAGGACCGCGTTCAAACCGATCGCCCGCAAGAGTGAGCTCTTGCCCGACATGTTTGACCCGCTGATCACGTAAAATCGGACGCCGCGATCGAGCTGTACGTCATTGCGAACGCAAGTCTGGTTGAGCATCAAAGGATGCCCGAGTGCGGTGGCCTCGAACCGTACCTCGTCCACGCAAAAATCGGGAAACGTGTTGTCCGGGTTCTCGTGAGCATAGTTTGCGAGGGCGTTCAATGCCTCGAATTCCGCCCATGCGTCCATCCAACCCCAAAGACTTGCTCCGTGCTGGTTCCGCCACCGCTCAATTCCCATGCATAGCTGGGTTCCGGCAAGCAAGAGCAGAGACACATGATAGAACCACTCTTTGTTGCGTTCATTGAGAAGGTGCAACAGCCGCTCCAGCTTGCGGACGGCAGAGGTCCCGCCGCGGACCCGGTCGATAAGTTGCACCAGTTTCGCGGATCGAAATTGCTGCTCTTCCAGCAACTGCATCCCTTCTCGAAGAGTGCGAATTTCGAGCGAGGCGGAGCGCAACGAGTCGACCGTCAGTTTCACTCGCTCTCGGAACGCCAACCCTACGCCCAAATGAAACAAGACCAGCGGAGAAGCCAAGGTCAGCGCCGCGGTCCACGGCAGAGGCCCCGTTACTCGAGCCAGAAGTATTCCCAGCAGCAGCGCCGAAGTAGTGGCGGCGATCGCGGGGAGCGCTCGATGGACGGGCATAGGTGGCGAGTTCAGCCAGTCCGTGAACGATTCCCATTTCGAGTCGGAGAACTCGAACTCACCCAGCAGGGCGATTGTTTCGCGAAGATCGGCGCGCGGCCGCAACTCTCGGACCGCATCTTGCCGTGCTCGCGTCTCTTCGATCGCGGGGGCATCCAGTAAGTAGCTCGCCAAACCTCGCCGCCCAATTGCGGTCCGCGCAATGCAAAGCAACTCAAAGAGTGAGCCCTCGCCGAAGATGCTCAGATCGCTCGCATAGAGGTGGCCGGCAGGCTGAAACTCATCCCCCGGGACGCCCTGTCTCTGCCATGCTCCTCGCACGCGGTCAATGGCCCGGGTATAAAAACTGCGCAACCGGAGCATCTCAGACTGTTGCAGCGCCAGCCGCCGCGAACTCCGTCCCGCGATAGCCGCAATCGGAATGGGCAACAAAGTCCACCAGGCCGGGACGTTGGCACGAAGGGCACTCAAACCAAGCACGGCGAACAGCGCGACGGAAATCAAAAGCGCGCTCGAATTCGTCAAATACTTCCCACGGAGACGAGCCAGGCCGGCTTGCAGTTCCCGCAATCTGGATTGGTACTGAATCGGCACTTCGTCAGCGGTCACGCCATCATCATACGATGCTTGCCGGTCGAGACTGTTGGACTCCTGATTCCGTGGCCAATAACACTGGGTTCTTGTGGAGCAGTGGCTCAGTCTGATTCCTCGGCGCATCAAAGTTACGGGGAGACATCAGGAGTCCAGAGGCTGCTGCGGGTCGGATTGGACCATCTGTGACCGAAGAACGGGCGAACTGCGCTCGCCTGGACAAGCTGAAGCTTATCCCACATCGGCGCAGACTATTCGTTCCGATGGGGCGCCTGCTCGTGCGGAGCCCAGTGTTCCAGTTTGGCGACCAGTTCGCTCGGTGTTACCGGCTTGGAGATATAGTCGTCCATGCCCGCGGCGAGGCAGTTTTCCCGAGCGCCCGCCATGGCCTCCGCCGTCATGGCAACGATGGCCACATGCCGTCCGGATGTTTCATGACTGCGAATCTCACGCGCAGCTTCGTAGCCGTCCATCTGCGGCATCTGACAGTCCATGAAGATCAGGTCATAAGGAGCCATGGCGAACATTTCCACCGCCTCACGGCCGTTGGCCGCGAAGTCCGGCCGCAAACCCAGGCGCCGCAGCATCAGCCCCGCCACCTTCTGATTGACCGCGTTGTCTTCGGCCACCAGCACGCGCATCTGCCGTCCGGCGAACCTGTCGACGCTGGAAACCTCTCCCTTCGCCGCCGGCCGATCGGAACTGGGGCCGTCCAGGAATGCCCTCCCGAGTTTCCGCGACCACGCGGTAGCGAGACCGTTCATGAGTTGCGACTGCCGCACAGGCTTGATCAGGAAAGCGTCAACCGGCGAGTTTTCCAGGTGCTGGATCGCGCTCCAATTCCCGACGGGTGCCAACAGAATAGCCACGGTGTCGCGGATCTCCGGATCGTTCTTGATCCCCGCCGCCAGCGTGACCCCATCGATGCCGGATACGCGATAGTCGATGATCGCAAAGTGGTACGGGTCTCCCTGCCGTTTGGCTTCCCGGAGAGCCTCCATCAGGCCATCCGCGGAGCCGAAACCGCCGTTGCGCATGTCCCAACTGGTAATCTGTTCGTGAATGACACGGCGGCTCAGTTCATTGTCATCGACAATCAGCACGCGCAGATCCCGCAACTCGACGGCGGGTTGCGGCGCCCCTTGTTGGCTGGCATCGATCTCCAGCGGCAGGTTGAACCAGAATGTGGAGCCTTCGCCGGGCACGTTGTCGACGCCGATCTTCCCTCCCATCAGTTCCACCAGTTGCTTCGAAATCGCCAGTCCCAGCCCTGTGCCACCGTATCGCCTGGTGGTGGAAGCGTCCACCTGACTGAACTTCTGGAACAGCGAACCCACTTTCTCTGGCGGAACACCGGGGCCACTGTCTCTTACGCAGATCCGAAGAAGCGCGCTTCGTCCGTTTAGCGATTCGGCCTCGACCGTGATGACAACGGATCCGGTGCTGGCGAACTTGACGGCGTTCCCTACCAGGTTTGTGACCACCTGGCGGATTCTCCCCGCGTCCCCGATAAAGTGACGCGGCAGCTTCGGCGGGTACTCCAGAATCAGCTCGAGTTGCTTCTCCTCCGCCTTGGGCGCCAGCATTTCGTTGACTTCTTCCACCACCAGGCGGAGATCGAACGCCAGACACTCTATCGCCAGCTTGCCCGCCTCGATCTTGGAGAAATCCAGGATGTCGTTAATGATGCTGAGCAATCCCTCCCCAGACCCGCGAACCGTCTCGGCATAGTCCCGTTGCTGGGGTGTGAGATCGGTATCCAGCAGCAGGCCGGTCATGCCGATCACCCCGTTCATGGGCGTGCGGATCTCGTGGCTCATGTTGGCGAGAAACTCGCTCTTGGCTTGATTCGCGGCTTCGGCAGCCCGTTTCAAGGTGGCTTCATTTCTCAGCTTTGCTCCGATAATCGCCGTTTGCCGGCGCACGCGGCGCGTTAACATCCAAATCCAGATCGCGGAAACGAGGATCAGCGCCGCGAACCAACCGGCCGCTGCGATCACCCTCTCCCGCGTCCACCAGGAAGCGTCGTGAAGCACGGCAATGTCAGCCGGTGTCCGGAGCAGGATCTGGAAGGAACGCGGCACATGGTCCCGGTCCGGACTGTGAACCAGGCATACACCTGTCAGACGCAGTAGGGATCCGGCGCGAATGGCGGCAAGGGGATCCTCCGCTCCGGTATTCTCGATAGATGCGGTGAACAGTTGGTCGCCGGCCTGGAATGTCAGGACTTGCTCCGACGACTGTATGACGCGACTTAGCACGTAGGCTTCGATCGCCACCAGTTGGCCATTGTAGTTTCCGTTAATCGCCTCATGCGCGTCGATGGCGACCGGCTTGGGGGGCGGGCCGTCCGAGAGCTTGGAAACGATGGCGTCTCCCAGGATAGGACTGAGCTCTCCGGGGTTGGCGAAGCCCACCGCGTTCACGCGGTCTCCGGGATGAAAGGCTTCCTCTTGCTCGGTCTGAACCAGCAGACCCGCGGCGCCGTCAGCGATGTACAACTCGCGGGAGCGCAGGCGCTGATACTCAACCGTACCTTGCACGCGAACCTGGCGCTGCCAGTCGTCGCCGCGCGAGAAACGCAGCAGGCTGGAGATGGGGCGGACTGGAAGCGACTCCGCGGTGCCGCCAGGGCGCAGCACATCGACGCTTTCTATCGCGGGGGCGAACAGCCGGATGCCGATCAGTTGGTGGCTTTCATTCATTACAGTTCCAGCCGCGGCCCTCACTCGCACCGTCGCATTGAGAAAACCGGATGGCAGCGGCCGGTCGGCCGGATATGGAATCTGGACCGTGTAGCGGTACAACCCCGCCGCCATTCCAAGCACGATATGGCTATACACCCGCCCGACCGACTGCACCACTCCTTCCGTCTCGATCCACTGGCTATCGTAGGCCCCGGTGAAGAGTTCCTGGAGTGGAACATGGAGCGGCGGGGGATACGAACCCTTACTCAGGACGCGGATGACTGCTTCGCCGACCATGGGCGCGAAACCATCCAGGTTGGCCACTCCTTTGAGCTCCACGCGATCCCCGGCCTTCACCGGATACGACGCCGGGGTTAGGACAAAAACGCCGGCTGTTCGGTCCTGCACGAAGAGCAGATGCCAATCCGGATCGTAATACGTAACGACGGCATCCAGCACCACCGGTGTTCTTCGCGTGCCGTTCGCCGGGGACATGGCGCGAAGCGCCGCAGCCGAGTTCACCCGCTGCAACTTATCCGGACCGGCGTCCGTACTCGCTCGGGATTCCTGCCGTCGCTCCACCATGAGGTCCTGCGTTCCGCCGCCCACCAGCATCTGACGGTCGACCAGTTTTCCAGTGACGCTATACACGGCGCGTGTCGCGCCCCGGATCGTGGCCCAGTTGCCGATCAAACTGTCCGGATCCAGAAAATTGCGATGCAGGACAATCGCCTCGAAAGGAACGCCGGCCGACGCGAACTCAACCGTGACGCGCCCATCGTTGCGTTCGTTCCAGGTCTGCACCACCCCGCGGACCTCCGCATACCGGTACTGTTGGCTTATCGAATCGAGCTCCGATGCCAGCAGGCGAACCGGTGCGGGCATGGACACGCGAGTGACGCTCTCGACTACCGCGTTCCGGACTACCGGCAATCGTTCGCCACGGCCGGTGACGCCGCTGATCGTCAGCTGATCGCCAAGATCGTAATCATGTCGTTGATCCAGCAACTCGACACGGCTTCCGCCCGTGCGATCCTGCACCATCAGGAGCTTGAGAAGGGGGTCGTGGTAAATCGTCACTGCCTGGATTCGGACCGGGTAGCGCTGCTCGGCCTGTTCGGGCGTCAAGCGCCGGATGTCGGCAATGGTGGTCAGGACCGATGTCTTTGAAATGTGGCCGTTACAGCTGACGAGACACGCCAGGAGCACCGCCAGGGCTGGGGGTAGCAGAGGCGAGCAGACGTGGCGCGGGCGCGTCACCGAATCGGAGATGCATCCGGGCATTTCTGCTTACATATCGGCCGAACTCGGAGATTTGATGATGCACAGGCAATTCAGGAGCCGCACCGGCGAGAGGTGTAGTCAAATTCAACAGGCCCCCTGGGAAAGCGATCTATGATCGGAAGGCGCGATCGAGTGTTACAACACGACCGAATGGATATCAAGATCGTCGTGCTAAGCGGCCGCGCAAAAATCACTTCACATTGTCAGGAGGTGGCGATGTGGCGCAGGCACTCGTGCCTGCCGGGTCGAGACTTTCCAGAAACCTCGTGGCACCTTATTGAAACCGCTGCCGAGCGACGTGGCGCGGACTTCAGTCGGCAGCGCCGGCACTCTTGCCGGCGTTCTTGGTTTCTGCCGCCAGAGAGGCTCCCGTCACGGACCGTCCCCTGCTCTTCTCGACCCTCTGGAGGAAGCCTCTCGAAGCGCCGAGATGAGTCTCTGGACTCCTGAAGTCATCCTCGCAATTTGGATGAGCCAAGGAATCGAGCTGAGCCACTACTCCACAAAAGCAAATCTTATGAGCCACGGATGAACACGGATGAACACGGATAAAACAAGGCGTTTTCTTATCCGTGTTCATCCGTGTTCATCCGTGGCCAATAAGGTTGTTGCCGTCAAGTGAGCTCATCCTCATTCCATGACATCAGGAGTCCAGATAAAAGTCTCGGCGCTGCAGACTGAGAGTCTGCGCCACGTCGGTTGCTCTGAGGTTATTCATGTGCGCGCTCTTAAGTACCCTGCTATCGTTTCTCTTCGGTTGCGCGCCTAAGCCCAAGCCTTCCGAACCGGCACTGGACGTGAAGTTTCCATAGACAGCGGTCGCTGCTAGAATCGGAAAACCGAATACGCGTGTCCAACCACCGCCTCCGGTTCTCCGCGCATCCATGAGAAAGCCTTGTAGTAGCCCCAGAACGCCACGTGGTGCGAACTGACGACATACAATCCCGGAGGCGGCGGAGGAGGCAGGGTGTATTCGATCGGGGTGAAGCCGATGCCGTATCCGCCTGGCGGATAGGTGCCGAAATATTTCAGATTGACGTCCTTGCCGGGGTAGTTTCGATCCAGCCAGGTCTTCAGTTGTGGAAGACTTTGCCCCCAATCGACATTGCTATCGGCCAACCAATCCGACCCGCAGCGGCTGCCTCCGTCCAGGCCGATCCTCGAAGTGTGCGATGGCAGGCACGCAGCTTCATTGAAATACGATAAGTGGTCCGGATAAATGCCCACGGCGGCGAGCGTTATCCAGGCGCAGGCGACTACCGCCACCAACTTCCAGGCGGTCTGCCGCTGGAGGAGCGTCGCCAGAGCCATTCCTCCCAGAATGAACCCGAACGGCATGGCCGGCATCAGGTATCGAATGCCGATGTCGTCCGCCCAGAGGGTGCATGCCAGCAAAAAGACCAAAGAGGGAACGAACAGAAACAGCTTCGACAGAAGCGGTATCGTACGGCTGCGAAGCGCTAGAATCGCACCGGCGAGGGTTAGGGCGATGGTTGCCAGCGGCTCCTTCAGCATCCACACAGCGGCGAAATAGGTGTAAAAGCGGTGCTGCAGTTGACCGCCGAGATAGGCCTTGTAGTCGGCCCGGTGATCGGCATTCACCAGGCCCAGGCCGCGCCGGTAGTCGAACGGACCGAAGAAAGAGAAGTAGCAAATCTGGATGACCAAAACCGCCGCGACGAGGAGGATCGCCGTTTCCGTGATGCGTGACCACACGGGGATCTCGCTTCTCTGGGATTTGCGGCGCTTCTTTTTCTCGCGGGCGATGGCAGACGGCCACACCCACACCGCCGCCAGGACGGCCGCAATCGGCAACAGAAAGACGGCGGAGAATTTCGCGCACAGCGCCAACCCAAGCGAGACGCCGGCCGCCGCGGCACGGCCGGTGCTGGGTTGCCGAAAATAACGGAACAGCATGAGGAGAAATAGCAGGCTCAGTGCGGTGACGCCGGCGTCGGTGGTCACCATAAACGAGTGGGCCACCATGTTGGGGTCGGCGGCGAACAGGAAGAGCGCGCACAAGCCGGCGGTGGCGCCTGCCAGTTCGCGGCCCCACCAAAAGATCAGCAGACCGGTCAGACTGGAAAGCAGCAGTAGCGGCAGACGAGCCCAGAATAGCGTTCGGATGACTCCGGACATACCGACAAACTCGTTCGCCGCCGGCCACTCCCAGCCTGGCCGCAGACTCTGTAAGGGCACGTGCGAGGGATTGCCCCAACGGATCCCGCCCAGAGCGAGCGACAGTCCCGCCAGTTCTTTCAGCAGGGGAGGATGCTGTCGATTGATGAAGATCTCACCCGTGGAAACGTAGGAAGCCCCCGCCATGATGTGGAGCGATTCGTCGTTGGAGGGACTCTTCACCCGGCTGGCAAAGAACCCTTGCAGGAAAAATGCCAGGCACAGCGTAGCGACTGCGTAAACGCTGCGCGCTGGGCGCGGGAAAGACATAGCCGCATGGTATCATTCCGGCCCCACGCCCACCCCTACTATCCCCAGTAGTGTAAAATGACAAACCATCCAGGAGCCCAGATGCCGTCAAGACTAGCCCTATCTCTCGCCCTGCTCGCCACCGCCGCATTCGCCCAACCCAAATACGAAGACATCCTCAAAAATCTGAAATTCCGCAGTATCGGCCCAGCCACCATGGGTGGCCGCACCGACGATTTCGCGGTGGTGGAATCCGATCCGCGCATCATTTACGCGGGGACCGCCGGCGGTGGACTCTTCAAGACCATCAACGGCGGCGTTACCTGGCAGGCGCTCTTCGAAGATCAGCCGAACCCCTCCATCGGCGACGTCACGCTCGCGCCGTCGAACCCTTCCATCGTCTACGTGGGCACCGGCGAGCCCAACAATCGGCAGAGTTCTTCCTGGGGCGACGGCGTCTACAAATCGATGGATGGCGGCGCGACGTGGAAGCACGTGGGACTCAAGGAAACCCACCATATAGGACGCATCGCCGTACACCCCACCGATCCCGACACGGTATACGTGGCCGCGATGGGCGATCTCTGGGGGCCGAACAAAGAGCGCGGAGTCTTCATGAGCAAAGACGGCGGCGCCACCTGGAACCAAACCCTCATCATCAATGAGGACACCGGCGTCTCCGACATCGCCATCGATCCGCAAAGCCCTAACATCGTCTACGCCGCGGCCTACCAGCGCCGCCGCACGGTGTTCGGGTATAACGGAGGCGGTCCCGGCAGCGGCATCTACCGCTCCACCGATAGCGGCCTGCACTGGACCAAACTCGGCGCCGCCGGCGTGGGCCGCGGACTGCCCACCGGCGACATGGGCCGCTGCGCCATCGACGTCTATCGCAAGAACAGCAACATCGTCTACGTCCTCATCGAGCATGCCACCGCCGGCGGCGTCTATCGCTCCGACGACCGGGGCGTCACCTGGACGCACCAGAGCGACACCAATCCTCGCCCGTCGTACTTCAGCCAGCTGCGCGTCGATCCCAATAACGACCTCAAACTTTGGATGGGCGGCGTCAACATCTACATGTCCGAGGACGCCGGCAAGACCTGGTCGCAGGACCGCTTCCGCGACGTCCACAGCGACAATCATGGCATCTGGATCGACCCCAACAATTCCGACCACCTGCTCTCCGGCAACGATGGCGGCATCTGGGAGACGCTCGACAGCGGCCGCAACTGGCGGCACATCGACAACATCGCGCTCGGCCAGTTTTACGAAGTGGCGTACGATTTCCAGAAGCCGTATCACGTCTGCGGCGGCCTGCAGGACAACTATTCGTGGTGCGGGCCGAGTTCCTCGACGCAATCCACCGGCATCGCCAACACCGACTGGATCACGGTGCAGGGCGGTGACGGCTTCTACAATCGCATCGACCCGGTGGACCCCAACATCATCTACGCCGAATCGCAGGACGGCAATCTTTCGCGCCGCGATCTGAAGACCAGCGAGTCGAAGAGCATCCGCCCGCAGGAAGAGAACGACAAGGCGCCGCGCTATCGCTTCCAGTGGGATTCGCCACTGCAGATTTCGGCGCACGATCACAATACCATCTACTACGGTGGCAATCACCTCTTCAAGTCCACCGACCGCGGCGACACTTGGACGGTGTTGGGCGAGGATCTGACCACCAATGCCAACCGCGACGAGATGTCCATCCTGGGCCGCAAGATCGACAAGGGCAGCGGCGTGCTCTCGCGCGATGACGGTGTGGCGGAATGGCCGTGCATCACCACCATCGCCGAATCGCCCGTGAAGGCCGGCGTTTTGTGGGTGGGTACCGACGACGGCAACGTGCAGATGTCGCGTGACGACGGCAAGACGTGGACCAACGTAGTTTCCCACATCCTCGGGCTGCCGAAGATGAGCTACGTGAGCCGCATCGAACCCTCGCACACCGAGGCGGGCACTGCCTACGTGACGTTCGACAATCACCGCAACGCCGACTATTCCATCTACATTTTCGAGACCAAGAACTACGGCGACTCTTTCATCAAGCTGAACAACGGAATTCCGCAAGAGGCCGGCACGGTGCATGTGCTGCGCGAAGATCCCGTGAACCCGAACCTGCTCTTCGCGGGCACGGAGTTCGGCATCTACGTGACGTTCGACAAGGGCGCCAACTGGCATCGCATGAAGAACGGACTGCCGACCGTGCCGGTGTTCGACATCCAGATCCATCCGCGCGATCACGACCTGATACTGGCCACGCACGGCCGCTCGATCTGGGTGATGGATAACATTTCCACGCTGGAAACGTGGGACGACAAGGTGCTCACCAGCGACGTGAAGCTGGTGGGCGGCGGACGTCCGGGCATCGAATGGAAGATGGCCAACTATCGCGGCTTCGAAGGCCAGGCGAATTTCTTCTCGTCCAACGCGCCCACCGGTGTGATGCTCGACTACTGGCTGAAGTCCGCCGGCGCGGTGCAGGTGAAGGTCACCGATAAGGATGGCAAGCAGGTGCGCCAGATGAATGTGCCTCGCGGCGAGGCCGGCGTAGTCAATCGGACGGTGTGGGATATGCGCGCCGATCCGCCGGTACTTCCGCCGGAGGGTGCGGGACGCGGCGGGCGTGGCGGTGGCGGCCGGGGGCGTGGCGCCGCGGCGGCGCAAACTCCAGCCACTGCGGAGGCGGCAGGCGGTCGCGGTGCGGAAGCCGGCGGCGGACTGAATGGCGAACTGAATGCGGAATTCGGTGCTGAAGTCGGCGCTGTTGGTGGTCGGG
>Ga0182030_10025043_pt1 | contig 10906 bp, 5 predicted proteins | sample 812S3MmetaG_FD_121299 | JGI IMG/M metagenome (GOLD analysis project Ga0182030, IMG submission 121299) | Permafrost microbial communities from Stordalen Mire, Sweden - 812S3M metaG (Illumina Assembly) | ecosystem: Environmental > Terrestrial > Soil > Wetlands > Permafrost | place: Sweden... | reverse complement strand
CTTCCGAAAATCTCTTCCCAAGAACAGTCGAGCTTTTCCATGATCTGGCCCAATTTGCCGAGGGTCAGGCTTTGTTGGAGATTTTCAATCCGATGGAGGGTCCCGTGGGTAAGTCCGATTTTGCGGGCAAAAGCCCGCACCGTTTGGTCGCCCCTTGTCTTGCGCAAGTATTCGGACAGGAGCCGGTCGTACAGGTGCATGCCTCGAAGGCTGGAGGAAAACATGTCACGGATGCGTGACAGTTTGGCTTGCGCCCATTCCCCCTCGCTTTACTCTTCAACCGTTATGACGACACCTAACCCATGTCCTAAAAAGGTGCTGGTGCTTGACGACGATGCGGCCATGGCTCAAACCGCCGTCCTGATTTTGAATCGCCTCGGTTACGAGGCTCAGAGCGAAACGAATCCCGCCACATCCATCCGCCGCATTCTGGATGAGGAATTTGAGCTTCTTCTAACCGATTATCGGATGCCGGGGCTGAACGGGTTCCAAGTGGCGCACCTTCTAAGAACGATGGGATCACTGATCACGATTATCCTCCATACGGGAGAAGAGGGTGCTTTTGATTCGGACGATTTGCGACTCGTCGGAATTCTTGGGGTTATTAAAAAGCCCCTATCGATGGATGAATTCAACCTGGCCTTTACGCGGATACTGCACTTGCATCACAATTGAACCTGTACCTTGGCTAGGATGTTAACTATTCGTTATTCATGCGAAAAGCCGGAGAATGAAGCTCTCATCAGCCTCGATTAATTCCGGCACCTTGCCATTAAAGTTTTGCATTCCCTTGATAATTTTTCGCGGAACGCCCATACCCATATTCTCTAGATAACCGTAGTCCCGCATAACATCTTTCAGAAGTTGGTTTCTGGCTGCACGGCATCCCGTCCGCATACGTTCTGGAGTTATGCCGTTCGGAAGGCGTCCTGGAGAAATAATCTCCAAACGGTCGCTGTAGATGGCCAGTTCGATATCAGAGGCGGACAGAAGGTAGTCGCGATGGATAAGAGCGTTTACGATGCCCTCTCGAAGAACCTCCGTCGGATATGCTGGCCGTTCGATTCTTCTGGCGTCTTCCATGACAGTAGTTCCGGGTGCGTTCCGCCGTACGAAGGCCAATGCCTGTTCAAATAGGCCATTCTCCACCGTTGCACCATCCTCTGCAAGCAGCGGCGTCATGGGGCCGCGCAATGAAAGGCGTTCGCGAGCCGCATAGTCTTTTTCCGTGCCAAGATAGGCGACAGCATCAATCCCAGCTTGAGGGAGAAAACGATTAGGCGTTGATCCAAAGAGCAGCAATCCTCCTGCGGCAACACCTTCCTCCGTCATGATCTCTGTGTTGACAAGAAGAATCCTCCAAGCCTCGTCATTGTCATCCGCAGGGGTTTCCTGTTCACGGATTTGGCTGAAATAATTTCGAAGCCGTCGCCGATCAAAATCAGCCAGAGTGGCTCCAGAAATTGGACGAAGCTCGGCACGAAAATCTCCGCGTTGTTGGAATAGGCGGCTAAGCTCTTCAGCGCTTGCTTCGCGGCTCTGGGTTCCAACTCGAATGTAGTAGGTATTGTGAGCGTTGTGGTAAAGGCTATGAACATCGAAGCCGCGTGTCACCCGAACAATCGCGACGTTCTTCCCTGGCTCAACTTCTCTGACCATTTCAAAAAAAGGAATGATGACGGGCCTGATTTTATCGCGGCATGCCGTCATGACCCATTCTTCGATCTCACTCCTAACGACGCCAGAAATACTGCCGTCATCTTCCACGCCCAAAAGCACGATGCCACCATTGAAATTTGAGAGGGCGACAAGCTCCTTCGCAAGAGCATAGTTTTGCAAATCGTCACGTTTGAACTCAACACCCGAGTTCTCGCCATTGCTGATAATTTCCAGAAGTTCAGTGCGTGTCGCCATTGTATCCTTTAGAAGCCATATTTTGAGCGCCGCATTTCGAAAGCGTCTTTGCCGCCTTCCAGAATTTCCTCTACCAGCTCTCGAACCGGCTTGGAGTCGATGGAGGCCATATGCTCTGGTCCTATCTTGGCATGACCTTCTTTGCCCTCGCCAGAAGCGGCTAATCCAAGTATCAACTCAGCATCGCCCAGCACGGGGATATTCGCGTTATGTGTTGAGAAAAGGAACTGCCGCCGACGTTTTTCCTGCCTCATGATGGGAACAACACCATCGGTAATGAAGCGGTTATCAAGGTCGTCTTCCGGCTGGTCAACGACCAGGGGGGCATCGGATTCCAAAAGCAGAAGTAAAAGAACGGCTGTAGCCTTTTGCCCGGTGGACAACGCTTCGAGCGTCTGCCATGTCGCCGCTTCGCCGTCCGGCGCTGTGTTCAATTCGATCTTGGTTGTTGCCGGAAGGTCGAGTTCTTCGATTCTCATGAACAAATTGAGATCGGCTTGGGCGATCCTCTCGGCAGAGCCCGAGGGGAAGTTGTAATGTTCTATAAGGGCATCTTTGCCCTCACGGCATCGCTGGGCGAAATCCGGCAGGGAAATATGTTCCAATGCACGCAGTCGTTCGAGCGCGGCGTTGAGATTTCCGCCTATCTCTTTCAACAATTGTTCAAGCGGTTCTCGGTTGCCAGCCATCGTCACTTCTACTTTGACCCTATCCCGAAGTTTTTTGGATACCTTCTCTGCCGCCTTCTGAATCTCGCGATACTCACTCGCTTTAGTATCCTCCCACTCCGAAAGGAGTTTGCGTCTGTGCGCCTCGTGCGTTGTTAAATCTCGTTGCTGGGCCAATTTTTTGTCTCGCAGAGGACGTAGCTCTTCGATTTGTTGCCGCAGGCGGATAAACTCTGCCCCGTCGATCTTGGATTTCTGAAGCTCGCGCAATAGCTTCTCATAACCTTCCTCGATGATGGCGCGGCGACTGTCCCATTTGGATTTTGTAGCGGCGAGAGCGGTGTCGGCATCCATCAACGACTTGGCAATCTGACGGGCGGCAGTTTGAAGCTCGTTGCTCAAGTTAGCTAGGATAGTTTCGATCTCGGCCAGAATGGTTGCGTTCGGAAGGCCTTCAAGTGCTTTCTCTGAAACGAAAGTGCCATCGAGGATGAGAATTTCCAGTAGTTCCTGACGGAGGTTTCGGACAGGGTTCAAGCGTTCACTGACCTCTGTGAAAACTCGCTCCTCACGGATGAGGAGACTCTTCTCCTTTAAACGTTCTTCCAAACCAGCTTCTTTGAATCGCTTTTGAGTCTCTTCCAGAACGGGAAGCGCCGCTAGACGATCATCCATGACCTTGAGTTCTCGGCGGACATCAAGAATGCGGTTGCGTGAGCGTTCCAGGTCGAGCTTCAGTTTAGATTTTCGGGAGGAAAGAGCGTGATCATGTTCAACAAAGCGTTCCAGAAGCAAGGTGAGCTTCTCACGGCTTTTGGTAAGTTCGGAAATCTCATGCTGACCAAACACTTCAACTCCAGGCATGATGTCTCTCGGAGAAAGGGTTAGCACCTCTCCACTCTCGTCTTTCACGACGGGCGGATTTGGGATGGTACGCTCGATTGTATAACAACGTGGGGATGGCTTGTGGGAGCGTACTAGAAGCGACACCTTCGTTCCGGGCCGTAGCACATACCGTATGACACCTTCATGGGCCTTACGCGCGTCCTCGCCAAGCGGGTCAAGGCCAAGAGCATAGCGCAGGCTTTCGATCATCGTCGATTTCCCTGTTCCCCGACCGCCCACTAGGACATTCAGATTCTCATTGAAGTGAACGGCTGTGTCTGTCAGAAAGCCGCCTTCCCAACTCATGGCTATAAACTCCGCATGAGGCTCGGGCTGCGGAGCGCTATTGAGGCGAATGCGGGACAAGGGATCAAGGAAAGCTTGTCTCAAAGCTTCGACTGAGACCGTTGACATTTTGATGTAGCACGAAGGCCCATCTTTTTTTAAATCTTCCGGGTCGTTGACATCGGATGCGTTGATGATCGCGACAGCGCGAGGACGATAATACTCTCCTGCCTTGTTTTCCAGAATCGACCGGAGTCCTTCTGGAGCCTGATCAACCTGACCGGCAAGGGCACACGCAAGAAGTTCGGGTGAAGTCCAGACGTTGATGCGGGTTTGGCCGGACAATTTCTTTAGAAGGCCGCCTTGGTCGGCTGCAACGTGAGCGGCGATGCAGGTTGCGCCCCACTTTTTGGCACAGGCCAAAAGCTCAAGGGAATCCAGAGTACCGGTCGGCGAAGTCGCATTCGTGTCATGAACGCCGCATTCCCCTATAAAGCGTTCGAGGCCACTGTCTTTGTCGGGATCGAACAGGCACAGGAAATGCACTCCGTCCTTGGTAACGGCTTCAAAGCCGCTGAAAGCAAACAGTCCAGCCGCCCGTGCAGCCTGGACAAGACCGGCCGACTGATGAACCCGGTAATGGTCGGTTACGCCGATTACCTCAATGCCAGCTTCCTTACAGGCTGTAACAATCGCAGTGTTGTAGTCGGCTTCCGTCTGAAAGGCTGTCTGCTTGTTGTTCCGGTGAAGATAAGCAAATGGATTGATTTGCAAAGCGCAGCGATAGAAACGCGCACCGTTCGGGAGCTTTAGGGCAGCAGTCAGACGTTTTGAGATGGTCATTCCTTGACTCATTATCTTTGCCCCAAGCAGTGATCCTCGATGCGAGGCGGAGCCTTCGCAGGGTTCTGTTTGAGTCCTTCGTGTATTTGGTTCATGGAATAATTCAGGACGATTGCAATGCTTTAGTATGGTAGCCGAGGCTGCCAGCGTTGCAAAACATTAGGTGAGACTCGCGGGCAATCTCTCTCTCCAATCGTTTTCGAGCATTAATTCAAAGCGAATTTGCTCCTGCTTCAGGCCAAGCTTCAGCTCTCCAACGGACAACGCGCTCTTGGAATGCTCGGTTAGCAGTTCAAAGAGCCGCGTCTTATAAACCGTGTCTTCGTTACCCACCAGGTGAAGTCCTTTGGTTTCCAGAACGGTAAACCGTACTTTGCCGTCCTTGGTAGCGTGCAAGCAGGCGAGGAAATCAGGATACACGCGGCTCCGTTGCCAGCCCTGCAAGTGCCAGTCCTGATGCACGGCGATTCGGTGCCACCAGCGCACCGCATTGTCGCCGTCGAGATACCACGCCATGTCCTTTTCCAGACCGTTCACCTGCTTTTGATAGACGGGCTTGAACAGACTCTTTTCCAACGGCTCGCCACTTTTGCGAAGCAGGGGCTTATCCTCGTCGTTGACATCAATCTCCAGTGTCTCCGCAAGTTCCCAGTTCAATTTTGGGTCGTTGGACGATTCAAGGCGGAAACAAATTTCCCCATCCGCGAGCAGTCGCCGAAATTCCTTTTCCGCTGCCTGGTAAACCTGCGCTTTTAGGTCTTCCCTCATCGCCTTTACGAGAAACAGGCGGTTGGTAAAAATGCGCTGTTCGGTGATGCCGCGTTTGCGGACCTCCGCCAAGGTTTCTTCCATGATGCGTGCTCCCTGCCACGGGTTCGGGATTACATCGAGTAGCAACCGCACGAGGGCGGGAAAATCCAATTCCGGCTCAACGTCTTCCTGGGTGATGGTGGCTTTGGGCAGGTCGTCGTCATCGACATTGCCAAGGTCTTCAACGCTCAAACGCACAAGCGTTCGGTCAAGGGCACTCTTTTCATCGGGGGAGTATGTCGCCCGGTTGCTGTAACTGAATCCGCTCCAGTCCAACCGGCTTAATAAATCCCGGTCGTAGTCAAACTGCCTCCATTCGCGGGTTGCATAATGTCGAGACAGTACTCGGGGCAGAAAAATCTTCAATCCTTGGAATTCTTTCCGTCGCCGTAGTGTTTCCCGTCGGGACGCTGCCGCCGTTCCCTTGCCTACGGCTCGCACGCTGGCGGCGAGATCGCCCATGCCTTCCTCTTCCAGACCACGTCGCACGCTGTCCACCGCTTCCTGCACCTCTTGATCGAACGTAAAAACATAACATTCGTTGAGGGTGGCCATGCCGGTCAACCGGGCCTCTGGCTGCCTTAACACCCGCCCTACCATCTGGGTTAGGGCCGTTGCTGCGGTCGTTTTCGACAACACGGCCAGAATGTAAGCGAACGGGCAGTCCCAGCCCTCCCGCAAGGCATCCTTGGTGATAATGTAACGAACCGGGCATAGCTCTGAGGGCAAATCCACCTTGTCGAGTTCGTCCAGTTCCGCCGATTTAACTTTGATCTGTTCCGGCTGCGCCCCGAGCTTCTCAATCAGGTAGGCACGCACGTCTTCCGCGTGGATGGTTGCTTTGTCTCGTTGCTCTTTGCCAGTTCTTTCCACCCGGACAAGCAGAATAGGCCGGATGTACCGCCCCTCGTTGCTCCGCACCTTGTTGGCGTCCTTCTGCAATTCGTCAAGTTTCTCTTTGGCCACCGATATTGTGTGTTTCCAGTCCGCCCGCCCCTCGTTGATGAGATTGATGGGCAACTTAATCATTTGCTCGTTTTTCAGCGCCGTGCCCGTCACGTTCACCAGCACATTGCTGGCATACTCATTGCCGCTGTTGGGCGTGGCCGAAAGCTCAAGAATGAAACGCGGGTTGAATCCCGCAATTGTCTCCAGCGCCGTATTGGAATAAGCTTTGTGCCCTTCATCAATCAACACCACCGGGCGCATTAGCCTCAGCACATTGCCAAGGCTTTGCTTCACGGTGAGTCCATCAAGGCGAAAGCCCTCTGCCGTGGTGTCATTAACGTCGAGGTTGGCCACCTGGCGTAGGAGTTCCTTGTTTGCAATGACATCGTCAACGTCGGGGAAGAAGCTCGGATAATTGCCGCTGTCCTGAAACATCTTCCGCGCTTCCTTGGATTCCCTCCGTACGGCTCCCGCCTGGAGCATCATCAGCATGACGCAAAGCTGTTCTTCAACGTCCTGCTTGGTAAAAACGTCCCCTTTTTCCAGCAACCGCACACGCCCGCCGGATGCCCTCTCCAGCATTTGCCTGTACGGGTGTTCGCGGTTGGCAAAAGCTTTCCATGTCTGCCCATAAATGGCATCTGACGGAACAATCCAGAGGACAAACCCGATCTGTTTCTTAAAATACTCGACGTTGATACGTTCAATGGCGGCGGTGCCCAGCAACGTTTTCCCGCCACCGGTCGGAACCTTTAAGCAGATATTGGGCACGGGACGCTCCAACCCGTCTTTCCTGGTCACATAAAGCGACGCGGTGGGATTACCGGCCTTATCTGGGACAAGTGGAAGCACCTTGGCCGTGTGGAGTTCATCCCAAGCTTGGCGGCAATAGTCGGCGATCTTTACCTCTCGGCCTTTGCCGCGCTGGAATTCAAGAACCTCTTCCGCCGCCTCGCGCTGGGTGCCGAGCGCCCGGAGATACCGGCTGACGCTTTCAAGTACATCGGTCTGATAGTCCTTTAATTGCATCGCTGGCTAATCCCCCAAGATACGGTGGATGGCGTAGGGAAGCTGGCAGAAATCCACACCCAGGCGGGAAAGCTCACGCTGGCTCATAAACTTGGCCGCGCCAAAGATGAGGAGCTTTTTTTTGCCCGTATTGGCGGCCACAATTTCATCCACCAGCTTTTCGGTTAAGGCGGCATCATTGCTTTGCAGCCATTTTTTATCCGGCTGATAAAGCAGGTGGACGCGGTAAAGGTCTGTCTCGCCAATGAAGCCAAACCCTGCCGCCTTTTGTTTCGGCAGTTCGGATAGGGTGCGCCCCGTAGCGGTAAAGAAAACATATTTTGCCAGTGCCTCAAACGTGGGTAATCCATCGGCCAAAAGCTTATCCAATGACATTTCCGGGCCGAGGGTCACAAATGTAAAACTACCGCTCAATCCATCAACTTTCTCCGTGACCTTCGTCTCGCCTGTGACAACCAAGTCACCATCTTCTACGGACTTCACAATGCGGTCGAATCTATGCTTGTCCAGCAACTCAAAGCTTTCCGCTTTCTCGATCAACTCGTCAGCCTTTTTGAGCTTTGTCCACGTCAACGGCTCACGTAACAATTCTTCCCGTTGGGTGCCCTCAAACTTATAACCTTTGATCACACGGCGAACACGTTCAGCAGTCAGCTTGTCCGCGTAGTCTTCGGTTTCAACAAGAATGAACTTGCGTTTGCCTTCATCCCTCTTGTTCTGGGCTAGCACAGCATGGGCGGTAGTTCCGCTACCGGCAAAGGAGTCGAGAACTATCGAGTTTTTATCCGTCGCTATTTCAATGATTCGTTGAAGAAGGCGAAGCGGCTTTGGGTAATCAAAAGTTCCCGCCTCCCCAAGAATTTCATTCAGTTCCTTCTTGGACTCCTGATTTGTTCCAACTTCATTGTTTGGCCACCATGTCCAGCAGCTAATCCCATCACCTTCGGACAGGTAAGTCTTTACTCGCGGACGGGCATCACCTTTAACGCCAAACCACATTCGTCCATCCGCCCGCAGTTTTTTGAATTCGGATTCGATATTTCCCCAGCAACGCCCTGGTGGTGGTTCGTAGGGTTTGCCCAAGGGTGTTTTAATCTCGTACATCTGATTCGGTCGGTATCCCTGAGCCGTGAAATCAGAAGATACCCAGTCACCCCGTGGGTCATTATCGGGATTGGCAAACGATTCAACCTGTTCTTCGGTCAAAGTCAGTTTCTTGATCCGACCCGGATTAGGGCGCTTAGAATAGACATGGATAAAGTCATGGGCAGCCCCAAGTTGAAGCCGTGATTCCGGCGATGTCCGTTTTTGCCATAACACGGTTGCAATGAAACAATCCTCACCGAAAACTTCATCAAGGGTATCCCGTAACCTGTGGCCCTCATTATCATCAATGCTTGCGAAAATGACTCCATCATCCGCCAATAGTTCCCGTAAAAGCTGAATACGCGGCCACATCATGCAGAGCCATTTATCGTGGCGCTCAAGGTCTTCCTTTTCTACCGGGTTGGCGGATTTTTTTAGCCATTCGCGCATGAGCGGACTGCGGACATTGTCGTTATAGCACCACCCCTCATTGCCGGTGTTGTAGGGTGCGTCGATAAAGATGCAATTCACCTTACCCGCATACACGGGCAGCAGCGCCTTGAGCGCGTGCAGATTGTCGCCGTGGATGATCAAATTGTCGTCGAGCGAGGGCTTCTCTCCCTTCGCTGGCAGGGACTTCTTGGCATCGACGACAAGCTCCCTGAACGGCACCGAAAGGTGATGGGCGTGGACGAACGACTTCCCCTTAAAATCCAATGTCGGCATGTCGGTTACTTCTTACCGATAATGGCGGCCTTTGTCAGGCTCCGAAAGCATTCATTTTGCCATCCACCGCTTTTCTTGCCCGCCCTTACACCCGGCCACCTACTTGGCGACCTTGCGCCTAAAAGACCGTCGCAAGTGAGCCGAGTAGTCACTTCAACCGCAGGCATACGGCATCGTCAAGGTTGCGTCTAAGAGGGGAAATGGAACCAAGAAAGCTTTCTCACGAGTTAAGTTACTTTCCCGATGAAATTTAGGTACGCCACGCTAACTTCTATTTTTGTCGTTGGTCTTTTGAGATGGAGCGACGAAAAGTGTCTCAGCCCTCAACGAAGTGTGGTCTTGTTCAATTTGTTTCACCTTACCCTTGTACCAGTCAGGAACGATTCCTCGCTCGTTGATCGGCGCGAGAACGCAATGCCTGATCCCTCGCTCGCAGTGCTGAACGATGCATTCAAATTTCTTCAGCCGTATCAGTTGACCCCACTCAAACGGCGGCTTCCAGACGCGCTTGCGGCTGCTGCCTGATCCTCCCCTTCCTGAGCTAAACGTCCTCTCCCACATGTGAACAGGTGGCAGGAGATTGGCCGAAATCTCGGCTCCCTCCTTGTCGGCGGCGGTACAAATCACCCGGTTGCGCAAATTGTTCATGTAGGTCATCGCCTTGTCCTTTGCCTTGAAGGCCGGAAAATAGCTGGTCGGACTTTGCGTGGCGGCGACGATGGTTGCGCCCGCTTCGCGGATACGGTCCACAATTTTGTAATCGCTCATCCCCTCCTCGGAAGCGGTCACGATGTTCTGATTCTCATCGGAGACGAGAACCAACAGAGTCCGCTTGGCGAGTTCGTGCTCGGGCAAATCAAAACGGCGCAAGGCATGAAGGTAGAAGTAGAACTTCGCCAATGTGTTGATGTAGTGACGCTCGGTTGCGTATTTCTGGGGAATGCTGATGCAGAGCACCTGGGATTTGTCCATGTCGTCCAACCGGACGGTACCCCGCTTCGGCGAAAAGATTTCGGCGAGTTTTGCATCGGTGAAGAATTTGAGAAAACGCACCATCTCACCCCGCAATCCCCCGAGGGTATCCGGCGGCAAGGTGAGAAACCGGGTCGTAAAATATTCGTCTACTTCCGCAGCATCCTTGGCTTGGGCTCCCTCGATTTTGCTCAGGTCAGCCAAAAGAACCTTCAAATCGTCATCGTTGGTCGTCACATTGTAAACTTGGGTCAGCGTCACGTAATGATCGGCCACGTCCAAGCCCCGCATGGCGTATTCCATGGCAATCTGCGCCATCTGGGAAAAGAACGGGTGGGAATTGCTGGAAAAGGAGGCCGCCACGTCGCAAATGATCTTGGCATGAGTCGAATAAGGCATGGTTTTGTCATCGAGAGGATTCCAGGTATCGGACGGTTTCCAGTCGGTAGGGGCGTCATCGGGCCGCACCTGAATCAGACGAAGGTGCTTTTCGCGTCCAAAAGTTCGGAACATCTTCACGAGAATGCGATAGAAGAGTCCCTTGTCATCGAGGGCCATCCCGCCCCAATCCGGCACATGAGTACAAAGGCCGAATAAAATCCGCATCATGATGCTGGCCGTTTTTCCACAACCCGTGGCGCCGGTGATGAGCCAACCCCGGCAAAAATCTTCCCGGCTCCATTTCATGCCCGCAAGCTCCAGAACGATGGCCTTCGTTTTTCTGGGCGCAAGCAACTCAT
>Ga0182030_10025040_pt1 | contig 10906 bp, 9 predicted proteins | sample 812S3MmetaG_FD_121299 | JGI IMG/M metagenome (GOLD analysis project Ga0182030, IMG submission 121299) | Permafrost microbial communities from Stordalen Mire, Sweden - 812S3M metaG (Illumina Assembly) | ecosystem: Environmental > Terrestrial > Soil > Wetlands > Permafrost | place: Sweden... | reverse complement strand
GGCATGGCGGCCACTCCGACGGGGGCCGGGTATTGGCTCGTGGCGGCGGACGGCGGCGTATTCAGTTTCGGCGACGCACGGTTTTACGGCTCCACCGGCGGGTTGGATTTGAACCTGCCGATTGTGGGCATGGCGGCTACTCCGACGGGGGACGGGTATTGGTTGGTCGCGGCGGACGGCGGCGTATTCAGTTTCGGCGACGCACGGTTTTACGGCTCCACCGGCGGAATGGACCTGAACCGGCCGATCGTGGGCATGGCGGCTACTCAGACGGGGGCGGGCTACTGGCTCGTCGCATCCGATGGCGGGATCTTCACCTTCGGAGACGCACGGTATTACGGCTCCACCGGGGGGTTGGATCTGAACCTGCCGATTGTGGGCATGGCGGCTACTCCGACAGGGGAAGGGTATTGGCTTGCCGCCTCTGACGGGGGCATTTTCACCTTTGGAGACGCAAAGTTTTACGGCTCGGAAGGCGGAAAAGACCTTACCGACCCGATCGTGGGCGTCGCTGCGAGCGGCACCGGATATTGGCTCGCTGAAGGCGCCCCCCAACCTTCGCCGTTCAGCCCCGGCTTGGTAGCTGATCTCGACGGGATACCGGGACTCGTGACCGCTGCCATTGAGGATCTGAATACCGGGAATACCTTCACCTTCAACGCCGGATTAGTGCTCGATACGGCGAGTGTCGTCAAGCCGGAGTTCCTCGGAACGTTGCTAACGGAAGTACAATCGGCTGGTCGGAGACTCACGGCTAGCGAGCAAAGCCTCGCCGTGCCCATGATCGAAGTGAGCGATAACAACGCCGCGACCGCGCTCTTCAACGACGTCGGCGGTGCTCCGGCGGTTGAGAATTGGGACCGATCCATCGGGTTGACAGGAACGACCGTTCTCTCGAACTGGAGCGTGTCGACGACCACGGCGACGGACCAGCTGAGGCTTCTCGACACATACGTGGCTCCAAATGCGACCCTCGACGCGGCGTCGCGCGAGTATGGGCTGAGCCTCCTCGGTGAGGTGGAGCCCTCTCAGATCTTCGGCGTCAATTTCGGGATCGGCCCGGGAACGCTTCAGGCCGTCAAGACTGGGCGCCTCCCGAGTCTGGGTGTGTATAACGCCATCGGATGGGTCAAGGGCGACGGCCGCAACTATCTGATCGCCACTCTCACCCAGTCGGTGCCATCGGAAGCGTTCGCCGACGCAGCCATGAATGCGGTGTCGCTGGCCGCATGGGACTCACTCGCTCCATAACCTGGAAGCGGCGATCGCGCGAGCAACTACAGGGTGTAACTCAGGTGTCGGACTTCTTGCGCCGAGCGTGTATCGCTCGCAGCGTTCTCGTCCGCCGTGGACCCCTGGGCGGGCTTCGCCATTCTCTGGCTGTACACCGTGGTGCCTTTGAGCTCAGATGCCGGGTCCTCAGGCGTCAGCGATCAGGCAACCGCTTACTGCCAAGTGATTGAGTTCGCCGGCCATCTCGTCGACACCACGTCTTCATGTCCGCGTCAGTCTGACTACGTACGATGGGTGCACCTTCCCCACGATCCGGGACGTTGGAGCAACCATGCGTCGCAGCACAATGAAGGTCGGTGAGAGTGCGCAGATACGGGCCTCCGCCTCGGCGTGTTACGAAATGGATGTCGTCGCTCCGTCGAACGGGCAGGCCCTTGGCTCAGCACCGTCGCGGTGATATCCGCCCTTGTCGTGCTCAGCGCGATTGTGCACTGGTCCGTCTAAGCCTCGGTCTCCACGCCGGACCTGGTCGGCCTTGACCGCGACGCCGGCAGTGGGCGAAATAGGGGCTGCCATCTCGACAACCAAAAGTAGAGCCCGAGGCGAGATCGCGACGCCCGAGCCAAAGTACGAAACACTGTGGCGGAGCGACCAATGAGCACGAAGCGCCTGACGGCGGCGACCACGATCATCGCCTCCTTGGTTGCGGTGATCGTTTCGTTTGTGGGACCGAACCTTCAGCCTTCAGGGGCCGCGACCTCACCGGCGACGGGACGGTCTACGACCCCGACTCATACGTCGAATTCGACTGTCCTGTACCTTGATATCGGAGCCTCGGTATCCGTGGGAGTTCAACCGACCCCGCGTGACCCGACCGGCCAACCGACCAATAGGGGCTACTCGAATCGACTCGTCACCATGGAGGCTGCCAGGGGGGTCACGTTGAAGCTCAGGGAAATGGGTTGCCCCGGCGAATCGATCGCCGCGATGATTCACGGACCCGATCCTTGCTACACGGCTCCCGACACCCAGCTTTCCGATGCCGTGGCCTTCCTGCGCGCGCACCACAACACCGCGACCCTCGTCACCGTGGACCTCGGCTTCAACACCCTTGACGTCTGCTTTCGCCACCTCGACATCGATCCAACCTGCGTGACGCCGCAATTGGAGTTGCTCCGTCAACAACTCAGCCAAGTGTTGCGCACTCTTACGCGCGCTGCGGGACCAAAGGTTGTCTTCATTGGACTTGGTCACTACAACCCGTATCTGACCAAGTCGATCAAGGAGGGCGCTGCGGAGGTCTTCGCCGGAAACAGTGTGGTGGCCCTGCACGAGATGAACCAGACCCTTTCACAGGTCTATGGCTCGTTCAAGCTCCCGATGGCCGATATCACCGCAGCATTTCATGAAGAGGACACCAGAGTTGTGCGCAACGCCAAGAAGGAATCGACCACGGTGAATGTCCAGTATGAGTGCAAGTTCACCTGGATGTGCGCGCCCAGTCCCTATGGCCCGAACATCCACCCAAACGATGCCGGTTACTTGGCGATCGCAAGGGCAATCTCGGCAGTTTTGCCACCGAGGTTGTAGGACTCTCCTGAGAACCGAAGGGTCGGGCCACGAGGCGCAGAGCAGGCCGAAAACCGTTCCCGCACGCGCTACCCGAGCACTCATGCGCCCGTCGAGCGTTGGAGGTAGGCACGCATACGGATCTGTCCACCTTCACCGAGTGCGTCGAGCAGAACGAACAGACTGGCGAAGCTGGCCTCTCCGAGCTCTGCTCGCAACTGGTCGTCGATCGCACGCGTTGCTTCTCGCTGGGCGGCCAGGTATTCGATCCCGCGGGCGGTGAGGGTCACGGTCTTCTCCCTGCCGCTGATCGCGGAATCTGCGACCCCGACATAGCCACTCTCCCGGAGATGAGCGACGACCTTGCCGGCGCCTTGGCGGGTGATGCCGAGTTCTCGCCCGATGGCCGAGATCGTCGATCCAGAAGGTTCCGAACAGAAGCGAAGTACGCGGCCGTCCGGGAACCTACGGTTATCGAAGCCCGCGTCGGCCATGGCAGCGTCGAGTCGAAGTTGGTAGCCGACCCAGGCCTGTCGGAGGGCGGGTCCGAGACCGATGGTGCGCTCGCGCGCGTTGCCGTCGTCGACATTCGATGGCGTTCTGTTGGCGGCCACGACATGGATGGTAGCAAATTGTAAACCAGGTTGACAATATGGATCTGGCGACCGATACTGCGAGCATGCAGTTCGCCTCGACCACCACACGGCGGTGGCTACGGCGTACATCGGCTCTGCTGTTCGTGACGGCCCTGGTGCTCGCCGCGTTGGGTTCCTACAGTGGAGCTTCTCAACCTCGTTCCACCACGGTCGTCTACAGATTCGGCGTGGTCGGGAATCGGGGTGCCATCAGCCAGCTGCAGCTCGATCGGCCAACCCCTATCTCCGGAATACGTGGCCGGGTCGTGCAGATCGCCACCTCCAACTCCGACGGGTACGCGCTGACCTCGAACGGCGGTGTGTGGGCTTGGGGGGTGGCCAGCTACGGGGAGCTCGGCAACGGAACCCACCCCGCCTACTCAACGCGGGCGGTCAAGGTCGATTTTCCGGCCGGCGTCAGGATCACCGCACTGGCCAACCCCATGCCCTTCGACGGTGCGTTGGCCATCGACTCACACGGCCACGCATGGGGGTGGGGCCTCAACGCCAATGGCGACCTCTGCCTTTCCGGTCTCATCGAATTGCGCCCGAGTCAGCTTGCCCTGAGCGACGTGACCCTGGCGACCGGAGCGCGAACACACTCGCTCTTCGACTCGGGGGGAAAGGTCTACGCCTGCGGTTCCGGTGAGTACGGCGTCCTCGGCACCGGCTCAACCGCGAACAGCCCCACACCGTCCCCTGTCGTAGGCCTGCCGAGCACGGCACGTGTGACTGCGCTCACCTCCTCGTGGGAAGGCTCGGGGGCGCTCCTCGGGAACGGCGCCTACTACGACTGGGGCTTCAACGCGGCCGGTCAACTTGGAAATGGCACGACTGTCGACAGTGCCGTGCCGGTGCGGGTCTCACTGCCCGACGGCGTACGGCGGGTGTTCCAGGGCGGGAGCGGTGCGAAGAACGGCCAGACCGTCGCCATTCTGGCCAACGGATCCGTGTGGGCCTGGGGCGACAACGATCGGGGTCAACTCGGCGTTGGCACGAGGGTCAGCTCCGCGGTCCCCCTGCACGTCGAGGTGCCGAGGGGGGTGGCGTTCGTCGAGGTCAGCTCCGGCGGGTTCGCCAGCTACGCCATCGACCGCTCGGGCCGGCTCTGGGCCTGGGGCGACAACAGTAGCGGGCAGCTGGGGACGGGGAGTCGCATCACCATGGCAACCAAGCCGATCAGCGTGGGCATCCGCCTGACGCAGGTGTCGTCGACGGCTCAGAACGCGGCAGGTCTTCAGGGCAAACAGACTTGAGTGGTGGTGAGTCCGTCCTGTGCTCCGCCAGCTGGCCGAACCAGCTTTCCGAGGTAGCCGGGTATGCCAGGGAGATGCCGCAGGGTCGGTGCCTATGGGCGAACGAGAGCGTCGGTCAGAGGGTCCACCCCGGCGAGATTGTGTGCCAAGTCGGGGCCGAGGGCGTAGCGGTCGGCGAACGCTACCGGGGAGAGGTAGGAGACCTTGGTGTGGTCCCCATCCGCCCAGATGAGAACCTTGAGGGGAAGGTCGAGAGCGGCGAGCGGGGTGGCGTCCATGACAGCGGTCCCTACGGCGGGGTTGCCGAACACAACCAAGGTGGTCGGGCGCAGGTGGAGTCCGACGCCGCGGGCTTCGGCAGACTGATCGATGACGGTGAAGACCTTCATTCCCCGGTCCTCGATCAATTCAGTCAGTCTGGTCACCGTCTCCTCGAAGGATCGGGGACTGTCTTTGGTGGTGATCCCTGCGGTGGCGAGCGGCTCGTGAGAGATCATGTCCATACTCCCGTGCTTGGAGGGCCGGACACATTGTTTCGCCTAGGCCGTCCGGACACAACGACCGCCGCCTTGACGAATCGAGCGTGCCCCCCAAGCCTGTCTTCGAGGGACGCCGGGCCTGCAACGATGTCTGGGTGAAACAGGAGCGAGGAGTCCGCTCTCGAGCGTTCTACTTGAATCGAGGCAGAACCCTCGAACGCGTGACCTTGCTCTGGAATGTGCTTGGCGTTGTCGTGTTGGCCATTGCTGCCATCACTGCACGCTCAGTGGCCTTGTTCGGATTCGGGTTGGACAGCCTGATCGAGATCGGGGCCTCGATCGTCGTGCTCTGGGAACTGGCCGACGCGGCAATGGAGCGACGACGTCGGGCCCTGCGGCTGATCGGTGCCGCATTCGCGATGCTGGCCGCCTACCTAGGGGTACAGAGCACGATAACCCTCGTCGCCCAGTTCCACCCGCACCACAGCCCCTTGGGCGTCGCGTGGACTGGCATCACGGCCGTTGTCATGTTCTCGTTGGCGGGAGGCAAGACGAGGGTCGGCACGGCCTTGAACAATCCGGTGCTCCGAGCTGAGGGCCGGGTCACGGCGATCGACGGCGTTCTGGCCGTAGCCGTCTCGGTGGGATTGGTGCTCAATGCTTTGTTGGGCTGGTGGTGGGCCGACCCATCGGCCGGCTACGTCTTGGTCTACTACGGCGCCCGGGAAGCATGGCAGATCTTCGCCGGTTGAAGGCCGATGGAATAGCCGGTACCTTTCGGCACCCGTTGTCTCGCATCCAACGGCTAATCGTTTTCGACCTGGTAATCCCACTTGGCCACGATGTTGTTCCCATCGGGTGCCCAGCGCATCAGCCCTTCGCCCGTTGGCATGACCGCGCGAAGCTTGAAGCTCAGGCTCTGGCCCGTGTGTAGCGTTGTGGGCAGTGGCGGCTGACCAGGCACCAGGGTCATCGTGTAGACGGTCTGCAGATGGTTGATGGAGTCGAAGTCGGCCACGCTGACGGGGACGGTGCCCTTCACGTGGCTGAGCGAGATCGTCCAGGTACAGGTGGTAAATCGCTGAATGACGGGCAGACCCTCGCCGGGTACCACCGGCCCGTTGACCACCGCCAGCGCTGAGAAGGTGGGCGTCTTCACCTGGACGTAGCCGCCATCCACCGTGAGGCCCGGATTGGCGACCGTCCCCACGACGGTCTGATCGACGGGGTGATCGAGCTGTTGCTTCGGTAGCCATGACTGGGGGTCTGCGGTGTTCAGCCCCGGCTTGGACACCAGTCCGTGGATACCCCAGGCCATCGTGAGCGCCAGGACAATGACGACGCTGAAGAACAAGACCCGACGAGCGACCGAAGGACCGGGTCGCTGGGCCCGGTCCTTCGGAGTATCCGCTGTCGGCGCAATCGCCGTTGACGTCATCAGGCGGTAGCGGCCTTCCGGCGACGGCGGACCACGTACCCGGCCATGGCGAGAAGAGCAAGGGTCGGCAACGCAATGGCCAACGGCGCTTCAGGGAGACCCTCTCCGGGGTTGCTCGGGATGGGCGGCATGAACCCGTTGCCAGTCGGTGCGGTGAACACGTCGCTGCCAAACGCGGTGAGCCCGACCTGGGCGGCGTAGCCGATATGGCCTTGGCCGTCGAGTCCACCGCACACCGTGCCCGCGGGCAGGGTGACGTCCGTCGAGGTGCCCACGCAGCTGGACACGTCGAAGAGGTCCTCCATCGTGGCCAGCCAGCTGTAGTGGTTGTAGAAGGTGGTCGACACCGCGCCCGGCTTGATGAACGGGCTGATGAGGACGCTTCCGGTGTCACCACCGCCCGTGGTCGGGTCTGTGGCGTCGAACAGCGGGTCGGCGGTGACCGGAGCGGTCGGCGTCGACTCGCTGGCGATGAGGGCCGGGTCACCTTCTGCGCTGAGGGTCACGCTGGTGACCGTTCCCGCGATGGATACCGGATTGCCTGCGTCGTCGACGGCCTGGAACGATGCGGCGACCGTCGGGCCACTGCTGTTGGCCGGGTAGAGCTCTCCGGTGTCCGACACCGTGCCGACGAACAGCCCGGTCGGGAAGTCGGCGCTGTAGGCGGCAGACCCGTAGGTGACGGGCGTTCCGCCGATGGTGATCGAGGTGATCTCACGACCGGTGTCATCACCGACGAGGATGGGGTTGCCGCTGGTAGGCGTGGGGTACGCGATGGTGCTCGATCCACCGCCACCTGTAACGGTGTCGGTGCGGGCCCCCGGGCTACTGCCGGCGTCACCCCGGACGATGCCCGGCACGCAGTCGGCCGGCACCAGTGTCGGCGTGGTCTGGGTGCAGACCGGCGGACGGTCGACGTCGAGGTTGTAGCCCGGACCGGGGTAGAGCTGATCTCCGGAGCCATTTGTCTGCAACGTCGAGTTCGGGCCGGTCGGCTCCGAGTTGAGGTTGGTGCCACCGATGTTCTCACCGGCCGAGTCACCGGAGATGCTGTAGGCACCGAAGATGGAGTCCGCCCCGGGTGCGGTTGATCCGGCTGTCCCGTAGGAAGGAGCGTCAGCGGGTGCTGTGCTCTGCGGGGACGAGGTGCCCTGTCCGGCGGGCATCGGCGGCGTGTCGCCACTCGTCACACTGCTGTTGGTCAGCACGTTGTTGAAGCTGTTGCCCGAGTAGGTGAACGAGGGCTCCCCTTCATCGAAGGTGACGTCGATCAGACCGCCGTTGGCATAGGCCGAGGACTCCTCAATGAGCGGGAGATAATACGCCAGGAACAGGTCCGAGGCGTACAACCCGCCGGTGAAGTTCCGGGGCGTGGTGTCTTCGGGATCGTCGGCCGGCAGACCCGGTGGGTTGTAGATGGGGTCGTTGAGGTTGACCTGACCGGCGTGGGGTCCACTCGTGTACAACCCGAACGCTCCCGACAGGTTGTTGCCCTTGCACGTGGTGTCATGGGCGTCGCTGCAGTTGTTCGGAGTGATCCAGCTGAACTGCGGGACCGTGTTGGCATTGAGGTCATGGATCAGGCCCTCGTTGGGGTCGTCCAGGTTGGCGATGTGATTGTTGTCGCAGTTGGTGCCACCGCCGGCTGAGGCCTGGGGCTCGGTGAGCGGCGTGCCCATCGGATTGCCCGTCCCGCCTCCGGTCAGCGAGGCAAACCAACCGAAGGGAAAGTGCTTGGCCACGTACTGGTCCGAGTACTGGGGATTGTTGGCCGTGCCCGTGCCGGCCACCAACGATGCGGAGGTGTAGGCACTTACGTCAGACGGGAACCCCTTGGAACCGTTCATGTAGATGGGGTTCGTTACCGGGTTGTTGGAGGAGGTTCCCGGGGCGCCACAGAGGCCGTCCTCACGACCCGGCACGCTGTCTGCCACATAGGACGTGGATCCAATGGGCTGGGCACCGCCGAGGTCCTGGGCGTACCCTTTCCAACTCACGCCCGCCGCGTTGAACTGGTCGAAGAGGGTCGGGATCTCCGTCGGGTAGGTACAGCCGTTGGTGGTTGCAGGAGTGGTTCCAGGCGCAGCGTTTGCCCCCAGCAGGGAGAGGGCCTGGCCGTAGGTCCAATTGGTGTCGCCGCCGACGGCACCGGTGGTGATGATGTTCGAATTGCTGCTGAACGGGGTGTTGATGGTGCCGCAGTCGTTCTGGGTGTCCGCCTCGGGAGCCTGCCCGGATGCCAAGGCGATGTAGTTGTCCTGGCTGGTGTGGCCAGTGCCGTAGTAGTTCTTCAGAAGGACGCCCTCGGAGGGGAGGGTCTGCCAGAGGTACGAGTTGTTGTTGAGGCCGGTGAAGGTCTCGTCGTAAGACTTGTTCTCGAGGATGATGAGCCAGACGTGCTTGATTGCACCGGGAGTCAGGCCACCAACGGTGTTCGGACCCGGACTGGCCGCGTTGGCGGAGATTGCCGGCACAGCGATAGTCAGCACTGCGACGGCAAAGGCGCCGGCTCCGGAAAGTATCCGCCGCCAGCGCTTGGACTTCGTGGGTGTACGCATAAGAGGTTTCTTAACATGGGGTCCGCGACGTCCCTGCTACTGGCGTGTGACCGTTGTGCAACGTGAAAATGAATGTTCTGGGATGTGCTCCGTGACGGGAATGTGACATCGGATGCAAAGTGGACTTGTCCGCATCGTAAGTTCGTCGACCCGAAGCGGTTTGGCCGTCGCCTGCGGGAAGGTCTACCGGTTATTCTCCTGTCGCCAACTTGTCGCACGCCTCGTTTCGCAAGAGGGTGCTGTTGCAGCGCTCGGTTCTGCATACGGGTGCTTCGAAGTACGTTCAGGTGCTCGGCGATCGATTCGGAGCAGTGAAAGTGAATAGATCGAGAGCGGTATGGGGAGTGGTGCTGCTCATGGGGGTAGGGCCTTTGAGCCTTACCTCGTGGAGTGCCACGGCTCAGGCCTCGTCCCCGAAGCCGCACAAATCCTCGAAGGTCGCACCCTTGGTCGCGCCCAAAACCAGCCCGGTCCAGGACGCCCGATACCTCACCGACGTGGCCAAGGCCGACCCCGACCTGGCCACCTACGTCCAGCAACAGGGCAACGTGGCCCTGAAGGCGATGCTGACCGATGGGTCCGCCTTTTGTGCCTTCCTCCGCCGCGGTGGGGGGATCGATGACGCCCTCTTGAATGTGGCCGCCGGGGCCAAGAGTGTGGAGTCGGAGACCCACCTGCCGTCCGGTGTAGCCACCTTCAACGCCATGGAGGCAGTTGCACTTATAGATCTCTGCCCGGCCGAACAGAGACTGGTGCCTTCGTCTGTCCGGAGCAAGTTGCATCGCCTGCGGTCCGCTCTGGGTTCGGCCTCCACCTGACTCTGAACTGGGCACCCGAGCTGCCCCGGCCACTGCAGCGGGGTCCTGGCTTCGTTACCCTTGTGCCAGGTTTCGGGGCGTCCAACGCCTCGCGACTGTGGAGACGGGGGTGATCATGGACGCGTGGCAGGCGATGGACGAAGAGCGGTCGGCGCTGGCTGATGACCTGGCCACACTCGACGGCGCCCAGTAGGACGCCCAGTCGTTGTGCAGCGAGTGGAAGGTCCGCCACGTCGTCGGCCACCTCGTCGGTGGCGCGGACGTCAAGATGAGCGCATTTGTTGCCGGGATGCTCAAGGTCGGCATGAACTTCAACCGGTGCATGGCCCGTGAAGGTCTTGAACGAGGAGCGGCGTCCACTGACGAGCTCTTGGGGCAGTTCAGAAGGACGATCGGAACACGTCGCAACCCGCCGGGCGCGAAACCCGAGGTCATGCTTGTCGACATGGTGTGCCACAGCGCGGACATCCGCCGGCCGACTGGCGTGACCCGCAGCGTTCCCGAGGCCACGTTGTTGATCGTGGCCGACACGGCGAGGCGCATAGGGTTCCCCATACAGGCCAAGAAGCGAATTGCTGGTCTGCGCCTGTCGGCTACGGACTTCGACTGGTCGACAGGGGACGGTCCGGCGGTTGCGGGGCCTCTGGCGTCGCTGATCTTGGTCATGGCGGGGCGCAAAGCTCCACTTGAGGACCTCCGGGGCGAAGGGATGCAAGCCATCAAGACCCGCGTGTAGTTTCGTTCAGCCGCGGCTTCCTTGTGATGTGAGGGATCGGCCTTTCGTTGGTGGTTGGGCACTCGGTCTGCGGCACGTCGACCACCTCCTCTAGGGCGATCAGGTCGGCACGCACCAGATGACGCGCGTGCCCCCGCCTTGGGCTGACTGGACCTCGAAGGTACCGCCCAGCTTCTCGGCCCGG
>Ga0182030_10025037_pt1 | contig 10907 bp, 10 predicted proteins | sample 812S3MmetaG_FD_121299 | JGI IMG/M metagenome (GOLD analysis project Ga0182030, IMG submission 121299) | Permafrost microbial communities from Stordalen Mire, Sweden - 812S3M metaG (Illumina Assembly) | ecosystem: Environmental > Terrestrial > Soil > Wetlands > Permafrost | place: Sweden... | reverse complement strand
CGCCTTATCCGTGGGATGGGCTCGCCGCGATCCCGGCCTTCGCTGGCACCGGCCCGACCCTGCCGCCTTATCCGTGGGACGGGCTCGCAGCGATCCCAGCCTTCGCCGGTACCGGTCCGACCCTGCCGCCTTATCCGTGGGATGGGCTCGCCGCGATCCCGGAATTCGCTGGCACCGGCCCGACCCTGCCGCCTTATCCGTGGGACGGGCTCGCAGCGATCCCAGCCTTCGCCGGTACCGGTCCGACCCTGCCGCCTTATCCCTGGGATGGGCTCATCTGACCCGCGTTCCTCAAGGATAGGTATTCGTCAAAGAGGCCGCCGGGATCCCACATTCGCGGAAGTGAGGTACCCGTCCGTCTTACAATTGGAATCGGATGGCTATTGAGAAGTTCGTGATCCAGGTGTGTGGGTGGTTGATCGGGATTCCGTTGGAAATCCTGGTCATTGTTGCCCTCCTTCGAGGCGGGTATCGGCGCTATCCGATCGTTTTCTTGTACGTGATTGTTAATTTCGTGACCACGTTGGCAGATATTCCGATCAGCACGCAGTCTTTGCTCACGCATGACTTAGCAGTGTTACGGCAGGCGGCCAGAGTTTACTGGGTGAACGAGTGGATCCTCCAGGCGCTCATCTTTGCCACCGTCCTCAGCCTGATCGATCTGGCGATTTCCACGTCCCGATGGCGCCGCTTGATGCGCGCTGGCTTGGCTGCCGGCGCTCTCCTGTTTGCGGGCACGTCATTCCTCATTCACTACCTTCCCCCGCCGGTCAAATACGGCATTTGGATGACCCCGTGGACAAGAGATCTAAGCGTCTGCGCCACCATTCTGGATCTGGCGCTGTGGATGATCCTGATCGCATCCCGAAAAAGCGACCGGCGCATCCTATTGATCAGCGGTGCGCTGGGGATGCAGTTCACGGGTGAAGCCATTGGGGAAGCGATTGTCAGCCTGTCGATGCCGCACATGGTGGAGGCTCTGGCACTGACCGGTTCGGTAGTGGCAGTGGCGGCAAACCTGGCGTGCCTGTACGTGTGGTGGCAGACCTTTCGTCTCCCGTTCGACCGCGAAGCTTCACTCGGCTACAAATGAAAAGAGCCGTGGAGGTTTTCCCCCACGGCTCACCCTGTGGCGCCTGCATCGACCGTACGACTCAAACAGCTACTGATCTTGTCTCGCGCCGGCTGTGGCGGTGCTGGCATCCACGTCGGCCGTGAACACCTTCACCTCCACGCGGCGGTTCTTGGCGCGCCCGGCGCGATCCTTGCCTTCGTCCACCGGCTTGTCCTCGCCCAGACCGATCATGTGGATGCGAAAGATCGGCACGTCGTGTTTGGCCACCAGGTAGGAGACCACAGCATCGGCGCGTTTCCGGCTTAGGGCTTCGTTGTAGGCCCGGTCACCGGTCTTGTCCGTGTAGCCTTCCACCGAAATGACAAAGCGCTTGTTGGCCTGCAAAGAGCCCGCGAGCTTGTCGAGATCTTCCTTAGCGGACGCGCTCAGCGTAGACTTATCGAAGTCGAAGGGAACGCTGGCCGAAGTTTGCATTTTGTAGTCGTCGATATTCGCAACCACTGTCCGCAGTTTGTTCAGATCCTTGTTGTTGGCATCAGCCAGATCGCCCGCCTGCTTGGCGCGATTCATGGCATCGGTAGCGTGCGCATCGGCCACGCCGGCATGCTGATCGGCGGCGGCAGCGTGTTGATCCGCGGCGGACGCTCGTTCCTGGGCGGCGTTAATGCCGCTCTGGGCCTTGTCGTCAACCTGCTTCAACTGGCCCTTGGTATCTTCGATCTGTTGACTGTTCTGGGTTGTCTGCGTGCCCACCTGGTCCACTTTGGCCTGGATGGGAGCGGTGGTGTTGCGCACGTAGTTTTTCGTCGCACAGCCGCCCGCGAGCAAAGAGCCCGCTAAGATGCACGTAGTCGCAAGGAAAACTCTCATAGTTTCAAAAACCTCGACACGACTATAGCAATCCGACAGCCGTTCCGTAAAAGCTTTTCTTTGAGCGACTACGCGCTTGCAGTCGATCCGCCGATGTAAGGATTACCTCGTCTGGAGAGTTTGGCGGCGACTTCCAGGCAAAATGTACTCAAACGCTCAAAACAGGTGTGGTTTGCGCCGGTGGGCGTTTGGTGGCTTTCCTGGCAGAGGGCGGACGGAGTCGAAAACCCGGAAGATCCCAGGCGACATTGTCATAAATCTGTCCTTCAGGATCCATATCGAGGGGCCAATACTTGGGTGTGCTCATAAGCGTTCAACCTTGATTCCGTGCGGGCGGGAATGCAACTCTATTTTAGCATTTTCCCGGCGCCTGCCAGGAGGCTTACAGGCTTATGAAAACAAATTGGTTACAAACGGAGCGCCCAGGCTGACGCGGGCTGGTCCGCTATTCCTTGACCTTTTCCGTCCAGTTGGTCATCACGGTGATGGGAGAAGCGGAGGGCCACTCCAACGGAAGATTCAACAGGAATCGCTGACCGTCCGGAGCGGCGTCATACAGATTCCAGGTGTTGGGAATGGGCCGCGTCTGGAACAAGGGCTGCGGCGGATCGCTCTTGAACTCGTCGCCTTCGGGATGCACGTTCACCGACATCATGCGGCCGCTATTGGTCATGTAGAAAAGTTCCTGGCCGTCGGCGCGCCAGCGCGGCAGACCGCCGCCAGCCTCCGCCGAGATGTCGTAGCGCCGCTTGGTTCCCCGCGTGATACCGTCAAAAGGTTGCACGTAGACTTGGTTCCGGCCGGTTTCGTCAGTCTGAAAGGCCAACCATCTTCCGTCCGGCGACAACGCGGCATAGCCTTCCGAATAGATGGTGTCGAGCACTGGGCCGGCATGCCGGTCGGCCACCGACATAGCCCATACATCCGAACGGCTGGCCTCGGTCAATACGCCGAACAACAGGAACTTGCCGTCGTGCGACCAATCGGTGGGATATTTCGCCTGCGCGCTCTTGAGAAGCGACTCCACCTTCGTGCCGGCGCTTGACGGACTGACTACGATGTCGTAGCTGCCATCCGCATTCGAGAAATAGGCAATGCGCGAACCGTCCGGCGACCACACCGGTGAACCTTTGTGGGCCGGACCACTGGTGAACTGGACGGCGTTGCCGGCCTGATCGACCATAAAGAGATCGGCCTCGGTCTTGTCCTTTTCCCGCTTCGCCACTACCGCCCGGGTTCCGTCCGGTGAAATGCGAGGCGGTCCCCAATTGCCGCCGTCGCTAACCAGCGCCAGTTGCTTGCCACTGCGGTCCATCCAGGAAAGCTGCCGGGTTGCCTCGGCAACGTTCTGGTAAACCAGAATGGCGTTCCCGGAAACCGATATGGGAGCGAGCGAAAGGCTCTGTACGGCGCCCACGTTGTCGGCCAGCGTGATTGGTTCGCCGGTCACTTGCAGTTGGCCGGCATTGAACCCAACACCCATCAAGGAACGGTCCCGCATGTACAGCAGGTAGCCGTGCTTGTCCGAGGCCGCGCCCGCCAACCCGGAATAGACGGCATTGGTCTGGGATTGGAACAGCATGGTGTAATTCGCGGAATCCAGGGAACCGGCGTAGACGCCCGTGGCCGCCGAGGAATCGGAGAGCACGAAGAACACAAAATGTTTGCCGTCAGGCAGGAATTGCGGCCAAAGATGCGCGTGTTCGAACCGGGCTGCATTCAACTTGAGAAGCGGCTGGGGTTTTCCGCCACTGGCGGGCACCTGGTAGAGCGTACCGCCTTGACCCGGCGCGAACAGGATGACGCCGGCGCGATTCCAGGCGCCGCCCCCCGCCAGAGGCTCGGCATCGCAGATCTTTTCCGCTCGTCCATCGCTCAGGCGAACTTTTTTTAGCGTCTTGTCGGCGAAGAAGGCGAGGTACTCGCTGTCCGGCGACCAGAAAGGCGCGAATCCGCCCTCGGTCCCCGGAATCACGTTGGGGTTCATGGCATCCAGAGCGCGCAGCCACAGCATGGGCTTACCTTCCGGCCCGTCCGATTGCACCACGACGTAGCGGCCGTCGGGCGACACGACCGGCATCCGGTAGCTGGCGTTGTCCGGCGCTGCCACCGGGAACTTGTAGACCGGCACAGCCTTCGACGGACGCAGGTACTGGACCGCGATCCACGCCCCGGAAGCGATGAAGAGCACGGCAACCACCAGCAACAACCACAGCATCAGGCGCTGGCGCTTTTGGCTGATGGGCTTCGCCTGGATTTCGTCGGGGAACCTGACCGGCGTGAAGATTCGCGGCCGCTTCGGGCGGATGTCCGTTTCGTCGGCCGGGAAGCTTGTCTCTGCCGGTGTCGATTCCGGATCCAGGTTCGGCAGCGGCTGAGATCCGGCCATTCGAGGCAACGTACGCCCCGCCAGTTTCAGTTCGATGACCGCGTTCTGCACCCGTTGCCGCCGCCGCCCGGGATCTTTCTCGATGCATCCGGCGATCACGCCTTCCATAGCCGCATGGATCGGCAACTTGCCCATCAGGGCAGCCGGCGGCCTTTCCACGATGGCCCGGTCGAGCGCCGCCCCGTCACCCGAAAACGCGCGCCTGCCGCTGACCATTTCGTATAGCAAGGTTCCGAAAGAGAAAATATCGCTGCGCCAGTCGGGCGCGGCGCCGGAAACCTGCTCGGGCGAGCGGTATGGCAGGGCGTTCAAATCCGTATCTTCCAGAGGACGCACAAGGCGCGCCCCCGAAGCCGTGAGCAGGACGGCGTGGGGCGAGAGCTTTCCGTGGACAGCGCCCCGTTTATGGGCGCGATTTAAAGCCGCACCGATGTCGATCGCGAAACGAAGAGCTTCTTCAGCCGGTAGACCGCCTTGCGCCAGGCGGTTCGCCAGCGACTCGCCTTCAATGGTCTCGTTGCTGAGAAATTCCAGTTCTTTCGCGCTCACGTCAGTCACGTTGTTCCCATGCCCCAGCACCTGCCCAGCTTAAAGCCGTCCGAAACGCGGTCCTTGTAAACACAATCCTACTATCGGCGGAACGCGCCTACAATGTAGGTACTGGTTCATTGCAGTTCTGTATGTACCACTGGAGTCTAAGGTAAACTGCTGGTACGTGTTATGTTAACGAAAGGCTATTTTCGATGCGTGGATGGCTTTCGCCGGGTTTATTTTTCCTGGCGGATTAGCCCTTGACACCGGCTGCGGCACGGGTACAATCCTTTTGGTAGCATGAATTTGTCGATGGAACGGAAGTGGCGCAAAAATGCTTAGAGTCAGGAAATCCAAGCCGATTGCTTCGTCGGGGGAGCAGGGCTTCAACAGCAGCGATGTATCCCGAATTTGCGGTGTAAGCCTTCGGCAGTTGCAGTGGTGGGACGAACGGAATGTCGTCTCTCCGCGCCAGGACGGCCATAAGCGCGTCTATATGACTGAAGAGGTAGTGGAAATCTCCGTCATCGCGGAGTTGCGCCGGAAGGGCTTCTCGCTGCAAAAGATCCGCCGCGTACTACGCTTTCTGCAGAAGGACATGGGCAAGCGTCTCAGCGAGGCCCTGGCTTCCGCCGCGGACGTGCATCTGCTCACCGACGGCAAGAGCATCTATTTGGAAGAAGCTCCCAACCGGATCATCGACCTACTGAAAAACGCCCGCCAGCCGATGTTTCTGGTATGCGTCACCGATCAGGCCAAGCGTTTGACTGCGACCGCCGAACGCAAGCCGGCGCGGTCGGAAACCGGCGCCACCCCAACCCGGAAAGCTCGCGCGGTGTGAGGGCCCCCCCGTGCACCCCTTACGCGCCGCTGCACTATCCCTGGAAAAGCAGTGAGCTAAGGACATTCTTTGTCCGACCTGGGATCTCTCGCCATTGTCCCAGGCCACCAGACCCGGCGCTCTGGAAACTGCTCGTAAGCTATCGATCCTTCGTCAGCCCGCTCCCACAGTTTCAGACTCCCATGTGCCCCGCCTCGACGCGGCGCCCCGGCCCTCCGGAAACAGCTCAAAGGTTCTTGCATTCCTGGTCAGACCGGGGATGACTCCGGAGGTGGGACAGGCGGTGCTCGCCTGCCCTCTGTTCTGTTTGGGCACCCGGTCTGGTTCAGCGCGGGCCGGCCGGCAGGCGAGCACCGCCCAGCCCGATCCCGCAGTTTCAGACTCCCATGTGCCCCGCCTCGACGCGGCACCCCGGCTGAAAGCCGACCGCTGAGGTTTACTGCAGCCTGGGGCGCATGGCCTCGTTGGAGATGAGGCCGTCGAAGATCGCCAGCACCTGTTTGCGGTAAGCGTAGATGCGGTGCAGGTTTTCCACGAAGTTGGCTTCGAAGTCTCTTGCCCTCATCCACTTGTCCATCATCGTCCGAGGGACGTCGATGTCCTGACGCAGGGTCTCCACATCGTGCCCCCGCAGAAAGAGGCCATAAAAAAAGGCGGCTTCCCGTTGGGGCGCCAGGGGGTCGAATTCGTCTCTCGCCATCATAAAACGAAGCAGCGAATTGTCAGTATACCGACGGCCCCGACCCTAGGGCAAGTCCGAAATATGTCTCTCCGAAAAACCGGGCACAAGAGATCTGAAACCCCTATTCTTATGGGTCGCCGGCGAATTGATACCATAGCGCCATGCCCACTCTCATCGCCACACCCACGCGTGTGGAAGCCGCGGGGAACAAACCCAAATTGATTGACGAATATGTGGGACGTGTGAACTCCTCGCACGAGCAAGTCAGCATCGCCCACATGCGGAGCCCAGGGGGTTGGCTGGAGCCCGGCCAGAAGCCGGAGTTCGACGAGTTCACGGTGGTGCTGCGCGGCACCCTGCGGGTGGAACATAGCGGCGGGGCGATGGATGTCCGCGCCGGCCAGGCAATCCTGACACAGTCCGGAGAATGGGTACGATACAGTACACCGGGCGCGGAAGGCGCCGAATACATAGCGGTGTGCCTGCCCGCATTTTCCCCGGCGACCGTGCATCGCGATGCGTGAGGCGTCAACGGAGCCTACGTGCCCGTGGCAGCGGATGCCCCGCCGCGCGTACGGAATTCGTAACGCTCGATCTTCACCGCCGCACGGTTGCTCTCCGACCGTACGACCTTCCCGGTAGCCACGAACTGCAGCGGGCATGTGCCCCCGAGCAGTGCGGGCCAAGCCACGGAGAGTTCCACCGTGCGGCCCAAAGGCAAACGGTCCTCCGTGGTGAACAGGAGGCCGCCACTGCCGAAATTGAGGGTCTTGCCCGATCCGCTGGTCTTGTGCGACCTGGAATGGACGACCGTGTACTTGACGTCTTCCTTGACAGGAAAGCGACTGGTCTCTCGCCGATCGGTAATCTCTCCGAAACCTGCACTTCGTTCTTGAGTGCTTTCTTCCATGCTAACTCTATGATGCGGGTTGTTGCCCCGCGCCAACAATAGACTGATTGTTCTATACTGTCGCACAATCGACTGGTACTTTCACGGCAAAATCACCCATCACCGGTTGCAACCCGCACTCTGATATTCTGGCCTCATGGACCAGGAGCAACTTCGTACGTTGTTCGAGCAGGTCCGCGACGGTGCCATGGACATCGACGCGGCCATGGTGCGCATGCGCCACATGCCCTTCGAAGATCTCGGTTTTGCCAAGATCGACCACCATCGTGCCCTGCGCCATGGCATTCCGGAAGTCATTTTCGCCAAAGGGAAGACTCCGGAGCAAGTGGTCGCCATCGCCGGCAAGCTGCTCGAGAATGCCCGCAACGTACTGATCACCCGTGCCGACCGGGAATGCGCCGCGGCCGTGACCGCGGCGCTCCCGGGGGCGGAGTGCGCTCCACTTTCCGGCGCCATCCGCTTCTGGCGCGACCGTACGGTGCATGGCAAAGGCAGAATCGTGGTGGTCTGCGCGGGCACCAGCGACATGCCGGTGGCCGAAGAGGCGCAAATCACCGCCGAGGTGATGGGCAACGAAGTGGAAACCATCTACGATATCGGGGTAGCCGGCATTCATCGCCTGATGAGCAACCGCGAGAGGTTGACGGAAGCCCGCGTGATTGTGGTGTGCGCCGGCATGGAAGGCGCCCTTCCGAGCGCGGTGGGCGGATTGGTCTCATGCCCCGTGATCGCCGTCCCCACCAGCGTAGGATACGGCGCCAGTTTCCACGGTCTGGCCGCACTTTTGGGGATGCTGAACAGTTGCGCCAGCAATGTAACCGTAGTAAATATCGACAACGGATTCGGTGCGGGATACGTAGCGAGCATAATCAACAGGCTGTGAAGGCCTATTTCGGGGACAGGCTACATAACCTCGAAATACACGCGAATAATTTCGAGGTTATGTAGCCTGTCCCCGAAATAGCCGCAGGCGGTTGGCACACCAATACGCCGGTACGCCCGCGACAACCAGAATCGCTCCCAGTTCGAGAGCGTTGATAGGACCTACCGGCTCCGCTTCGTTGCGCAACGCGGCGAGGACCAACAGTGCCGCCGGCAGCAGCCCCACACCGACTGCGCCGGCAAGTCCGCCGGGGATGCGGTATGGACGCGGCAACTCGGGCTCGCGGATCCGTAGAGCCACCAGCGCGGCGAACTCCAGTAGCAGACTCAGGCCGGTGAGCAGCACGTCCAGCACGATCAGCTTCACGAAGCTCAATTGCAGACAGAGCATCCAGGCCGCCGCACAGGCCAGAATCGCGACCCAGGGAGCGCCGCTCGCGGCCCGCCGCCGCGAGAAAATGCGCGGCAGCAGCCCGTCGTCGGCCATCACGGCCGGCAGGCGCGAATACTGCATGGTCTGCGCGTTCAGCGTGCCCCAGGCGCCCAGTATGCCGCCGATGGTAAGGAGCACCGCCATCGCCTGACCCGCGCCCGCTCCGGGGATCACGGCCTTGGCCACGTCGGCCCACCCGCCGGTGGACCAGCGGTTCGCGTCGAGGCCGGTCATGGCCACCGCGGCAATGGGCAGCACGTATGTCACCGCGACCAACGCCACCGCTCCGGCCATGGCCAGCGGATAGGTGCGCTGCGGACGATCCACTTCGTTGGCCACGGTGGAGGCGTAGTCCCACCCCATGTAGTTCCAGAGCGCCACCGAAATTCCGCCCAGCAGGTCCACATTATGCAGCGGAATGGCCGCACCGGCAGGCGCGCCGCGGTGCAGGAAGCCGTAGACGGTGAGCACCGCGAAGGGAGCCAGCAGCACGATGCCCATCGCCAGGGAGCTATCGCCCACGGATTTCGCACCCATCAGGTTCCACGCCGCCGCCGCGGCCACCAGCGCGATTGCCAGGAGGGCGCCGCGCGGGCCGGCGGTCATCCACGGCGCCAGGTGGCCCAGATAGCTCACGAACAGGGTGGGGTAGATGGCCACGTCGAAGACGCTGCCCGCCAGCGACAACCAGGCCTCCTGAAATCCCCAGAAGCTTCCCATGCCGCGCTTCACCCAGACGTAGTAGCCGCCCTGATCGGGCAGCGCGCTCGAAAGCTCGCTCACCATCAGCGCCGTGGGGACGGCCCAGATGACCGGCGTGATCAGCAGAATCAGGATGGCGCCGGTGTATCCCGACTTGGAGACGATGTCTTCCAGCCCGAACGGTCCGCCGGCAACCAGGAAGTAGATGGCCGCGATCAGCGGCAGCAGGGTCATCTTGCGGGGGGCGGACATGTTCTATAGAGTACACGACGCCGAAGATTGCGCTGTCCGCAATGAACGCGGTTTGTGGGTGGGTGGGGCCCTGCGATGAAGCGGCAAGCGCAAAGAAAGAGGCGGAGTCGCAATGCCGAGGTTATCCAACCGCTGCATGCGGAGCGGCGGCGGCAACTGAGTAACCTGCGGAAAGAACTGGACCGTTTTGCGGCATCCCTCCCGCCACTCGATGACAGTGCGCCGCTGATTCGCGAGGACCGGGAGCGGTAGCGGATGTCATTCGCGGTTTCGCGCGTTCACCAGCATTTCACGGGGGGGCGGCCCGCTTCATTACAAGTGCTGACGCTGCGGCGTCGCTTTGAATACAAACTGCTCGCGCGGCGGCCGTCGCACAAAGGGCCCTTTAGGGAACGTCTCTACTCTCTGCCCCTGAGGATTGCGGCCATCAGGCGGGGGCTGCGCCGTCCGTGTATCACGGCGACAACCCACAGCGGTGTTTCATCGGGCGCGCAGGCAATCAGATATTCACGCACTACTACAAAGCGTAAGGGCCGTCCGGTGAGGTCCGGGCGTCTGTGGCCTTGGTTTGGAAATGGAACCAATGCGCGAATCCCGCTAAGGATTTCTTCCCGGACTCTGCGGGCGGCAAGCGGGTTATCTTTCGCGATGTATTCCCAGATCTCCGTGACGTCTCCGCGGTCATTGAGGCGAATGTTTCTTGATCAATTCGTCCTCGCGGCGGCGAAGGTTTTCAAAGAATTCCTCGCCATCGATGGATTTCACCCCGCCGCTTTTCAGGTCGTCGTAGCGCCCGTCGAGCATTTCGCGTGTACGGGCCAACTCGTCGAAATAACCGGCCACGGCATCCTCCACCAACTCATCGGGCCCGCGCCCGGTTTCCGTTACCCAACGGTCGAGCTTGGCCTGTAGATCGGGATTGTTGACGTGCACATCCATGCCCTTCAAGATACGGGAAAACCGGAAGTGAAGCAACACCGATGTGCCATCACGCCTTTCACCCCACGCACTCCCGCAGTGCACTCAGCGTGACCTCGGCAGTCTTCCGCCACGAGAACGCCGTCGCGCGACGCGGGCCCTCGACCTATCGCTGCAATATCAACTGTCTTTGTGGGATTGCACTTATCTAGCCCTCGCGGTCGAGCGCGATTGTCCGGTTCTCACTGCAGACCTCCGGCTCTTCCGTGCAGGGGAGGGCAGACATCCCTCTAATTCGCCTGGTTCAATAACAGACCGCAAATTGCGGCCGGCGGGTTTCCTCAACGGGCCGATTCCCGCTGCTGGAGCCATCGGCGAAGAGACTCCTGCGTCTCACCGGACCGGCGCCCCGCCAGGAGGCT
>Ga0182030_10025036_pt1 | contig 10908 bp, 9 predicted proteins | sample 812S3MmetaG_FD_121299 | JGI IMG/M metagenome (GOLD analysis project Ga0182030, IMG submission 121299) | Permafrost microbial communities from Stordalen Mire, Sweden - 812S3M metaG (Illumina Assembly) | ecosystem: Environmental > Terrestrial > Soil > Wetlands > Permafrost | place: Sweden... | reverse complement strand
GACCATCAAGGCGCCGGAGAAGACCGACGTTTGGAAGTCGGTGCTGCGCGTCAAGCATGACGAGACGCCGCGCAGCCGCGCCCTGGGCGTGCTCAGCAACGTCTTCCTGCACCTGCATCCCGCGAAAATCAATCGCGACGCGGTGGCCTACAACTACACCTGGGGCATGGGCGGCATGACGTTTTACGTCTACATCACGTTGGTGTTCACGGGCACTCTGCTGATGTTCTACTACCATCCTTCGAAGGTAGTGGCGTTCCGCGACATCCTGTATCTGGAGAGCGACGTACCGTTCGGCAAGCTGCTGCGCAACATGCATCGTTGGGGCGCGCACCTCATGGTGATCATGGTGGAGCTCCATATGTTCCGCGTGTTCCTCACGGGGTCGTATAAGAAACCGAGGGAATTTAATTGGGTAGTGGGCGTGCTGCTGCTGGTGCTCACGCTGCTCCTGAGCTTCACGGGATATCTGCTGCCGGACGACCAGTTGGGCTTCTGGGCCGTCACGGTGGGAACCAACATGGCGCGTGCGACACCGCTGTTGGGCCACGCCGGTCCCTTCGGTCCGCAGCTCGGCATGACGCCGTTCAACGACGTGCGTTTCGGTCTGCTGGGCGGGTCGATTGTGGATTCCAACGCGCTGCTGCGGGCTTACATCTGGCATTGCGTGGCGATCCCGATTCTCGCCTCGGCCTTCATGGTGGTGCATTTCTGGCGCGTGCGTAAGGACGGGGGAATTTCGGGCCCGGCGCCGATGATGCTGGAGAGCGAGATTAAGGACGTTCGTAAAGTGTGAGGGAAGGAATGCAGAAGACAGAATACGGAATACAGAATCTGTGAGTCAGCCAGATTGTTGGACACTCTGTCTTCTGTATGCTGACTTCTGAATTCCGCTAAGGCTGTGTGAGGGAAGGAATGCAGAAGACCGAATACAGAATCTGTGAGCCGCGGCAGCGAAGCATGCTGACTTCTGTATTCTGACTTCTGTATTCCGCTGAGGCTTTTATTTATGGACTTCCATCAGCTATGGACAATCGTCAGCACGCCGGACAACGTTCCCATCGTGCTTCTGCTCTTCGTGGTTCCGTTCTACACCTGGTACGGCTTGCGGCAGGCGTTCGCCAATGACCGCTTGATCGCGCAATTGGAAGCCGATCCGGTAATGGCCAAGACACACCATCGCAAGACACAGCCCTACCGGCCGGGCTGGGCGAAGGAAGTCCACGTGTGGCCGTACCTGCTGCGCATCGAGCTCTTGGCGGCGATCATTCTGACGGTGATCCTGATGGTCTGGTCGATCGCGCTGAACGCGCCGCTCGAAGAGCCGTCGAATCCCACCCTCACCATGAACCCCTCGAAGGCGCCGTGGTACTTCCTCGGGCTGCAGGAGATGCTGGTGTACTTCGATCCGTGGATGGCCGGCGTGATCATGCCCTCGCTGATCATCGTGGGGCTGATGGTGATTCCGTACATCGATACCAATCCCCTAGGCAACGGATACTACACCTTCAAGCAGCGGAAGTTCTCCATCCTGACGTTTATCTTTGGCTTCATCGTGCTGTGGGTCTCCATGATCGTCATCGGAACGTTGATACGGGGTCCCGGATGGATGTGGTTCTGGCCGGGCACCACCTGGGACCACAATCGCCTGATCTTTGAGGTGAACCGCGATCTGCCGGATATTTTCGGCATCGCTTCGCGCGTCCCGAAAATCATCTTCGGCGCCATCGTGGTGGGCATCTATTGCGTGGCGGCGGCCATCGGGATGCATAAACTGATCACCAAAACGCCGTTCAATCGCAAGATTTACGCGCGCATGAGCGTCCTGCAATACGTGGTGATGCAGACATTCCTGGTGGTCATGCTGTCGCTGCCGGTGAAGATTATGGCGCGGCTGTTGTTCCGCATCAAATATGTCTGGGTGACGCCCTGGTTTAATATCTAGCGGTTCAACATTTAGCGGTTAACATCTAGCGATTAACATATGAGCGACCAAGAGAAAGACCCGGTAGTCCACTCTTCACTGAGCAAGCCGCTATTCATCTGGTCGGCTGTGTTGGTGCTCTCCATGATCTGGGGCCTCTACGACGAGGTATACGGCATCCGTCCGTGGAAGGGCTACCAGGCGAAATTCGAGAAGCTCTACGCCAAATATATCGACGACCTGCGGACGCCTGAGGCGCAGCGCGAGGCGCAGATCAAGGCGTCTTCGCAGTACAAACAGCTCGATGCGGCAATGAAGGCGGCGGAAACCGAAGCCGGGCCGGCCGCCAGGAAGAATACCGAAGAGGTGAACGATCTCGTCCCCAAGATCCAGGCATTGAACGATCCGTTCCAGGAAGTGCGCAGCCACATCGGCGCCCTCACCTATCGGATCGAAGTGAGCAGCGAGAGCAGCAAGGATTCCCTCCGCAAGCAAATCGCCGAACTGAAGGCCGAGACGCACAAGGTGAAGCTGCCAGACGGCGAGAAGCAGATGACTTTCGGCCAAATGGACCAGCAGCTCAAGGACTGGAAGGATCAGAAAGCCGCGGCCCTCCAGCGCAACGTGGAAGTCCTGGCCAAGGCGACCGCTCTTCGCAAGCAGCGCGATCAATATCTCTCCGACCGCATCAGCGACGCCAGCACTGCCACGCTCGATTCAGTGTCGAACTCACTCTCCAAGTTCGATGTCGGCATCCGCCAGATCCACGTAAAAGACATCGACCTGGTGGATCGCTGCGAGAGTTGCCACCTGGGCACGCGCGAGCCGGTGACATTGACCGCCGCGGCCATGGGCGGCAACGCGGTGTTCGCCAGCCATCCGAACAAAGAACTGCTGAAAATACACGACCCCGAGAATTTCGGTTGCTCTCCGTGCCACGGCGGCAATGGTGTGGCGCTCTCCAGCGTGGACAAGGCGCACGGGTACAACAAGTACTGGCTCTGGCCGATGCACCACAAGGAGAACATCGACGCGGGGTGCCAGCAGTGCCACGCGAAGGAAATCGTCACCGAGATGGCCGACACCGGCCAAGGGTGGACCTTTAGTCGCGGCGGGCTGAACGCGGGCCGCGAGATTTTCCGTCTCCGCGGCTGCACCGGTTGTCATCGGTATGAGGGGTTCGACCGCGAGACCGACGAAATCTCTTCAGTGAACCAGCAGATTCACCAATACGACCAGCAGAAGGCTGAATGGACGCGCGAGATTGGGTTCAGCGAAGCCAAAGCCAACAGTCCCAAGACCAGTAACGACGAGGCCAAAAAGCTCTTTGCGCATGCTAACGACTTGCGCGTGCTTTCGAGCGGGCTCGACGCCAAGATGGAGCAACTCGACATGCGGTCGGTGAGCCTGGTGCGGGAAGTGAAGAAGGTCGGGCCGAGCTTGAAGGAAGCGCGCATGAAGCTGCGCAAGGAATGGATTCCGGAGTGGCTCAAGGATCCGCACCAATGGCGCGAAGGCACCAAGATGCCCACATTCCGCCTGGACGAAGCGGACCGCAAGGCCATCGCGGCCTTTATCTGGCAATCCGGTTTGAAGGGCGAGTTGCCACAGCAGAAGCCCGGCGACGCCGTGAAGGGGCAGGATGCTTTCGAGACGCGCGGCTGCATGGCATGCCATTCGATGGGTGAAGGCGGCCAGAAACAGGGCGGGACGTTTGCCGCTAACCTGAGCCGCGAAGGCGAGAAGGCCAACTACGATTACATCGTGCGCTGGGTGCACAATCCGCGGCAACGGACCGCTGCTTATTGCGCCTACGAGAAGCGCGACCTCACCGAAGACGACTATAAGAAGCACAATTTGCCTTATGTCTTCGACCTGGAGCACGATAAGTGCCCCAACGACGGGCATGAGTTGCAAGTGCAGCAGATGACTCCCATGCCGAGCCTGCGGCTTACCGAGGACGAAGCCCGCGACATCGCCAGTTACCTCATGACCCGCAAGCACTCCAACGCCACGTATGAAGACGCCGGCTACCTGGACGATCCCAAACTGCTCGTCAAGGGCCGGGACAAGGTCCGCTTCTACGGGTGTGCGGGCTGCCATGAGATTGCTGGCCTGGAGGAGGAACAGCGCATTGGCACGGAGCTGACGAAGGAAGGCTCGAAACCCGTCGAGCGCCTGGATTTCGCACTGCTCGGTCATATAGCCGAAGACGAAGGTTGGCTGACTCACAAGGGCTTCTTCGAGCACAAGCTGGAGAATCCTGCCGTCTACGATCAGGGCAAGGAAAAGGCGCCGCAGGACCGGTTGAAGATGCCGAACTTCAACTTCTCGAAGCCTGAGATTGACGCCGTCACCACCCTGCTCGAAGGGTCGGTGGACGCCACTGTGCCGGCGCGCTACTTCTACAATCCCACCGATCAGCGGCAGGACATCATCGATGGCTGGTGGGTGGTCCGCAAGTACAATTGCATGGGTTGCCACAGGGTTCACGTTGGGCAGACCACCATCATCGACGGCATTCGCCGCTACCAGGATCCCGATTGGGTGGAGCAGAAACCGCCTACGCTCATCGGCGAAGGCGCCCGTGTGAATCCCGCGTGGTTGATGGCGTTCCTCAATAACCCGTCGCTCAGCGATACCGATACCAATCGCGACGGCGTGCGGCAGTATCTGCACATCCGCATGCCGACTTTCAGTTTCTCAGAGGGTGAGCTGCGCAAGCTGGTGCGTTTCTTCGCGGCGCTTTCGTCGCAGGCCGAGCCTTTCATTCCCGAAAAGGTCGAGCCGATCACCGAGCAGGAGCGTACCATGGCGCGGCAGCTCTTCACCAGCGAAGGCGCGCCCTGCCTCAAGTGCCACATGACCGGCGACCCGGCGCACGATGTGAGAGCCACGGCGCCGAATTTCACCGTCGCCAAAGACCGTCTGCAGCCCGGCTGGGTGAAGCGCTGGATTCTCAATCCGGCGTTGATGAGTCCCGGCACGGCGATGCCCTCCGGTCTGTTCCGCAAGGATGGCGACCGCTGGGTATTCGCCGGGCCCACGCCGGCGAGCTTCAACGGATACCCCAAGGATCACGCGGACCTGTTGGTCCGCTATATGTTCTCATTCACCCCCGAGGAGTTGGGTCGGCTGAGAGCCAGCGCAGGCAGGTAGAGCATGTTCAACCAGAGGAGAAAATAGGCATGACGAAGATTTGGATTACAGCGGGAGTAGCGTGTGCTCTCACCCTTGCCGGATGCGGCGGGGGAGATAAGCCGGCCACCAAGGCGGATGCCGGGACAACGCCGGCGGCGGGTGGGGCGGCGGCGACGCCCGACATGGAGAATGGCGCCACCATCACCGGCAAAGTGATCTTCGACGGCACGGCGCCCGCGGCCAAGACGCTGGATATGTCGGCGGTGCCGGCGTGCACGGCCGCGCACAAGACGCCGGCGAAGTCGGAAGAGCTGATCGTAAGTAGCGGCAAGGGCGTGAAGAATGCATTCGTGTGGATCAAGTCCGGCCTGCCTGCCGATAAAACGTGGGCTGTGCCGGCTACTGCGGTATCCCTGACTCAGGAAGGCTGCATGTATTCGCCCCATGTGATCGGCATTATGGCCGGCCAGAACCTGGACATCAAGAACGCCGATCCGACCAACCACAACATACACCCGATGCCAAAGGTGAACGCGGATTTCAACCAGTCGCAGCCTCCCAACGCAGCCGATATCGAGCATAACTTCCCCCGTGAAGAGGTCTTGGTCGCGGTAAAATGCAATATTCACCCGTGGATGCGCGCTTACATTGGAGTAGTAAGTCATCCTTTCTTTGCGGTAACTGCCGACGACGGAAGCTACTCCATCAAGGGCCTGCCTCCGGGGACTTATACCATCGAAGTGGTGCATGAGCATTGGCTGGACGCGCCGCAAGACCAGACCATCACGGTAGGCGCGAAGGACAGCAAAACGCAGGACTTCACTCTAAAAGGTTGACGTCTTCTGGCGACGTGGGAGTTCTACTAGGCTGCAGACCGCTCCCTTCGGTCACGGCTCGGAAACGCAGTGTGCCGACACTGAGCCGCGACCGGAGGGAGCGGTTTGCGTACGCACAACCTGCTCCGGTCATCCGCTAGTTCGGCGCGCTATCCTCAGTCTGAGGATCTGACTTCTGCGGCAATTCTCCCTGGTAGTCGTGTTGTGCACGCTGGCGTTGGTGATGGCCGGCGGATTAGTTACAAGTAACGATGGCGCCCTCGCGGTGCCCGACTGGCCTCTCAATTGGGGCCGGCTCGTGCCGCCGCTCGAGGGCGGCATTCGTTTTGAGTTCGCGCATCGTCTGCTGGCGCTGTTGGTGGCCGTGCTCGCGACAACACTAGCCTTTTCGATGCAGGCACGCGAGCCTCGGGCGTGGATGCGCCGGCTGGCTTGGTGGGCTGTCGCGGCGGTGATCGCGCAGGCACTGCTCGGCGGGGCGATGGTGAAACTGATCGACCCAAAGGCGCTGGCGATCTCCCACGCAGCTCTGGCGGAGATTTGCTTCGGACTGACGGTGGCGATCACGGCGGGCTACTACGGGGTCAGCGGGGCGGGGGATTGGGTCTCGCGGCTTGCGGTGGCGGCACTATTCGTCCAGGGCGTACTCGGTGCGGCGGTGCGGCATGGCGCGATGGGCGTCACGCCTCACATTGCGGGCGCCGTGGTCGCGGCTGGGGTGGCGATGTGGGCAGGATTGGGGCCGATCATAAAGCACTTGGAGGACGGCAAGATGCCGCGTCCTGCACTGGTCCTCCTCGGGCTGACGGCCCTCCAGGTGTTCGTAGGAGTCGCGGCGTATACCGTGCGCGCCGCGGCAATCGACGATCCCCAGCCCATGCCGCTAACCATCTGGACTACCGTGGCGCACGTAGTCCTAGGCGCACTGGTCTTCGCCGCGGCGAACGTGCTGGCGACGGAACGGCGGGCCTAAAGTACGATTGAACCTGGTTGCTCAGGGTTCGTCACGGCGAACCCTTCGAGTGTGGCCACTCTGCAAAGTTTCTGATCCGCCGCAACGAAAACCCCCACAAGTCCAGCTCGCTTGAGCCCAAGCGCGACTGAAAGTTGCAGCGCATCGAGTGTGCGGAGTGCTTCGACCACCCCATATTGGAGGAGCAGGTGTCTGGCGACTCGAAAGTGTTCGTCGTTGGCGGCGGCCACCAGAAGACGGCGCCGGCCAAGATCGGCTGCAGGCGTCGCCGTGCGATCGACGCCGAAGACTGGTCGATCTCTTCTGTTCTCACTTTGAGCGCAAAGACCGATTCCATTTCCACGATTGCGAGGCGGGAGATTATGTGCGAAGACGCTGGCTCCGCTAGCAGCCGATCGATGAGATCGCTGCCAATCTCCTTGCGATAGACCTTGGCTAAGGCACTGGTATCAAAGAAGTAGCCAGGCAATCAGCGCTCTCTACGCTCTTCCAACACAGCTTCCGAAAGAGAACCGTGGATGGTCGACATTGCTCGCCTCACTTCTTCGAGCCCGATGTCATCCTGTGCCGCATCCGACCATTCGTGCGAAGAAACCAATAGAGGCTGATTCGCGAACGCCTCTTTCGTGTCGGAAATAGTAACGGTCAGCTGTTGCTTTTCCCCAAAGGGCAGGGGCTCTAAGGGATGGAGGATGCCGTTCTCGTACACTGCCTGCAAGGTTTTCTCCATATTTTCAGTTTAGTGGATCCTCCCGGTGAAAGCGATGCCCGGCGTTGGACCTCAAACCATTGCACCCAATCGCCCATTGCCGGCATCCCATAGTATACTGACACGAGCACCCAGCAATTTAAGCCGTCGCCTGATGCGCGATTACATCGAACTCACCAAACCGCGGATTACCTGGCTCATCCTCATGAGCACCGGGATTGGGTATTTTTTTGGACTTCCTGCCGCCTCAAGCTGGCTCGAATTCCTGAAGGGAATCCACCTCCTCTCGCTGCTCCATACCATCGTCGGCACCGGCCTGATCGCTTCCGGTACGGCGGCGCTGAATCAGTGGTACGAGCGCGAGGCCGATCGCCACATGCGGCGCACTTCCGGCCGTCCGTTGCCCTCGGGCAGGCTCTCGGCGAAAGGTGCGCTGATCTTCGGCGCGGCCCTTTCAGTGGCGGGGTTCGCTGAGCTATGGCTCGGTGTGAATCTGCTCTCGGCGGCCATCGGCGCCTTCACTCTCGCCAGCTACCTTTTCTTATATACCCCGATGAAGCAGCGCACCTGGTGGTCTACTACCGTGGGTGCGATTCCCGGCGCCATGCCGCCGATGATCGGATATGCGGCCGCCGCGGGCGCGATCACGCCGCAATCGTGGGTACTGTTCGCCATCCTTTTCATCTGGCAGTTTCCGCACTTCTACTCCATCGCCTGGATGTATAAAGAGGATTACGCCCGCGCCGGCATCCTCATGCTTCCCGTGGTCGAGCCCGATTGCCGGTCCACCGCGCGCCAGATCGTGCTCTACGGCATCGTGCTGATTCCGGTGAGCCTGATTCCCGCCATGCTGGGGATGTCGGGCCGCGTCTACGTGGCGGGCGCGCTGCTGCTTGGGCTTTGGTTCTTGTATTCAGGTGTACGGGTAGCGTTAGAGCGCAGTCTGTCGCGCGCGCGTGGGGTGCTGGTAACATCGGTATTGTATTTGCCGCTGATTTACTGCCTCATGCTTTTGGACAGGCCTCGTCTGTGATCCAAGTTCAGAATCTTACCCATCGATACGGTGACCGCGTCGCGCTTTCGAATGTCAGCTTCGAAGTGAAGAAGGGCGAAATCTTCGGCCTGCTAGGGCCGAACGGCGGCGGAAAATCGACTCTCTTCCGAATTCTCTCCACTATGATGGTGCCCACCGAGGGAAAGGTGATTCTCGCCGGCAGCGACGTGGTGCGCGATCCCGCTGCGGTGCGCCGCCATGTCGGCGTGGTCTTCCAGACGCAGAGCCTCGATAAGGCGCTGACGGTGGAAGAGAATCTGCGTGCGCAGGGCCATTTGCACGGCCTCAGCGGCGCGGTCCTGCGCGAGCGCATGGAAGCCGCCATGCAGCGGCTGGGGCTGCTCGATCGCCGCAAAGATCTGGTGGACACGCTGTCCGGCGGATTGCGGCGGCGCGTGGAAATCGCCAAGGCATTGCTGCATCGCCCGCAGGTGCTGCTCATGGACGAAGCGTCCACCGGGCTCGATCCCTCGGCGCGCCGCGATCTTTCGCGCCACGTGGAGGATTTGCGGCAGAGCGAAGGCGTCACCATCCTGCTGACCACACACATTCTCGAGGAGGCCGACCGCTGCGATCGCCTCGTGCTGCTGCATCAGGGCAACATCGTGGCGCAGGGTTCGCCGGCCGAGTTGCGGTCGAGCATCGGGGGCGATGTGGTGGTGCTGGCGACGCCGGACCCGCAAGCGCTGGCGGCGAGCATCACGGAACGGTTCCACCTGAAGACGTCGGCACGGGATGGCGAAGTGCGCGTGGAAATCGAGAACGGCCACCGCTTCATCGCCGAAGTGGTGGAGGCGTTTCCCGGCGCGGTGAGTTCGGTCGGGCTGCACAAGCCGACATTGGAAGACGTATTCGTACGTCAGACGGGGGCGTCCATTGAATAGCTTCATCCTGCCCGCCGCGACCCTCTGGCAACGCGAGTTGGTGCGCTTCTGGCGGCAGAAAAGCCGCGTCTTGGGAGTAGTCGCCTCGCCGCTGGTCTTCTGGCTGCTCATGGGGTATGGGTCGAACGACCTGGCGCGCTTCTACGCCGGCGCCCTGGTGCTGACGGTGATGTTCTCGGCGATCTTCTCGACCATCTCGATCATCGAAGACCGTCGCGAGGGATTCTTGCTTTCGATGTTAGTCTCGCCGGCGCCGCGCACCAGCATGGTGCTCGGAAAGATATTGGGATCGGCTACGCTGGCGTGGATTCAAGGGCTGATCTTCCTGGCGTTCGCGCCGCTGGCCGGCGTGCACGTGGGCATCGACCAGGTGCTGCTCGCCGCAGGGGCGATTTTCCTGGTGTCGTTCACGCTCACCGGACTCGGCTTCGTGATCGCCTGGAAGATGGATTCCACGGCAGGCTTTCACGCCATGATGAATCTGCTGCTCGTACCCATGTGGATGGTGTCGGGCTCGCTCTTTCCCATGGCGACGGCGCACGGCGTGATTCGCGCCATCATGTGGGCCAATCCGCTGACTTACTCTATCTCGCTGCTGAATGGACTACTGGGGCTGCCGAACGCCAATCCGGGTCCGCTGGTCAGTGCGGCGGTTACGGTGGGGTTCGGGTTGGTGCTGCTGATCCTGTCGGGCCTGATCGCGTCGCAGAAGAGTACCAAGAGCGCCGCATGATACGCGCGGTTCCAGTGCCGATTGTAGTGCTAATCCTGGCGCTTGCCATGGGAGCCTGCGTCAAGCCCAAAGAACTCCAGGTATTCGGCGACATTCCGGAGTTTCAGCTTACGGCGCAGACTGGCCAGCCGTTCGATAGCAAGACGCTCGACGGCCACGTGTGGGTGGCGGACTTCATCTACACCACGTGCCCCGGCCCTTGCCCCATGATGACTACGCGCATGCGGCAATTGCAGAACTCCACCGTGGAGATTCCCGATGTGCTGCTGGTGTCGATGACGGTGGACCCCGCACACGATACGCCCCCGGTGCTGGCGGAGTACGCCGCCCACTTCAAGCAGGACCCGTCGCGGTGGTTCTTCCTCACGGGCGAGCAGGAGAAGCTCAACGATCTGGGCGTGCATGCGTTCAAGCTGAACAGCGTGGATGGCAGCCTGACGCACAGTACGCGATTTGTCCTGGTGGACCGGAAGCGGCGGATTCGCGGATTCTATGAGTACGGCGAGGATGGCTTCACGCCGCAGTTGCTGCATGACGTGCGACAGTTGGAAGCGGAGCGATAATGTGGGGCGGATGGCATCCGGCGGCCGATTGGTAATCGGCCGGTGCTGGTTCTCATCACCTTCTGTGCCATGAAGCGCACGAATCGGAAGG
>Ga0182030_10025034_pt1 | contig 10908 bp, 4 predicted proteins | sample 812S3MmetaG_FD_121299 | JGI IMG/M metagenome (GOLD analysis project Ga0182030, IMG submission 121299) | Permafrost microbial communities from Stordalen Mire, Sweden - 812S3M metaG (Illumina Assembly) | ecosystem: Environmental > Terrestrial > Soil > Wetlands > Permafrost | place: Sweden... | reverse complement strand
GGGGCGCGGCGTGGGCGAGACGGTGACCTGGAACGTGCCATTGGTGCTCAGGAGCGTGGTGCTATCGGAGACGACCACGGTAAACGAGACGGTTTTGGATTTATTGGTGGGCGTGGTGGGCCAGGTCAGTTCGCCGGTGTCGAATTTGATCACGGCATTCGTTGGCGAGTTCGTGAGGGAGTAGTTAAACACGCTGTCGGGGAAGGCGGGATTGGTGGCCGAAATGGGCACGTTGAACGTCCAGCCGGCATAATTGGTCAGGTTGGCCGGCAGCGTGAGTACTGGCAGCGGGGGAGCGGACACGACCACGAGGAAGCTGTTGGTAACGCCGGCATACGGCGGGAAGTTGTCCGTGACGCTGATGGCGTTTGTATAGGTGCCGGGGCGTTGCGTGACGAGGGTGGGCCAAATCAAAACGCCATTGGCGGCAAGGTTCGAGTCGTCCATGTTGGTGAGCGGCGGTGAGACGAGGCTGAACGTGAAGGTATCATCCGGAGAGAAGCTGTTGGTGGCGTAATTGGTCACCGTCATCGTCTGACCGGCGTAAATCGTTTGCGTGGGCGGCACCGTGAGGGCGGGCAGGTTCGGGTTGAGGAGCGTGACGACAAAACTATTGGTGGCGGTCAGCGGCGGAGTGCTGTTGTCGCTCACCTCGACGGTGATGGTATTGGTGCTGGACGGCTGCTCGAAATTGGGTGCGTAGGTGAGCAAGCCACTCGTGGTGATGGTGGCACCCTCCGGGGGCGACAACAATTTGAAGGTGTACGTGGCGGCGGACAGATACATGTTCGTGGCAAATATCTGCGCGGTCAACTCCTCGCCGACAGTCATGTTGGTATCGGCGGGCATCAACAGCAGGGGCGGGGCCAGGAGGTAAATGTCGTCTATGTACCAGCCAGGGGCGGTGGCGAGGCCGCCCGAACCGAAGTGAAAAGCCAGTTGGACGGTCTGCCCGGCATAGGAGCTGAGATCGAGGGAAATGTTCTGCCAGGCCCCGCCGCTGGTGCCGTTCTGCCAGGTGGGGGAAATCTGGTTCCAAGTCACTGCGCTGGTGACGACGGTGGTGTTGGTGGTATAGGTGTAGGTGTAGTTTGTCCCGAAATAGCCGATGGGAGTGTCAACTCCGCTATTCTCGGAAATCCAGGTGGAGCCTTGCAACTGGAAAGAATTCGTGGGGGTTAGGGATTGGGGAATGGGGAGGACGTCCTGGTCGCGATAGTCAAGATTGAGATAAAGCTCGCCGACCTTGGATAAGGGGGGATTGCCAGCCTCGAAATAATAAGCCTCCACGCCCGGCTCCAAGACGCTGCCGAGAACCTTGGTGGCGTTGGTCCAGCCGCCGATGGTTGGATTCCAATAGAAGGGCGCCGCATAGTTGGTGTTTGCGGCGCCGAAGAACTGGTAGATGTTGGTGTTGAGAACGGCCGTGACGGTGTTGGTGATGACGGTATTAGTCGTGGTGGTGACGGTGGTGTAGCCGTTGTTGATTTCCACAAAAGCCACGGCATCAGAGAGACTGAACCATTGCGCAAACCGGAGGGTGGCGGCGCCCGTGCCGGGCACGGTAAAGAAGGGGCTGATCAGGCGCGTGTCCACGTTGTTGGGGTAATTGCCCGCAAGGATGGTGGCGGCGCAGTTGGTGCCGGAGTGGGCAGCCTTGGGGCCGCTGGTGGGCTCGCCGATCTGCCACGTGCCCGTCTCCACCGACCAATCGCCCTGCCCTTGCTCAAAGCCTTCCGGGAAATTCAAGAGCGGAACGCCGGTGACCACCGCCACATCATCCACGAACCAGCCGAGGCCGTTGCCGGAGGGACCGCCGTAGAAACGGAAGGCGATCTGGATCGACTGCCCGGCGTAGGCGCTCAGGTCAATGGACGGACGGGACCAGATGCCGCCGCCGGTGGCGGTACTGGCGTAGGTGTAGGTGGGCGAGATCTGGGTCCAAGCGGCGCCGTTGTTGGTGCTGATTTCGACAAAGCCGAGGGCATTGGCCATGCTGAACCAATGCCAGAAACGCAGGCGGGGGAATTGAGTGGCCGGGGGAACCACCAGCGAAGTTGCGCCATTGTAGTTGTTGCAAACGAGCGTGGAGTCCTCATCCACGGCGTAATTCTGGGTGGTGGCACATTTGGCGCCGGAATAAGTGTGGTAGCCGGCGGCATTTTTGGCGGGGCCGGTGGTGGGCGAGGTGATTTTCCAGACGCCGTTGGCCGTCCACCGGGTCGCGGCGTTCGTGTCAAAGTTATCCGACCAGACGACCGTTTCGGCGCGGGCCGAGAGCGCAGCCAGCAGCAGCCCCGGCAGGAGAGCGGATAATAGGTTGCGCAAACGTTTCATGGGTTTGGGCCGGACTGTGTTGGCCGGGGTGCGGGTGGTTTCGTCGTATTTAATGGGGCGCATTCGTCGGCGCATTCGCGGAATTGATATTCAACATCACGGCGGCGGCGGCGGCGGCCTTTTGCTGCCGCGCGGGGGCGTCGAGCACGGTGGGGGTGGCGGGTCCGGGGACCAGGCCGGGTTGCGAGACGGGACTGGCTTCGTCCAAGCTGGCCGAGGGAACGGTATTAGTGGGTCCCGTCACGCTGTTGGTATCATTTAAGTCGGGCCGCTCGAAGTAATGGTCGTAGTCCTTGCCGCCTTGTTTGGCCTTTTGCTCACGCTTCTCCTCGGCCTTAATCAAGGAGCGCTCGTAGTCCGAATCTTCGGAGGCGGCCTGTTGGACGCCGGGCAGCCGGTGCTCCTCGACGAGGGTATGTTTCGCGGCGAGTTCCGGCGTGGCCAAGACGGTGGGGCGCATGAGGACAATCAGTTCCTCACGGTCCTTGGAATCGGAGCGCTGCTTGAAGAGGTTGCCCAGCAGGGGGATGTCCTCCAAGAAGGGCACGCCGGACTCGGTGTGGCTCTTATCCGACCGGATGAAGCCGCCGAGCATGACGGTGTCGCGGTCGCGGATGGCGATTTCAGTGTTCAAGGTGCGCTTGATGGTGTTGGGGACGTTACCGACGTTTTCAATGGCGGTATAGCCGTTAAGGTCGTCAATCTCCTGCTGGATGTCCATCACCACCAAGCCATCCGGGTTGATGAAGGGCGTGACGTCCAGCTCGACACCGACAGAGAGCTGGGAGTAGGAGTTGCCGCCGACCCCGCCGTAGCTGTCGTAGGTGCCGGTGACGTAAGGCACGGTGTTGCCGACGAAGAACTGGGCGGGCTTGGCCTGCGAGGTTTGGATACGCGGGCGCTGGATGATGTCGGCGTGGTTGTCGGACTCGGCGGCCGTGACGGCGACGTCAAAATTGGGCCCGATGTTGGCATAGTAGCTCAAGCCGCCGGGGAGGGCGTTGCCGAAGCTGCCGTTGGTGCCGGCGGTGGAGGTGACGGAACTGGTGATGGAACTGATGGCGGAGTTGGTGCCGACGGAGGTGAAGTTGGTGCTCATGTTCCGCATGAAGCTGATGAATGGGCTGCTGCTGTTGACCATGCCGCCGCCGCCGAGGACGCTGCCGCCGGGGCTGAGGGACGCCGGGTTTTGGGCGGCAGAGACGCCGAAATTGAAGGTATTGCCGAGCGTCACGTCGAGGATGACGGCCTCGACGAGGACTTGGGCCAGGGGGACATCGAGTTTGCCGATGATGCCCTTGATGACCTCCATGTCGGCGCGCGTGGCATAAATCAGGAGGGAGCTGCTGCTCTCATTGGGAATGATCTTGGTCTGGCCAAACAACTGGATCTGGTCCTGCTTGCCGCCGGGGCCGCCGCTGCTGCCGCCGGTGCTGTTGATGATGTTTTGGAGGCGCTGCTGGAAGCTGCTGCCGCCGGTGGCGGTGCCATTGGGGGTGGCCTGGCCCTGGCCGGAATAGGAGGAGCGGGCGCCAAAGGCGCTGTTGCCCTGGTTGCCGCCGTAGCCGCCGGAGCCACCGTTGAGACCGTTGCCCGTGCCGCCGGCGCCGCCCATGCTGCTCATGCCGCTCATGCCGCTGCCGCGGTTGCCGAGTCCGCTGATTTGCGAACTGCCGGAACCGCCGCCGACGCTCACCATGGCGCCACTGCCGGTGCCGCCCAGGGCGTTCAACGCGTTGGCGATATCATCCACCTTGGCGTAGCGGATGGGGATGACCTCGGAAATGTATTCGGCCGGCACGCTCACGTCCACCTGCTCGATCATTTCGAGCATGCGCTTGACGTTTTCCGCATAGTCGCGGAGGACGAGGATGCCATTGCCATCAATGGGCAGGATTGAATTGGGCAGGCGGGAGAATGGCTGGATGACGGGAACCATTTCAGTGGGCTTGACGTATTTCAACTGAACCACGTGGGTGACGTAGGAGCCCAAGCCGGGAATATTGGTGGAACTGCCGCGGTCAATTTCGCCGCCTTGGGCGCCCGCCTGCTCGGAGGGGACGACCTTGACAAATTTTTCACCCATGTTGACGAGGGAAACGCCGTTGAGGGCCAGGACGGCTTCGAGGGCTTGGACGGCCTCGGTTTTGGTCAAGGGGGTCTGGGTCTTGAGAATGATTTGCGCCTGCGGGAGGGCGGCGCGGAGGAGGGTGCGGTTGACGAGCTTGGCGTAAATATCGAGGACCTGGCTCAGATCGACACCTTCAAAGTCAATCAAGCCGGGGGCGATCATTTCCTCGGGCTGGGCGGCGAAGGAGGAGGAGGCATTGTAGGCGGTGCTCAGGGGGGCGCCGCCGGGGGTGCCGGGGGCGGGGGCGGCTCCGGGGGCGCCGGGCAAACCGCCGGGCGCGGGCATGCCCGGGGCGCCGGGGGCGCCGGGAAAGCGGGGCATGCCGGCGGCCGCGTTGGTGCCGCCGACGCGGGGCAGGCGGCGCTGGTTCATGGGCGGCGGAGTCATCTGGGCCTCCAGTTGAAGGCCGACCAGGGCCAGCGTCAATGCGAGCAGGATCTTTTTCATTTTGCCTTTGCGGTTGCGATTTTGGCGGTGGCCGCCGGGGAACTCTTCTGGTAGCTGGCGACGAGCCCGACGACCGCGGTCAGGCGCTGGCGGGGGACATCGGGCTGGAGGCTGAGGTCACGCACGCGGATCATGGAGGAGCCAGAGCCGAGCTTGTAGAGGAAATCCACCAGATTCTTCTCCTCGGCCTGAACATTGATGCTCTGGACCTGTTCCATGAAGAACTGGTTGGTATGCATGGTAGAACGGGAGAAGCTCTGGACGCCGAAGCCGCAGCCCGCCGCCTGGGCCTGGATGGTGCGCATGAATTCTATGGCCTGGTCTTCGGGGGCCACAAATTCGCCTTCGCTCTCATAGGACTTGACCTTGGCTTGGAGGGCGGGCAGCTCCGCCACCTGGGCCTGGTATTTCTTGAGCTTGTCGGCGGCGCTGTCCCGGCGGGCCCGGTAATTGCTCAAATCCGAAAAATGCGGCCAGATGAACTCCCAGTTGAGGACGATGATCAGCACCACGGCGACGCCGACGACGAGCCGGCGCTCCAACGGACGCAGTTGGGAGAAGTACTTTTTCATTTCGACTCGTCCGCCTCGGGGTGCAGCAATTGCAAGCTTAGGTTCCAGGTGCCTGGGCCGCCATTGGCCGGGAAGCGCGGATTGACCGTCTCCCCCTTTTGCGGGTCAAAGATGAGCTGGTTGTTGACGGTCTTCTTTTGCAAGGATTTGTTGAAGTCAAAGAGGGTGTTCACCTGGTCCGGGTTGACGGTGCCGCTGAGGGTTAACATTTGGCCGTCCGCGAAACCGAACCGCTGGAGGGTGATGGTGGGGGGCAATTCCTGGGCGACGAGCTGCCAGAGGTCCAGGGCGGCATACTTGAGCTGGGAGCGCTCCTGCAAGACTTCGAGCCGGGCCTTGAACTGGATGGCGGTATTGTAACTGTCGTTGAGGGCGGCCACCTGCCCCTCCACGCCGCGGGTCTGGTAGCCCATCCAAGCCACCGCGCAGAAATAAATCACCAAGCCCACCGCATAAACCACGCCGGCAAAGCCCAGGCCGTGCAGCCACAGGCGGTCGAAGAACTGCTCGCGGTAGCGCGCGGAATATTCGACGGGCTGGAGATTCACGCGGGCCGTGGAAGCGGCCGCCCGGTTGGCGGAACGGGCCGCGAGTTCCACGGGCGCGGGGGGCGGCACCACCTCCACGGGCTCGCCCACGGCGGCGTGCAAAAGCTGTTCCCATTCCTTGGCGTTGACCGGATCGGCGACGAGCCGCCAGCGCGGCTGCTCAGTCAGCCAGCCCTCGACTTCGCCGGCCATGGCCAGCAGGGAAAGCTGGGTCTTCAATTCCGCCGCGCGGTCACCCGCGGGCGGGAGGGAGGCGAAGCTGAGGGTGCGCCAGGCACCGCCGAACCACCAGCCCACCAGCGCGGCGTTTTGCCCGGCAACCGTCAGCGGGAAAATCCAGACGCTGTCTTCGCGCGGCACCACGGATTCCAGTTGGTCGAGCATGGGCGCTTCGATGCGGTCGGACTGGAAGCCGTCCCGCTCCAGCCGGCCAAGGAATTCCTCCACGGCGGTCCGGGAAGCGAACACCACGATGACCGATTGCAAGCTCTCCACGGTGCCGTCGGCCTTGGGGGGACTTTGATGGGTGCCCAAAACATGCATCGTCCAGACGATCTGGGTGACGGGCATCGGCGAAAGCTTTTCCAATTGCAGCTCCACCATCGAGAAAGTTTCTTCGGCATTCGCGGCGGGCAGTTCGACGACCCGGAGGAAGACGCTTTCGGCCGGCAGCCAAGCGACGTTTAATTTGGGCTGCCAGAGGGACGTCCAGCTTTTGGCGACCCAAGAGGCGGGGAGCGCGTCGGCGTGCGGCACCCGCTGTTCCCGGGCGAGGGCAAAGCCCTTGCCCTTGGCGTCGAACTGCCACAGCCGTTTGGCGTCGGGCGCAAGGTGGAGGATGTTACAGGTGGACCAATGCCGGTTTTTCGGCGGCGCCGGGGGCGGCAGCGGAGGGGGCAGCGCGGCGGGGGGGGCGGAAGCCTTGAGCGGGACAGTATCCGGGGCGGCCGGGCTCTTTTTCCAGCCTTTGCCCACGAGCCAGGCTCCCAGCCACAAGGTCACCAACGCGCCGACGAGTTTTCCGGCAAACATCGCAAAAATGGTTTCCCATTGGCGGTTAGAAAGCGAATGTCCCTTGGGGCCGAGAAAGGTGTGGAACGTGGGCAACAAGGCCTTGACGAGCCACGCGATCAGGCAAAGGGAGGCCAGCGACAGCAGGGCGCCAAATACGAGGCACACCCACTTCAACCAAGTTGGCAGGGGTTGGGAAGAGGGTTTCATTTCTGCGTTCCGGGGCGCGCGGCGACCGGCGGCCCGTCAGCTTCGACCAAGGTACTGATGTGCTCCTCGATTTGGGTGACGCGCAAGACTTCCTCGATGGTGGTGGAGCCGGCCTTGACTTTGTTCCAGCCGTCGGTGCGCAGGGTGCGCATGCCGGATTCCATGGCGCAGGCGGCGATGGTGGAGGCGGGGGCACGGTTCATGATGAGGGGCCGGAGCGCCTCGTTGACGAGGAGCAATTCGTAAATACCTTTGCGGCCCTGGTAACCCTGTTGCCGGCATTCTTCACAACCGGCGCCGCGCCAGACCTTGGCCGTGGCGATGTCCGCCTCCGGGAATCCGACCCTTTGCAGGTAGGCGCGATCCACCTTCTGCTCTTCCTTGCAATGGGGACAGATAGTGCGGATGAGGCGCTGGGCCATGACGGCCTCGACGGAGGAAGCGACCAGGAATGGCTCAATGCCCATATCGATGAGGCGCGTGAAAGCGCTGGGGGCGTCGTTGGTGTGGAGCGTGCTGAAGACGAGGTGGCCGGTGAGCGAAGCGCGGATGGCGATTTCGGCCGTTTCGGTATCGCGAATTTCGCCGACCATCACGACGTTTGGGTCCTGGCGCAAGATGTGGCGCAAGCCCATGGCGAAGGTCAGCCCGATGTCCGAGCGGACGGCGATTTGGTTGATGCCCTTCAACTCGTATTCCACGGGCTCCTCGATGGTGATGATACGCTTGTGAACGGAGTTGATGGCGCTCAAAAACGCGTAGAGCGAGGTGGATTTGCCAGAGCCGGTGGGCCCGGTCACCAGGAAAATCCCGTGGGGCTTGATAATGATATCGCGGATGGCGGCCTCTTCCATGGCCGAGAAGCCGAGTTTGTCGAGCGAGAGGAAGATTTTGTTGCGGGTGAGCAAACGGAGAGACACGCTTTCGCCGTAAACGGTGGGGACGGTGGAGACGCGAATATCGATTTCCTCACCCTTGATGCGCACGTTGATGCGTCCGTCCTGCGGCAGGCGCTTTTCGGAGATGTTCATGCCGCTCATCACCTTGATGCGCGAGATGATGGCCGACTGGAAGCGCTTCAACTGCGGCGGCAGCGGGATAAGGTGCAGGATGCCATCAATGCGGTTGCGGATGCGCAGCTCGTCCTCCTGCGGCTCGAAATGAATGTCCGTGGCGCGGTTCTTGTAGGCTTCCCAGATGATCTGATTGACGAACTTGATGACGCTGGCTTCCTGGTCGCCCTCGGTAATTTCCTTGTCGGCGGGCAGTTCCAGGTCCATGGTCTCGCCCTCGCCCATTTCATCGAGCGTTTCGGCGCCGACGCCGTAGTATTTTTTCAGCGCCTTCTCGATTTCGGGCCGGGAAGCCAGGGCGAAGGTGACGGGCATTTTGGCTTCAAACCGGACGGCGCTCAGCATGGCGCCATCGAAGGGGTCGCTGGCAGCGACCTGCAGGACGCCGTTGAGGAGGGCGGTGGGCAGGACGGAGTATTGGAAGGCGATTTTGGTGGAAAGCTTGTTGCGGACCTCGTTTTCGATGGTCAGTTTACCCAGGTCGAGATGGGGCCAGCCGAGGGTGGCGGCGACTTTCTGGAGGAAAGCATCCTCGCCCAAGCCGCGTTCGCGGGCGATGAACGTCAGGAGGGTATCCATGGAGCCGGCATCGGCGGCGGCGCGCCAAGACCGGCGCCAGTCGTCGAACTGCGTCGGAGACGCGTCCGCGACGGAAGCCACCAGGTTTTTTACCGAGTTAAATGCCATCAGGTTACGGTTTAACAACCGGAGCCGGGAAAAGTTGCAAAGATTTTATACAATGACTGTCGGTTTGCAGGGTCGATTTGGGGTGAGGTCTGGAGGGAGTCCAACGGCGGTCAGGGTTGTGGATTGAATCGCCAACGCGCAACTTGGTTAACGTTATCGCCGCCAAAAAAAATCAGGGTTGACGAGGCTTGACGATGGTGGGTTTTGCTGGGGTTTTCGCAGATTTTTGCGAACGGATTTTTGGGGTTTTTGGGGCTGGCGGGATGGTGGGAAGGGATGCGATTAACCGCCGAGACGCGGAGACGCAGAGGGGGGAATGGGGGGAAGGAAAGGGACCAAAGCGACCAAAGCGACCAAAGGGCGCGCCGTGGCAGGACAAAGAATTCTTGCGGGCGGGCGCCGAGGGGCGAACCGTCCGGGGTCGGACTCGATTGTGAGCATGGTGGCTCATCGTGGCGGGGGCGGTTTCCCAGCCAGGGCGATTTTAGCAGGGTTGGCGGATTCGCAAAGTTGGCCGCTAACGGGAAATGCGTAAATGATTGGGAGGGAAGGGAATTTTGACGCGAATTTCGAACTGCCGCGAATAATCAAAGACGGAACTTTGGGCTGGAAGGTCGCAGCACCCATCCGAAATGGGTTCTCAACGCCCATTGACAGGTCATCGAACGAGTGCTAAAAAGGCGCCCACAGTTTCAGAAGTTTGGATTATGAAAACGCCACTGGCTACGCGAGGCTTATTATTCCTATTTATGGCGGTCACCGGCTTGGTTTTTGCCGCCGCTCCGTTAGGCAATGCCCAGACTTTGGGGCAAGCACTCGATGCCACCAATCTGGTCTGGACGACCGGCGGAAACGCGCCTTGGTTTGTGGAGACCAACAACACTTACGATGCGTTGGCGGCGGTGCAAAGCGGAAAAATCCGGATCAATCAGACGACCTGGCTCCAGACTACCGTGGTGGGTCCGGCGACGGTCAGTTTTTGGATCCAACCGGACTCGCTTTCCGATAGCTGGAATTTCGCGATCAATGGCTCAGAGCAGGCGCCGCTCCGTGCCTTCGCCGGATACCCTTGGCGAAATGAGATGTACGATTTGGGCGCTGGCAGGAATGTCCTGCGCTGGACGGTTTCCAGCATCCACGGAGAGCCGCCCGCCGGCGGCTTCCTGCTGGATGAATTCACAGTATCGCCTCCGCGACCGCTGGCCATTGAGTACCAGCCGATGGACGCCACGGTTTATTCCGGCAGCCGCTATTTCCTGAACGTCGTGGCTGAGGGCACGCCACCCCTCCATTACCAGTGGTACGAGAATGGCAAAAGAATTCCCGGCGCCACCAACAATCCGCTGGATTTGGTGCCAACCGGGACGGACGACAGCGGGACCTATTCGGTGAAGGTGACCAGTTCCCAAGGATCGGTGTTGAGCAGCAACGCCATTGTAACCGTCCTGCCGCCGTCGCCGCCGATTTTTGAGGAGGAACCGGCAAGCACAGTGGCTTACACGCGCCAAAACTTTTCGTGGTGGATCGCCGTTGAGGGCTCGCAGCCTTTGGAATACCAGTGGTCCAAGAACGGAATCAAGTTGCCCGACGGCACCGGTTTCACGCTAACGCTGACGAACATTTCTTCGGCCGACGCAGGGAATTACGCGGTTTACGTCAGGAACAAATATGGCGGCGTGAAGAGCACCAACGCCGTACTGACCGTTCTGCCATCGGTGGCACCGGTGATCACGAATCAACCGCGCAGTTTGGACGTGGCGATCGGCGTCAACACGTGGTTCGGGGTGGGAGCATCGGGCGCCCCCAGTCCCACTTACACTTGGACCGAGGTCGGCCAGCCGCCGCCGCAGCCCGCTCCACCCGGCCAGCCAATTCAATTCCCCGGCCTCCCG